>Ga0256404_1006449_pt1 | contig 19419 bp, 17 predicted proteins | sample RumenRJG_01DNA_FD_185990 | JGI IMG/M metagenome (GOLD analysis project Ga0256404, IMG submission 185990) | Bovine rumen microbial communities from Lethbridge, Alberta, Canada - RJG_01 | ecosystem: Host-associated > Mammals > Digestive system > Stomach > Rumen | place: Canada: Alberta | collected...
CATCGCAAGAGTAAGACCCCTTGAAGAGTACAAGGTTGATAGGGCCAGGCTGTAAGTGCCGTGAGGCACTCAGGTGATGGTCACTAATAGGTCGAGGGCTTATCCAATTGGCTGGTTAGGTTTATTTGATAGCAGTTGTGATTTTATAAAATGTACATAAAGGAGCAGGTTCGAAAGAGCCTGCTCTTTTTGACTAATTATTAGTTATGATAAACACAATTTCTTGGACTAAATAGAAAAAGAAAATTTGTTTGGAAAAGTGTTGACAGAAATTAATTCTTCAAGTATATTAAAGACAGTTAAAGAAACGGTGAAGAAAATAACAGAGGTTTTGTAATAGAAGGACGCTTCGAAAAACCGAAGTTAAAGGATGAACAGAAGAAAGAAACATAGCGATGCTTTATGAATCTGAGAACTGTAAATCCGGAAGAGTAAAAAATGTGGCGTGTGCTTCACAGGATTGAAATTCTAAAATTTTATAATCGTTTCCGAGACGGAGATAGAACTCCACGATCCAAAAAGGAGGTATAATCCATTGGAAAGTGAACAGTAAAGAGGACTCTCATCTGATGAAATTGAGAGTCCTCTTTCATTTTAAACTTTTATAAATCTGGTGCTATCGACGTTTTGAAATTACACGAAAGATTCAATTCGTAAAAAAACAAAATATTTTGTGGAAACAGTTGCATTATTTCCATTTTATAATATAATAATGATTATCAATATTAAATCAATCCTTGATGAACACTTGGATTGTAAGATGCATCATTGAAAGGAGATTATACTATGGGCGTAAATAAATATGCTGGCACGAAGACGGAAAAGAATTTATGGGAAGCTTTTGCTGGTGAATCTGAAGCTAGAAACAAGTATACGTATTTTGCTTCTGTAGCAAAGAAGGCTGGTTATGAGCAGATTGCAGCTTTGTTTCTAAAGACTGCTGAGAATGAGAAGGAGCATGCGAAGCTCTGGTTTAAGGCACTTGGACTGGTTGGTAATACTGAAGAGAATCTGAAGGCTGCTGCTGAAGGCGAGAATTACGAATGGACGGATATGTACGATCGTATGGCGAAGGAAGCAGATGAAGAGGGCTTCCATGATCTTGCCGCACAGTTTAGAGGTGTAGCAGCGATTGAGAAGACACATGAAGAGAGATATCGTAAGCTTCTTGAAAATGTAGAAGCGAAAAAGGTATTTGAAAAGAGCGAGGTTAAGGTATGGGAGTGCCGTAACTGTGGACATATTGTAGTTGGTACGAAGGCTCCGGACGTATGCCCTGTATGTAAACATCCACAGGCATATTTTGAAGTACATGCTGAGAACTATTAAATCTAAATTTTGAAACTAAAAGGTTTGAATACAAAGTTATTTGATTCATAGACATTATCAGTTTATATAAAACAGTCAGGAGGATATATCGTATGTTATTTTACAGATGTGAAGGTTGCGGAAATTTTGTAACGTTTCTTTCCGAGAAGACAGCTTGTACGCCAAAATGCTGCGGAGAGCCGATGAAGGAGCTTGTTCCAAATACGACAGACGCAGCACAGGAGAAGCACGTTCCGGTTGTTACAGTAGATGGCAATACGGTTAAGGTTCAGGTGGGTTCGGTAGAACATCCGATGCTTGCCGAGCACTATATCACATTTATTGTTCTTGAAACGACACAGGGCTTCCAGAAGAAGGATTTAAAGCCAGGCGACGCACCAGTTGCAGAATTTGCATTAACAGAAGGCGAGAAGCCGGTTGCGGCATATGAGTATTGCAATCTACATGGACTTTGGAAGAAGGAAATCTAATTATTTGATTCTATATTCAAAAAGGGGAGTGGGGTCAGGATTATTCCTGGTTTCACTCCCCTTTTAATGGTGGTGGGAGACCTGGCAAAGATATTAATGGGGAGACCTTACGAAAGTATGAAAAAACTTTATGTATTTGTAAGGTCTCCTGACCTCATTTTTAAATATGTTATGGAAAAATTCGAAAACATGACGTAAAGTAATGGGAAAACTAGAGATGAAAGACATGACGGAGGGGAAAAAGCATATTATGCAAAATAAAAATACGTCTGTTATCGGTGTGATGCTTTTATTGATCTGCGCGTTTGTCTGGGGTACAACGTTTGTGGCCCAGAGCACTGCGGCAGATACTATGGGACCATTTACCTATCTTTTTTCAAGATCTATCATAGCGACGGTTTTTCTAAGTATTCTTGTTATCATCTTTGACCATATGGGTAAGGTTACGCATAGACCGGAAAATGCCGAAGAAAAAAGAAATTTACGAATTGGCGGATTCCTGTGCGGTGTTATCTTATGCTATGCAAGCTTCTTTCAGCAATACGGAATTGCATTTACAACAGCCGGAAAAGCAGGCTTTATAACAGCTTTTTATATCGTCATGGTTCCGGTACTTGGCATATTTTTAGGTAAAAGACCCTCAAAGCTCCTTTCAATCAGTGTCCTTCTTGCACTCCTCGGATTGTATTTTCTTTGCATGACGGGCTCCTTCTCTCTTGAACGCGGCGATACGCTGGTGCTTCTCTGTGCGCTCGTTTTTTCGTTCCATATTTTGACCGTGGATCATTTTTCACCGCTTGTTGATGGCGTTCGCTTATCCAGAAATCAGTTTCTGGTTGTCACAATCCTTTCTTTCATCAATATGCTGCTCTTTGAGAAGCCGACCGTGCAAATGATTCTGTCGGGGTGGTTTCCGATTCTGTATGCTGGTATTATGTCCAGCGGAATCGGCTATACCTTTCAGATCCTTGGACAGGAAAAGGTGAATCCGACATTAGCGAGTCTCCTAATGAGCCTGGAATCGGTGTTCTCTGCGATTAGTGGCGCCATCGTCTTAGGTGAGCGTATGAGCGGACGAGAGCTATTAGGCTGTATTCTGGTATTCTCTGCAGTAATACTGGCACAGCTTCCAACCAGACCAAAAGACTCTTCAATGAATTTGGATATGTTTAGGCACAAAAACCATAACATATCAGAATGCTAGAAATAGAAACAGGATATTTGCCGAAACGAAATTTCTCCTGTAAGATACGCATAAATCAAATACAAAACAAAAGGCGTTGACGAAGAGCCATTCGAGGATTAGTCCTCACAGCGAGCAATGGTTGATGGAAGCATTGCAGGAACCCCAAAGAGTGAATCACTTCTGAGCTGCCATACGAAAGGTAATCGAGTAGATATGGACGTTTCTCCACGTTACAGGGGACAGGATTGTTGGATCCGATGAGTGCAGGGGTTTCCCTGAAGCTGGGTGGTACCGCGTAAAAGAATTTACGTCCCAGGAGCAAAGAAAATTGCTCCCGGGACTTTTTTTATTCCGAAAACAAAGAGACCATCGGAATCAAATCCGGAAGCACAGTAGAAAAGGAGAAAAAATATGTCTTACACAGTGAATTTACCGCATTATTCCGTTGGTGAGGATTGCTACCAGGAGGTTCCGAGAGTTTGTGGCCGTTTTGGAAAGACGGCAGTTGTTGTCGGTGGTAAAAACGCCATGGCGAAGGGTCGTCCGTATCTGGACAAGGCTTTAGCAGGATCTGAGCTTCAGGTCCTTTCATATGTATGGTACGGTGGCGATTCAAGCTACGAGAATGTTGATATGGTGCTGGCTAACCCGGATGTACAGAAGGCAGATATGGTGTTCGGTATGGGTGGAGGACGTGCCTGCGATACCGCTAAGATGGTTGCAGATAAGCTTCATAAGCCGTTGTTCACCTTCCCGACACTTGCATCGAACTGTGCAGCTGTTACAGCAATCTCGGTTGTGTATAACGCGGATGGAACCTTTCGCGAGTACTATTATCCGCAGCCGGCAGAGCACATGTTCCTGAATACAGCAGTTGTTGCTGATTCACCGTATGATTATCTTTGGGCAGGTATCGGTGATGCGCTTTCGAAGGAATACGAAGCTGTATTCTCCTCAAAGGATAGAAATCATCTCAGCCATTCTCCGCTGGTAGGCGTTCAGGTCAGCCATGCTTGTACCGATCCGCTGCTTGACTATGGCAAGCAGGCACTTGAGGACCTGAAGGCACACAAGGCAACAGATGCACTCGCAGAGGTAGCACTCGATATCGTCGTTTCAACCGGTGTCGTATCACTGCTGGTTTCGAAGGCAGGAGATTACTACTTCAACTCAACGCTTGCACATTGCGTATACTATGGCGCGACCGTGACAGAGAAGGGTGAGAAGCATCTCCATGGCGAGGTTGTATCACTTGGTGTCCTCTGTCTTCTCGAGTACTGGAAGCAGTACGATGAGCTTGACAGATGCATGCGGTTCAATGCCTCTGTCGGACTGCCGGTCTGCTTCGATGATGTCGAGATCGACGAAAAGGAATTCCCGAAGATGGCCGATAAGTTCACGAAGACCGTGGAATGGGCAAATGTTCCGAAGGATGTTACACTCGAAGGCTTCCTGAAGGCAATGCATGACCTGAATGAAAAAGGGCGTGCATTCAAGAGAAGCGAACAGGTGGCTTAAAACGTTTATTCTGACATAACTAAATAAAGAAGAATTCAAGGAAAAGGGGACAATCACCATGAAAAACGTATTAAATACCGTATCATCTTTCCTCAGTAAGAACTTCGCAGCGGCAAGCGTCGTGACAGCTTGTGTCGCACTTGCATTTCCGGCACCATGGGTAAAGCTCGGAAAGGTAGCTGTAGATTTATCATCGGTTCCGGTGCTTGCACAGCATTTCGCGAAGCTCGGAATGGTAAATATCCTTCTTGCGGTGATCATGCTTGGGATGGGAATGACATTAAAGACCGAAGACTTCCTTCTCATCCTGAAGCGCCCGCGTGATGTCGTGATTGGTATCTTTTCACAGTATGTCTATATGGCAGGACTTGGCTTCCTGGTGGCAAAACTTTTCCAGATGAGTGGTGTCGGCGGTCCTCAGGTTGCAGCAGAGGTGGCAGTTGGTCTCGTACTTCTCGGATGCGTTCCGGGCGGCACGACCTCGAATATCGTAACCTTCCTCGCACATGGTGATGTGGCACTTTCTGTTACGATGACGATGTGCACGACGCTTCTTGCACCGGTGCTTACACCGACACTCACCTATGTTCTTGCCGGCCAGTGGATCCAGGTTGATTTCCTCAACATGTTCCTTTCCATCGTACTCGTCGTTTTCCTTCCAATCGTTCTCGGTGTTCTTCTTCATGCAGCAGTTGGTAACAAAGTAGAATCCTGGAAGAGTGGCCTCGTATTTGTTTCGACCGTATGTGTGCTCATGGTTCTCGCGATGTGCGTGGGTCCGAACAGAGCAGCTTTCTTTAATAATGGCCTTTCACTTGTACTGATGACTTCTTTCTGCGTACTTCTTCATCATGTACTTGGTCTTCTTGCCGGTTATCTCACAGCGAAGGCTTTCCATATGTCAGAGGATAAGGTTCGTGCCCTTTCTGTAGAGGTTGGTCTTCAGAACTCCGGACTTGCCTGCACACTGGCTAACACAGCCTTCGTAGGAACGCTTGCAATCCTTCCGAATGTACTTGCGACAATCATCCATCAGGTTGTAGGTCCTATGGTTGCCGGTTATTATATCGCGAAGGATGAGAAAGCAGCCCGCGGAGAGACCTATGCCAATGCTTTCGGCATGAACGCTGAGGCTGTACCGGTTGAATCAGCTGCAAACTGAAAAGACAATCTTATATATTGTACAGTGAGGCGCTGCACATTTGTGCAGCGCCTCACTGTTTGTCATTTTACCGAAGAAGACGGTTATGCTATGATAGAAAAGAGAAAAAATGTCAAAAGAAATGTAGGAGCGTAAAATCCATGATGGCCGGATGGAAGGAAGAAAATAGAGATTATGAAGCGTTTTACCTGCGGATCACGACGGATTTTCGAGAAAGTAAACAGAAACGTAATTGGTTAGTACATTTTAATACGGCTTCAAAATATGTGATGTATATTGGATATGCGGTTCTTCTGCTATTTTCACTATGGAACGGACGGGTTTCGACGGTCTCGGGTCTGGCACTCGGGGTATCGGATGGAAGCATGGAGAGCATTTCGGCATTTCCGATACATTTCTTAAAATGTTTGTTGATCCCGGCAATCGGCTTCCTTCTGGAAACAATACTTCGCGCAAAGATTAATCGCAAACGTCCATATGAGAGCTTTTCTATCCAACCTTTAATTCTTAAGAATACCAAGGGAAAATCCTTTCCCAGCAGGCATGTGTTTTCCGCAACGATCATTTCTATGGCATGGCTCTATATGGTACCTGCTGTCGGGGCAGTAATGCTATTACTAACGTTAGCCATTGCATGGGTTCGAGTGGCTGCAGGTGTGCATTATCCGTCGGACGTGGCGGCGGGGGGCATCCTTGGTGTTTTGATCGGATTGATTTTCTTCTTATAAGGAGGTGCATATGAGAGCATTTTCTGTTTTTCTGGATGAACAGTGGCTGCAGGCGGTTTCTGATAAGGATATGACTGTTCCGGCGAAGTTTCTGGCTTCGAAGCTGCAGGCAGAGCTTCCTGTGCAGGTACAGTATGTAGGTCTTACAAAAATTCTGTTTCTGTTTGATGAGGAACAGGTGACGGAAGAAAAAATGGAATATCTTTTTCGGCAGCTCCTTGAAAAACAAATGAAGATGGATTTTGATATGCAGGAGGCTGTTATTAATTTCAGAATTGATCCCGTAGAGCTTGAAGAGGAAGAAGAAACGAAAGGTAAAAAAAGCGCCAAATCAACTACAGTCTCAAGCGGCGATCTGAAAAATTCGGAGGATAACGGCAATAGAAAACGGCGGACACTTATGGAAAGACTATCCGCTAAAAAGCGTATGACGCAGCCGGGAGGTAAGGAGTTAAAGCAGGAAGTATCTACTGAAACCGAGACATCTGATGAAGAGACAGGTACAGAATTTTCTTCCGGGGAAGACGACATGGAGCATTCCGTTTTGGAGGAAGCCGGCCCGGATAAGGAGAAGAATCGGGAGGATGCGCCGCTTACCTTTGGTAAGAAGCATAAATTGGAAAAACCGGAGCAGGAGGAAGAGGATCCGAATCCTGCGCTTACGAAGATTCGTGCACTGAAGGGAAGCAATCAGCTTATCGAACTTTGTGAGAGACTTCACAGAATTTCAGACAGGATTTATGAGGATGAAACTGCTGCGGAAAAATACGCTGATCTTTTAGATGCGAAGGCATATCTTTTTTCTGTTGAACAGGGGATAGGACTTAATACACGGATCTCTCTTTTCTTTGAATTCATGAATGAGGACGGACTTCTGAATGCAGAAGGCGGCGGTATGGAAGTTAGGCTTAGCTATGGTGGGTCGACAGGAATCCCGATGGATGTTGCTAAGCAACTGGTTGCACAAGAGGGAATCAGTATGTTCTCCTTTGACATCAGCGCATGGATTGGACATCTTGATCAGGAAGAGTTCCGGGATTTTCTCTTTTACCTGTATGGTGCCAAAGATGCGCATCGCTATAGTTTTCGTATCCCATATGTAGAATCAGGTGTGATGAAACAGGTGGAGGCCGCTATTTCTGATATCTTTACGGTTGAAACGATTGTTATCCCGCCGATGGGACGCTCCGAGCTTGAAGAATATGCACTTGGTACACTCGAGAGCTTCGGATATCATGTGACGCCGGAAGCATTGCCATGGTTCAGACTACGTATTGCTGAAGAAAAATCGGATGGACGCTTCTACGGGATGGATACAGTTGACAAAATTACGGATGAAATCATCCTGGAAAAGATGGGATCCCACGAAGATGAAAAAAATATCACGGCAGAAGATATGAAAGCTCTTGTTAGCCATACCTATGAAGAGAAGGATCCCGCGACAGCACTTCATGATATGATCGGTGTGTCTGAAGTGGAGGTGCAGCTGAGAGATATTCTGGAGGAAATTGTCTCTGGTAAAAATGATTTAAAGAATATGTGGTTCATCGGCAATCCGGGAACCGGAAGGACATCTGTTGCAAGGATCGTAGGAAGTGTGCTGCATGACCGGGGCGTACTTCGTGACGGTTGGTTCACTGAATGCAGCATTGACGATCTGGTGGGAGAGGTTCCTGGTGAAACAGTACCGAAAACGTTGACGGCCATACGCGATGCAGCGTACTCAGTTCTCTTCATCGATGCAGCGTACCATGAGAAAAAGAAGTCCATAGATGATGCCGATGAAATGGAAGAGGATCCTGATGAGGAGGATGCAGTCCAACAGAAGGAATATTTCCGCCGAGAGGTAATGGAAACGCTCATCACTGAGATGAAGGAGAAAAAGGATACCTTTGTCGTGATGAGTGCCACAGAAAATGATATGCGGAAACTCAAGCAGGAATATCCGGAGCTTCAAGATGTAATACCATATGCGGTTACGTTCAGAGATTTTACAAGAGACGAGCTTAGCGAGATTTTCTTCCGGATGGCGAGAAGAGCTAAGGTAGAACTTAGTGATGAGGTAAGGGAGGATGTGCAAAAATATTTTTCAGAACTGCCTGATAGTATTTTTAAGAAATCACGTTTTTCCAATGCCCGTTATGTCCGCAATCTTTTTGATGAAGCACGTTCAAAGAGTGAATTGCATGCGGCTCTGTCCCATAGTGTGAGCAACAGGATTGAAGCATCGGATTTTCATCTTGCGACGGTGGAGTCTGCTGGGCATCTTAATAGAAAAGAGAAACATAAGTATCCTATCGGCTTCCGTCTGCAAGCAGAAGAGTGAGAAGCGTAAAGACGAATCATATTAGATTAAGTTAGAGGTCTTTTTCTTGGTGTCATGTGCGCACATTGGCAGAAAGAAAAAATGCGGAAAAAGTGATCGAAATGTGATAAGAGACCTTGCAGAAAATGTATATTTAGTGATATATATGTTTTTTAAGGACGATTTATAATTTAGGTTGTATAATAATGCTAATTGACGGGATAAATAGGAGGGTCTGCTTGATGTTATCCCGTCTTCAGTTGTTGTTTGTGGCATCGGCAGTTTATCCTAACTGCAAGAGGAACGTATGACGAAGGTCAGGACTTTTCACATTAATGATGTAAAAAGTGGTATGATCATTGGTACCACCATAGAAGACCGTCTCGGACGGCATCTCATCGAGCGTGGTACTGTGCTCAATGACTATCGGATTGGCCAGCTTAAATCCTATGGTATCCGGCAGGTTCTGATCATGTTCGGGAAGGATGCTACCGGCGATGAGGAGGTTCAGCTTTCTCCGAAGGCGAAAAAGGCGGTAGAGCTGCTTCGTAAGGAGGATCCTGCGAAGGTAAAACTGCAGAATAATGTGAAAAAGCGTATTTCTACCGGCATCGAGCTCATGTATGCGAATCCGGATCCGAAGGAGCTTAAAAACATTGCGAATTCTATCGCGACTGATCTGATTGATGCCATTGAGGCCAATGATGCCGTAGCGCTGAATATCAACGACCTGCAGACAAACGATGAATATACCTTCAAGCATAGTGTAGACGTTGCAACTATCGCGATGATTATCGCGAAAACAGAAAAGTATTCTAAACAGCAGATCCATGACATCGGTATGTCCGGACTTCTTCATGATATCGGGAAAACGAAGGTTCCTCCGAATATTCTCAACAAACCTGGTCGACTGACGCCCGATGAGTTTGAAATCATGAAGAAGCATAGTGAATTTGGCTATGATATGGTGAAGGATGAACCGGGCATCGAGAAGGAAATATCACTGGCGGTGCTTCAGCATCATGAGAAGCGGGATGGAAGTGGATATCCATACGGCATCGGGGAAGCAGAGATCAGTGATTTTGCGAAGATACTTACCGTTTCAGATATCTACGATGCGTTGGTAACGGATCGACCGTATAAGCAGGGTATTGAACCGAGGCAGGCTGTTGAGATGCTGATGGCGATGACCGGGCAACTGGATATGACAGCACTTAAGGCATTTCTGTCTTCTATGATTCTCTATCCGGTCGATTCGATTGTTCGGCTTAGCAATGGCGAGATTGCTCGCGTTGTCAGAAAGAATGATTCCTATCTGATGCGGCCTATGGTTGTCGGGGTGATGTCAGGTACTGTTTATGACCTTGCTTCTAAACAATGCCAGAATATCGTCATCGTCGGTGAAGGTTATGACGGTGGGAGATCATAGAGAGTTTTAAAATCATAAAGATTTTTTTGAAGCCCTGGAAATTTATTTTTTTCAGGACTTCACTTATATTCTGCATTTCGCAGACGATAATAGTGGTAGTAGAAACGTATAGGTAAAGTTTACCCTCAAAGGAGGTAATACCATGGCAGTCAATCTCAATATTCAGGCACTTCTCGGAGCGGCTGCGACGAACGGGACGAGCGGTACAACTGCAGTACAGCCGGATAGCAATCTTACAAGCAGTCTTCTTGAGAAAGCTTCTCAGATCACACAGACCGTGAATGCCAGTACAGTACAGGCGGCAGTAGATCGATATGAGCGGGAAGATACAGCATCATCTGAGGAAAATAGCAGCGCAACAGCAAACACAGCATCAGGCAGTGCGGCGAGAGCAAAGCTGGATGTTTCCAATGCTGACAAATACGCAGTCACAAAAATGAGTGCAGAGGACAGGGCTGCGCTCGTTTCCCGGCTAAAGGATGAGCAGGAATCGATCCAGCAGAATTTCCTTGATAAGATGACATCCGGCACCATCGGAAAGCAGTATTCTCTTTTCCAAAATGCTAATGCTTCGCTTACACAGACCAGTGATGGGATCTGGAAGTTTATCGCTTCCGGTAACTATACAGTGGATGCCGAGACAAAGAAGGAAGCACAGGAAGCAATTTCCGAAGATGGTTATTTCGGCGTTAAGAAGACCTCTCAGCGTCTTTTTGATTTTGTAGCCGGCATGGCCGGTGGCGATACAGCGAAGATGAAGTCTCTTCAGTCAGCTGTAGAAACGGGCTATAAGGATGCCGAGAAGACATGGGGTGGAACGCTTCCGCAGATTTCCAGTGATACGATGGATGCCACTAGAAAGCTGTTCGAAGAGTATTATAAGCAGAATGACGAAAGTGATAGCAACGGCTAAAGCAATAACATTGAGTTATACAAAGCATCACTTCTCGGAATAAATTTTCTTATCAACAAAAATATGAAAATTTTTTCAAAAATCTGTTTACAAATTTGATTTTTGATGATAACATGTAGTTAGTCAGATAAATAAAACGTCAGTTGAGATTCATACGACGAGAAAGGATGGATTTGTAACTGGCAAAGTGCAGGGGATGAACCTGCGAAACGATATTGCAGAAAGTAAGAGGTATGGACCGATGGATACTCCAGCACAGTCAATTGATAATAACCTCTTAGCTGAGTAGAAGAAGAAAATAGTGAGAACATCAGAAAGATGTGAGTTCAATCCAGTAGAGAAGTGAGTCTTCGGATTATTTCTTCGAAAAGCAGAAGAGTTATTATCGCAGAAAAAAGAAATAATCTGTTTAGATCAAATATCGTGAAATAAAGTTATTTCGATCGTAAATCAGAAATTTATGAAATGAGGTACAAACCGAAGTACACGTAAAGTTCCATAGATTTATAATTAAATATAGAAACTGATGATACAGGAGCATCGCCGCAGAGGCGATGCTCTTTTTTATAGCGGCGAAAAAACCTATGCGGGAGGACTACAGTGTGCCGGCCGATGGCATTAGCATGCTATCGGCCGGCACACTGTAGCCCTCCGCGTCGATTTTCTGACGGATATTGCAAATTTATGTTTCTATCCGCGAAGGTTTGGATTATAATCAGTATTAAGAAAACGCATTTATAAATGGCCCGGTTCAGCCGATACTATTAAATAATCGGATAATCTGTGTACAGGTGGTCTCTATAAATAAGCGCAAAGGTAGAAAAGTAAAAAGCAGAAGCTGCCTGTCAGACAGGAAATCTAAATATGGAGGACGAGATGAAGATTCAGGATTTTTGTGATATGAAGGGTTTCGGAGACATCATGAAGAACTGGGCAGAGGCAACCGGACTTGCTACGGTAGCTGTCGGCGCAGATGGAAAGTATATTTCCGAATGCTATAATTTTACAGATTTCTGCATTAAGTGTACCCGTGGCACAGAAGAGGGCAGACGTAGATGTGAGAAGTGTGATGCCGAAGGAAAGGGAACCTATCATTGCCACGCCGGCCTCATGGATTTCTCCATTGATCTTGTTGTCAATGGTCAGAAGCTAGGTGCGGTTATCGGCGGCCAGATTCTGCCGGAGAATCCGGATGAGGAGAAGTTCCGCCAGGTTGCGAAGGAAATCGGCGCAGATCCTGATGAATATATCAAGGCGCTTCGTAAGGTAAATGTACGTTCTGAGAAAGAGATCAACGCTTCTGCAAATCTTCTTGGTGAAGTGTTGAACAACTATATCAACGCTCAGTATTACAGCAGCAAGACCGGCCGTGAGATGGAGAGATTGAGCGCAGGCATTGAGAAGACACATGAGCTTGTAAAGAAGATTACTGCCTGCACGGCGGAGCTTCAGAATCTTCAGAAGCATCAGAGAATCGTAGCCATTAATGCAAGCATCGAAGCAGCACGTGTCGGTGAAGCCGGTAGAGGCTTTGCAGTCGTTGCAGAAGAGGTTGAGAAGCTATCTGAGTCGAGCTCCGAGGCAAATAAGAACATCGAGAATATCGTAAGCCAGATCAGAGATACGGTTTCACAGCTTACGATGGAAGATGATGCAGAGTGATTCCAATCATAAGATAATCCCGTCCTATGGACGGGATTTTTTAGTGGAATTTAAGTAAAAAAATAATGCGCCTTCAGGGACTTGAACCCTGGACAAACGGATTAAGAGTCCGCTGCTCTACCAACTGAGCTAAAGGCGCATATCATATAGTGCAACCAAAACTCGAAGCTTTTTAAATGCCCCAAATCCTGAGTGCTTGCATATATTACGAAATTATCAATTAGATGTCAAGCGGAAAATCAAATATTTGTAATGATTCTGTATTTAAAATATTAAGTATAACTGACGATTTTAATATTTCATTTGAGCTGATATGTCAAGTATGGTATGATGTGTGTAACAGAAATTTCTAAGCAATACAGAGATAAGATAGACCGTTGTTTTATAAGAACTGTCTTCTTAACTTGAAGCAGGAGGAAAAATATATGGCAAGAGGCGGAGGCTCCGGCGGTGGTTTTTCCGGCAGCGGCAGCGGAGGAAGTCATCATTCCTTCGGATCTGGTTCATCTGGCGGTGGACACAGCCGTGGAGGTGGCGGATCCTTTAACAGTGGGTCATCAGGAGGCTATCGGCCGTCAGGCTCGGGAAGATCCTATGGAGGACCTACATATTATGGCGGCGGCTATGGGAGGCCGTATCGACGGGGCCCGGCAGTGTATGGCGGGCAGCGAATCGGATGCCTGACATGGATTTTTACCATCGCGATTATTCTCATCATTACGTTGATTTTGTATATGCCGTCAGACAGTTCCTCCGGTGGATATTCGGGCAATGCTTCCATCCAGTCCAGCACACATGAGCGGACTAAGCTTGATAGCAGTAAATGTAAGACCTATGACGGATGGTATTATGATGGCTGGGGTGACTGGCTGAATAGCGATGTAGAAAAGGGCCTGAAGCATTTCTATGAAGAGACCGGCGTGCAGCCCTATATATACATTATGGGCAATGGCGATGCTGAGGGAAATGGAAAGGCAGCGGATTATCGGACACAGGAATCGCTCTATAAATTCGAGGAAGAGCTTTATGTAGAGCTTTTCGGACAGGAAGATCAGGGACATCTGATTCTCACTTGGTCAGAATATCCGAACGGATCCGGCAATTATGTTGCCGATATCTATACTGGCGCTGATGCAGATACCGTGGTCGATGATGAAGGTGCGAAGATCCTGCAGGATTATCTCGAGAGCAATTATGCGGATGATCGTCTTACGGATACAGAGTTCATCAGCAACTCCTTCCGTGATGCGGCAGACCGGATGATGTCCGTACAAAGGACAAATAAGCAGTATGGCATGATTGTCTTTGCAATCGTCGTTATTGCGATCGCAGCCGTTTTGATCTTTAACGCCCTTCGTAAGAGGAAGGAAGCGCAGGCAGCCAAAGCAAAAGCGGATGCAGAGATACTCAACACCGATATTTCAAAAACGGTTCCTACAGATTCATCCCTGGATGATCTGAAAAACAAATATAAGGATTAAAAGGAGATAAGAACATGGCAAGTTTAGCATCAAGAATTTCTTTGATTGTAAGATCTAAGGCAAATGCATTGATTGACAGCCTTGAGGATCCGGCAGAGGTCATTGATCAGACGATTGTGGATGCGAAGAAGGAGTATGCAGATCTCCTGAAGCAGTCCACTGATGTATTTGTAAACGAGAAGAAGTGTCTCAAGGATAAGGAAGATGTCCAGAAGGAAATCGATCAGTTCAATAGCATCGCGGAGAAGGCTGTAAGAGCCGGCAACGATGATGATGCAACACAGGCGCTTCAGCATGTGACAGAGCTTGAGGAGAAGCTTGACCGGGCAAACCAGAGATATGAAAAGGCAGCTGCTTCTGCAAAGGCTCTTCGTGATAAGCTGACTGAGATGAGCGACAACATCAAGACGATGGAAGAGAGAGCCGCTGAGATCAAGGCCGATATGGCCACAGCCAAGGTAACCGAGAAGGTTTCCAAGGTTAAGGTCAATGATTCTGCTTTCAAGACTTTCGATCGCCTCGCTGAAAAGGCAGAGAAGGAGCGTATGGCGGCAGAGACACTCGAGGAGTTCGAGGACAAGAAGCACGAGGATAAGAACGAAGATCTTGCCAAGAAATATAGTACTGCCAAGGGACCGGATGTATCCGATCGTCTCGCAGTACTGAAGGCAAAGGTTGGCCAGCAGTAATCATTGCTGTAACAGTGAAGTAGAAATATTCGTAGTGATATAGATTTTTGCGAAGCAGGAGTGGCCCACATGATACCATCTTAAAATGACATCATGTGGGCCACTCCTGCTTCGCAATATTTCACAGATACATGTACGAAGTTGCTTCACTATGCCAGCTATGATTTTTTCGTATGTTGACATCCGGCTTGTCATTTCATAGATTAGGAGAAGTGGTTATAGAACGGATAAGGAGGATTCCCTATGGGAATGACAATGACACAGAAGATCATGGCGAAGCATGCCGGTCTTAAGGAAGTGAAAGCCGGACAGCTGATCACGATGGATCTTGACCTCGTGATGGCCAATGATATCACGGGACCGGTTTCGGTTCTTGAGTATGAAAAAGGAGGCTTTCAACAGGTTTCTGATGCTTCCAGGATCGCGCTTGTGATGGACCATTTCGCTCCGAATAAGGACATCAAGAGTGCGGAGAACTGTAAGGTTTGCCGGACTTTTGCAAAGCGTTTCGGCATTAAGCATTTTTATGATACGGGAAAGGCAGGCATCGAGCACGCACTTCTGCCGGAGCAGGGACTCGTGGCGTCCGGGGAGGCAATTGTAGGAGCAGATTCTCATACCTGCACCTATGGCGCACTTGGGGCATTTTCGACTGGTGTCGGGTCTACGGATGTGACGGCGGCGATGGTGACCGGTAAGCTCTGGTTCAAAGTGCCATCCGCGATTCGCTTTTATCTGACAGGAGCCCTTCCGAAATATGTGAGCGGCAAGGATCTAATCCTTCATATTATTGGTATGATCGGTGTCGATGGTGCACTCTATAAATCCATGGAGTTTGCAGGTCCGGGTGTCACATCATTAACGATGGATGACCGGCTCACAATCTGCAACATGGCGATTGAAGCCGGCGCCAAGAACGGCATATTCCCGGTGGACGACATTACGAGAGCCTATGAAGAGGGTCGCGTGGACCGCCCGTATAATGTCTACACCGCCGATTCAGACGCAGAGTATGAGAAAACGATAGAGATTGATCTTAGTACGCTGAAACCGACGGTTTCCTTCCCGCATCTTCCATCAAATACAAGGACTTTCGAAGAAATTCCGGATATTCCGATCGATCAGGTTGTGATCGGATCCTGTACGAACGGACGTATGTCAGACATGAAGGCTGCGGCGGAGATCCTTAGCGGCCGCCATGTTTCAGAAAATGTCCGGACGATCGTAATCCCGGCAACACAGGCCATCTACCTCGAATGCCTGGAGAAGGGCTATATAAAAACCTTTATTGAAGCAGGCTGTGCGGTTTCGACACCGACCTGCGGACCATGTCTCGGCGGATATATGGGTGTGCTGGCAGCAGGCGAGCGCTGCGTTTCGACGACAAACCGGAACTTCATCGGCAGAATGGGTGACAAAAGGTCTGAGGTTTATCTTGCAAGCCCGGCGACAGCGGCAGCTTCCGCTATTGCAGGTAAGATCGCATCGGCTGAAACGGTAATCGGATAATTGTAAAAAACCGGCACAGAAAATTATAAAATGTGTGTCAAGTGTTAGCATTGGCATAAAGGTATAGAAGGAAACAAAATGGAAGTAAAAGGAACAGTACATAAGGTCGGGGATAACATCGATACGGATCTCATCATCGCGGCGCGATATCTCAACATGCAGGATCCGAAGGATCTCGCGGCACATCTCATGGATGACTATGACCCTCAGTTTAAGGATAAGCTGAAGGATGGAGATATCATCGTCGGAGGCGATAATTTCGGCTGCGGATCCTCACGCGAGCATGCACCGCTTGCAATCAAGGGACATGGTGTGAGTTGCGTGATCGCGCGGACCTTTGCGCGGATTTTTTATCGAAATTCTATCAATATCGGACTACCAATCCTTGAGTGTCCGGCGGCTGTCGACGCGATTTCTGATGGGGATATGGTTTCTGTGGATCTTTCGAAGGGCGTGATCATAGATGAAACGACAGGGAAGCACTTCGAAGCAGCGGCCTTTCCAGATTCGATTCAGGCAATCATCGATGCCGGTGGATTACTGAAAAGTTTAAAGCAATAAATGCAATAAAAGAAATATAAACATTGCTGAAAGTTGATAGCGGGGACGGTTCTCTCTGTCAGCTTTTTGCAACAGAGTTTCTATAGATATATATTTTGACGAGAAAGCTGACAGGGAGAACCGTCCCCGCTGTCAGCTAAATCTGAGGGGAGTATAGGTCATGGAATATCAAATTGCGCTGGTGCCGGGTGATGGCATCGGGCCGGAGGTCGTCGCAGAGGCTGTCAAGGTGCTAAAGCGAGTCGGTGAGGTATATGGGCATACGTTCCGTTTCGAAACAGTGCTTGCCGGCGGTGCTGCGATCGATGCGACAGGAGAGTGTCTTCCGGCGGAAACATTGACAAAATGTAAGGCAGCGGATGCAGTGCTTTTAGGGGCAGTCGGCGGTCCGAAGTGGGATGAGCTTCCGGGTGAGAAACGGCCGGAAAAGGCATTGCTTGGGCTTCGCAAGGGTCTCGGGCTTTATGCAAATCTAAGACCTGCCATGATCTTCCCGGAGCTTTCGGAGGCATCCCCGCTGAAGCCATCTGTACTAGGCGGCAGACTTGATATTCTGATCGTTCGTGAACTGACCGGCGGCATCTATTTCGGGAAGCATGAGACCTTTCGTAATGCGGATGGGCAGACCTCAGCGCGTGATGTCGAGGAGTATAGCGAGAAGGAAATTCTCCGGATCGGGCGCACCGCATTCTCTATGGCAGAGAAGCGCGACCATCATGTCACAAGCGTCGATAAGGCAAATGTGCTGGACACCTCGCGGCTCTGGCGGAAGACCATGACGGCACTTGCAGAGGAATACCCGGATGTCACACTCGATCATATGTACGTCGATAACGCATCCATGCAGCTGATTCGCGACCCGAAGCATTTTGACGTGATCGTCACCTCAAACATGTTCGGCGACATCCTGTCCGATGAAGCGAGCCAGATCACCGGTTCCATCGGAATGCTTCCTTCAGCGAGCCTCGCAGATGGCAACTTCGGTATGTATGAGCCTGTACACGGCTCGGCCCCGGATATCGCTGGAAAGAACCTCGCGAATCCGATTGCGACGATCCTCTCAGCGGCGATGCTCCTTCGCTATACGCTGAATCTTTCGAAAGAGGCGGATAGAGTAGAGGCAGCTGTGAAGGAATTTCTGCATGAGGGTTACCGGACGGCAGATATTGCCGGCGGAAATACAGAGGCGCTCGGCACAGTGGAAACAGGAGATAAGATCACTGCACTAATCCGCTAAACGCTCATGAATATGTATGAATGTTGGTTAAAATAGCCTGTACGATATAAAATAATCTGTACGATGTAAAATAACCTGTACGATAGCTTTTATATGAATTTGTGCAGGCTATTTTTTGCGCGTCTATTGTTGATTTACAGACTATTTTCCTTAAAGCGCTTCATCATCTCGTTCGTGAGGGAGTAGTCGTCGGGCTGAAGTTCGATTTCTTCACGGGTTACCCATTTGGCAAGCTTCAGTTCGGAGGGGTCAAGGTGAATCGCCGGTTCGCCATCAACATCGCAGTAGAACCCGGCAAGAAGGTCGTCGACCATGCCCCATGGTTGGGATTTGTAATAGCGAATGTTCTTGACGTGGAGACCAGTTTCCTCCATGACTTCGCGCTGTACCGTTTCCTCGAGTGTTTCACCGATTTCCGTGAAGCCAGCAACAAGAGCATAATAACTGATTGGTCGATTTGCATACTTCGTGACGAGAAGCTGATCGCCATTGGTTACGCCGACGATGACCGCCGGCACGATTCGCGGATATACGATCTTCCCACAGGCTGTACATCGGACTGCACGTTCGACATTATCCCGCTTCATAGGTTTACCGCAGCGCCCGCAGAAGCGATTGTTCTGATACCAGTTCGCAAGTTGATAAGCCGTGATTGCCGTAAAAATCATATATTGTGGCCCTAGTGCTTCCTTTCGGAGTTCCCGCCATGAGGTGAAACGATATCCCGGCAGGATTTTTTCACCAAAAACCAAAAAATAGTCATCTTCATCTACCGTAAAAAGATACGTAAAATCCGCGGTAGCGCAGTCAAAAAAGGTGTTCTTTAAGCCTAAAGCCTCTCGAACCTCCTGCCAGGTCGGCAGGATCAGATGGTGGAAATCCTTCTGGATCAGAAAATGATCCTCATGAAATACAAAAACCGGTGAATCATTTCTTGGCCGCTTAGATGGATTATAATGATTGATGAGATGGTGCGGATAGATGTCTTGAATCATATATCGTTTCCTCTTTTTCTGAAGGCATAGAAAACAATAACCTGGTGCCGATACTATGCCATGTCAGAAGTGAGATTTTCTCGGATGGCATAGAAACATGGGTATTTGCAAAGATACTATGCCTTTTTTCGAGGTGCTTTTTCAAAGATGGCATAGTAGGAGCAAGCACAATATATATTCTATGCCAAAAGAGAAGCTTTTTACAATCTGAAAGTTTTATACAGGCATAGAAAAGTAACAAGACC
>Ga0256404_1006450_pt1 | contig 19416 bp, 17 predicted proteins | sample RumenRJG_01DNA_FD_185990 | JGI IMG/M metagenome (GOLD analysis project Ga0256404, IMG submission 185990) | Bovine rumen microbial communities from Lethbridge, Alberta, Canada - RJG_01 | ecosystem: Host-associated > Mammals > Digestive system > Stomach > Rumen | place: Canada: Alberta | collected...
ATACCGTGCTATGCCCTATGCCATGCCATACCGTGCGGATTCCCGCACGCGCCAGCGTTCCAGTTCGGGCGCGGGCCCATTCGGACCTTTTTTCCTCCGGATCGGCAGCCGGTCAGATCGAGTAATCATTGCCGGCCATATCATCGACCTGGTCCAGCAAATCCGCCAGCGTGTAGCTGTCCACATAGTCGCTGATCACCTTGTCGAGTCCCTTCCAGAACGGAAGGACCTCGCACTCACAGGCGCGCGGGCAGAGATTGTCCGGATCGTCCAGGCAGGCCACCGGTGCCAGGGAGCCCTCCATGACACGCAAAATATCGCCCACCCGGTATTCTCCAGGGTCCCGCGCCAGCCGGTAGCCGCCGTTGTTGCCGCGCTGCGACCGGAGAAACCCCGCCTTGGTCAGGGAGGTCACGATTTGCTCCAGATATTTTACCGTAATTCCCTGCCTGGTGGAAATATCCTTGAGTGAAATGTATTCTCCAGTATTGTGCTGCCCGAGATCGAGCATCATGCGGAGCGCATAGCGTCCCTTCGTTGAAATCTTCATGCCTCACTCCATGCCGTATTCCGCGCGGCCCCGTGGGGAAACTGCCCGAACGGGCTTTCCCTCACAATCGCCGTGGGAAGTATGCTATCATAGTACCGATTTTATCCCTACTTATCGTGCAGTTTTGTTGCCGCCGCAACAGGGTTTCGTCATTTCCTATCTGCTTATGGGTATTTAAATTATACCGGATAAATAGGATTTGGCAAGAGAAATCATCAGTCAGATCAGTCAAATAAAAAGACAGCCGGATCATGAAGCCGATCACCCGGACAGACAAGGAAAGACAATATGACTGACATTATGCCATCAAATCAATCCTCCATGACGCCGGAGCAGGCCGCTCATGCGCGGCGCGGGATAGAGCGTCGGATGAGACGGGCCGCCGCCCTGGCCGCCGCGCAGGAAAAGCAGCGCCGCACAGACGAGCTTTTTATGTGCAAGGCCCTGGATCAGGCCCGGCGCGCCGCTGCCCTCGGCGAGGTGCCCATCGGCTGTGTCATCGTGAAGGACGGCCGGATCATCGCGCGCGCCTGTAACCGGCGCAACACAGATCACTCCGCCCTCTCCCATGCCGAGATCTCCGCCATCCGGAAGGCCTGCCGCAGGCTGGAGGACTGGCGCCTCACCGGCTGCACTCTGTATGTGACGCTCGAGCCCTGCCCGATGTGTGCCGGCGCCTGCGTTCAGTCCCGCATCGACCGGGTGGTGATCGGCGCTGCCAGCCCGAAATCGGGCTGCGGCGGTTCTCTGCTCAATCTCCTGCAGAATCCGGACTTCAATCATCGATGCGAGGTCACCGAGGGCATTCTGAAGGAAGAATGCAGCGGCATCCTCAGCACCTTTTTCCAGACGCTGCGAAACAATCGCCCCGTGTGACGGAAATCCACACTCATGCCAGGGCCGCCCTTCGCTTCGGGCTTTGGGCCGACAACCGGATCCCGTTTTACAATTGGAAAGTCAGGTATCACCGATTTGACACAGAAACAACCTTGCCTTTTTTCTACATTCTCTGACCGCAGCTCTGCTGACCTGTCCGGCATCTGGTCCTCCGGCGGTCTTTTTGATCTCTCCTGCTGCCGGCTCTGTCCGCGGGAATGCGGTGTGAACCGTGCCGCAGGACAGACCGGGTACTGCGGCGAGCCGGCTCGGCTCTATGCCGCCCGGGCAGCTCTGCTCCAGTGGGAAGAGCCGGTCATCACCGGTCCCTCCGGTTCCGGCGCCGTGTTTTTCTCCGGCTGCAACATGGGCTGCATTTTCTGTCAAAATTATGCCATCGCTCATGCCAGAGCCGGAAGGCCCATCTCTACCGGGCAGCTCGCGGACATTTTCCTGCGTCTCCAGGACGAGCAGCACGCCTCCAACATTAATCTGGTGACACCGTCCCACTATCTTCCCGCCCTTCTCCCCGCCCTTAAGGAGGCAAAATCGCATGGGCTCCACATTCCGATTGTCTACAATACCTCCGCATATGAAAAGCCGGAGGCGCTGCGCTGTCTGGAGGGGCTGGTGGATATCTATCTGCCGGATCTCAAGTACATTTCCTCCGATCTCTCTTCCAGGTATTCCCGTGCAGCGGATTATTTTGCCGTGGCCAGAGAGGCGATTGCAGAGATGGTGCGCCAGCAGCCGGTTCCCCTGTTTTCTGACGGTTCCCACTCCCTGGATGAAGCGGACGATGCCGACGATCCCGTCATGCTGAAGGGTGTGATTGTGCGCCACCTTGCCCTGCCCGGCGCCGCGGAGGACTCCCGCGCCGTGCTGCGGTACCTGCACGAGACCTACGGCAATCGGATTTTCATCAGCCTGATGAATCAGTATACTCCCATGCCGCAGGTGAAGGACGATCCGCTTCTATCCCGCCGTCTCACCGACGAGGAGTATGAGAACCTGATCGACTATGCGATCGCCATCGGCGTGGAAAACGGCTTCATTCAGGAGGGTCCCACCGCCTCGGAAAGCTTCATTCCAGTCTTCGACGGTACAGGCCTTCCCGGAGAACCCGTTGAGCAGGATACCAGCCGGGACGGCACCCTTTCCGATCCGTGAAGCAGCAGGCCCCAGCGTCTTCCCCGCCATCTCGTGTTCCGCACCAGGTGATGAACGGTCACCTACACGTCTCGTGCTCCACACCAGGTGATGAATGGTCGCCTACACGTCTCGTGCTCCGCACTAGGTGATGAACGGTCGCCAGAAGCCATGATGCAAGCCTGATGGCATCATGGCTCCTGGCGACCGTTTTCATAAAAGCGGCAGCGCGAAATCGCGCTGCCGCTTGCATTCCTTCTCCGGTTTGGGTATAGTATTCAACATCTGCCGTGCTTTCTATGCATGGTGGGGTCCTGATTGCAGTCCGCGGGCGGTTGTGTTGAAGTTTGGGTCTCGCGCAACGGACGTCTGTGAACCGTGTCAGATGGGGAACCAGGCAGCACTAAGCAGAAAGGTCATGTGCCGTGAGGAAGCCTGGCGGAGCCGCCGCTCCGGTACCGGATCAGGATCCTGCCATACACAGAACGACGGCTTTATTATTGTCTGCAGTTGTTTTCTGTTTTTTCTGCAGCTCTCTTGAGTACTAACACACTCTGCGAATACTCTTTGCTTACATCGGTACCCGTCTTTTTATTTCCGCACTTCCCCCGCCTCAATACTCTTCCTTCGTATCTAGATACTTCAGATAACTTGATACCATCAGGGAGATCTTGAAGGTCAGCGCGTCCTCAAAGTTGCGGATATCCAGTCCTGTCAGCTTCTCCAGCTTTTCTATGCGGTACACCAGCGTGTTGCGGTGAACAAACAGCTGGCGGCTGGTCTCCGAGACATTCAGATTGTTCTCAAAGAACGTATTGATCGTGATCAGCGTCTCCTCGTCGATTGACGAAATATCCACATCTCCGAAGATTTCATTCAGGAAAATCCGGCACAGATTGACCGGCAGCTGATAGATCAGCCGGCCGATGCCGAGCGCATTGTAAGAAATAACCCGCTTCTCGGCATAGAATATTTTGCCGACATCCATGGCCATCTTGGCTTCCTTGTAGGATTTTGACAGATCCTTGAGTTCCGTGACGATAGTACCGTAGGAAGCGCGCACCTTCAGCATCGCCTCCGTGTTCAGCATAGACACGGCGACCGTCGCAGCCTCCTCCACCGACGCATAATCGTCCGGCGCATTCACAGCTTTGATCAGAATGACGGAGCTTTCATCGACTGCCGTCAGATAATCACCGCCCTGCGCCGTATACAGACCGCTGAGCAGCTCCGATGCCGTGTTGTCCGTCTCCTCAGAATCCAGATCGGATTCGACGGAAATCTGAATGATCGCACGCGGCACCGAATTGTCTATATGAAGCTTCTTCGCCCTGTTGTAAATATCCACCAGCAGCAGATTATCCAGCAGCAGATTCTGGAAGAAATTATTGCGGTCATATTTTTCCTTGTATGCGACCAGAAGATTCTGAATCTCGCTGACTGCGATCCGCGACACCATCAGCGTATAATCGCTTTCTCCCGTCGCGGCGAGCACATAGGCCGCCTCGCCGTCCTCCTCAATTTTCATCAGGTAGCAGTTGCCGATGATCTGGCTGTCTACGGGCGTCGAGGCAAAACCAGTGATCAGCGCCTGGTCCGGTTCCTTCGCGCCACTGGTCAGCACGACCGGCGCGCCCGTCAGATCCGTCACGCAGAAATCGACTTTCGTGATATTCTTCAGTTCTTCAAGGCTGCTCTTCATTACCTGTGTCGGAATCATTCGTTTTGCCTCCTGATTGCCATTTCAGACAGCCATCCGCCCGGTGCTGCCTGCAATTTTCGCAAATTTGACTATATCATACCATATCCCGGCCTGATTTCTGTAACGAATTTGTCCCTAACAAGCCAAACTTGTTAGGGACAAAAAGGAGACGCCCGAAAGCGTCTCCTCCTCAATTCATGATATGGATGCCACGTCCGGCAAACAACCACGCCCGCATTTTGCATCAGCAGGTAAATGCGATGTTCACACCGGGATCAGTTGGCAATCGCCTGCTCCGTCTCCTTGTCGAAGATGTGCATCTTCTCCAGATCGAACGCGAACTTGATCGTATCGCCCGGGCGAGCCGTGGTGCGGGGATCGACACGAGCCGTGATCGGTGTGTCGCCCAGATCGAAGTACAGGAACACCTCAGCACCCAGAAGCTCGTAGACGTTGACCTTCGCCTCGAACACGCACTTGGAAGTAGCAAGGAACATTTCGGAATCGTCCACATTCTCCGGACGAATACCAAGAACGACATTCTTGCCGTTGTAGTTGCCGTCGATCAGCTTCTTGGCCTTTGCAGGCGGAACCGGAACATCCTTCGTGCCGTCGCCGGTCTTCACGGTCAGGAATGCATCCTGTCCCTGAATCTTGCAGACTGCATCGATAAAGTTCATCTGCGGAGAACCCATGAATCCTGCGACGAACAGGTTGCAAGGGCTGTCATACAGATGCTGCGGCGTATCGACCTGCTGAACCACGCCATCCTTCATGACGACGATTCTGGTGCCCAGGGTCATAGCCTCTGTCTGGTCATGGGTGACATAGATGATCGTGACGCCGAGTCTGCGGTGCAGCTTTGCGATCTCAGTTCTCATCTGAACACGGAGCTTTGCATCCAGGTTGGACAGCGGCTCATCCATCAGGAATACCTTGGGGTGACGGACAATTGCACGGCCCATGGCGACACGCTGTCTCTGACCGCCGGAAAGAGCCTTCGGCTTGCGGTCAAGCAGCTTCTCCAGATCAAGGATCTTGGCGGCCTCGCGGACCTGCTTGTCGATCTGATCCTTCGGCACCTTGCGGAGCTTAAGGCCGAATGCCATGTTATCATACACGGTCATGTGCGGATACAGAGCGTAGTTCTGGAAGACCATGGCGATATCTCTGTCCTTGGGCTCGACATCGTTCATCACCTTGCCATCGATCTTGAGGGTTCCGGATGTGATATCCTCCAGACCTGCGATCATACGAAGTGTGGTTGATTTTCCGCAACCGGAAGGTCCGACGAAAATAATAAATTCCTTATCTGCAATTTCCAGGTTGAAATCCTTGACGGCCTTGAATCCATTCGGATATGTCTTGCAGATGTGTTCCAGAGATAAGCTTGCCATTCCTGATTCTCCTCCACTTGTAATAGTTTGCAGCAGATGCGCGGCTCCCCTGCCATTACTGGCTCCCGCGCATTTCTAACGCTGAGAAAAGTATAAAATAGCGCCAGAATGATTGCCATCACCGATTTCCACAAAGATTCTGCCGCCTTTGTGGGCAATCTTCTGTAAAAAGAAGCGGCCAGCCCTTTTCATCGGAATAATGCCGAAGGCTGACCGTTCTTTTTCGTCATGTTGCCTATTTTGTATTCTTTTCCTGTTCCTTCTCCAATTCCTGATCAATGGCGGCGCGCTGCGCCTCGATATCCTCCATGCTCAGGACAGAGGCACCTCCCACCGGAGGCTCCTCCGGCTGCGGCTCGTCACGCAGCGCCTCCGGCATCGCATCCGGGTCTGCCGCCTCCTCCTTAGGCTCAAACCGCTGGAAGAACGGGCTGAAGAGTTTTGCCTGTCCATAAGCCGGCCCCGCCAGACCGAACATGATGAGGAGAGGCATCAGCTTATCTCCGGCAAAATACAGCAGAAGCAGCGGGATCAGAGACAGCCCGACCATGCCGAGCGTGCGTGGGAACGCCGCCACGGTCATGATCATCGCATTCCGGATCGTGCCGCCGACGGTGTTAACGAACCGGGACTCCACCGGGAACACCCACAGGAAAATGCACCACAGCAGGAACAGCACCACCAGAATCAGGTAATTCATCCACGTCGGAAACAGGCTGTTCTTATCATGTAGCAGCATATAGATGTCGTAGAACGCGAAGACAAAAAACACCAGAAAAATCGCCCAGATGGCGACGGACTGTCCGAAATTGTCCCGGTACGATTTGAAGTAGCTCCGGATAATGTAGCTGTCCTCATTCCGGACCATCTTGAGGCTGATGTAGTACATGGCGGTCAGCGCCGGTCCGACCGGCAGGGCCGCCACAAACAGCGCCGCCATCACCAGCAGCCCCGGTGCCTGACCGAGCGAACCGATGCCGACGATCACCAGCACCAGCGGCACGAACGAAATCAACGTCAGAAGATTGACAATCATGACATCGGCGATGCGGCCAAGCGCCTGCATCACCGGATTATCCAGATTAAACAGCTTATCCATTGAATTGTTTACTCCCTGCTTCCGCGGAATCCAGGCTCCGCATTGTTATTGGTATCATTGTATCCCACCCGGACAGACATCTACAGCCTTACGAATGTAAAGATTTTCTGAACTTTTTCCCAGGGTCCTCCGCCGCTGCTCGAAACAGACCGCGGAAGCTCCATACCTCTTTCAGCGCCATAGACCGGCAGCCAGAGCAGTTGCTGCGCTCCGTCCGGATCAGGCCCGGCAGCCGCAGCTTCGCTCAGAACGGCAGAAGTCCTTTTATTCTGGCAAACAGATTGTCAAAAAAGGCTCCCACCGCCTCCTTTGCCTTCTCCTGTGCCGTCTTTTTCACAGATTCCGCCGCCTCTCCGATCTTCTGGTCAGCGGCGCTCTTTGCGCTCTCCCCGGCTTCCGCAATCGACTGCTGCAGGGCCGATCCTGCGGCGCGGATGCCTTCTGCAGGGGAATCGTCCGCAGAGGATGCGGTCTGTCCATCCCCGGCGCCCTCCGCCGTCATCTCAGCGGTTCCGGATGGGTCCGTATCCGCTTCCGCCGCCTCCGTGCTGCCTGTGTCCCCCGATTCCGCGCCGGCGCCGGTATCTTCCCCGGGTTCTTCGCCGGTATGGCTTATCAGTTCCTGCACATCCGCCAGCACAGCGTCCGGCGTAATGCCCAGAGTCCGGAGACGGTCAAGTGCCTCGCGAAGATATGCCTTCTGCTGCTCCAGGGCTGCGGATTTGTCAGCCTTCCCTGCCGCACCCTGTCCCTGCTCCCGATCTACCGGGTTCGCGGAATCATCAGCTGTCTCCGCAGCATTCTGCGGCTGCTCCTGCTGTGCCGCCGCATCTGGGCCGCTCTCGTTCAGCTTCCGCAGGCCATCCAGCCCCTTCGCTCTGGCTGCGGCGGGCAGGGAAGCCGCCAGCAGCAGCGGCAGCAGAATGCCTGCTGCCGTGAAACGGATACGCCGCCCGGAAGCAGTTTGTCTGCCGGCCGCTGTTCGCTTTTTCCCTTCTTTTCTCTCTCGCATCGCCGCGGCTGCTCCCATCACACGCTTCGGATCATCACTGGGATGCCCGCGAAGCATGCTGCTTCATCCAATCCAGCAGATACTCATACGTTTCCAGACGATTGTCCTCGTTCAAAATTTCATGGCGGCATCCGTCCACCAGTTTCACCATAACATCCGTCATTCCCTCCTCCCGGGTAAAGCTGTCCGCAACGCTCTTCACCTGCTCCCCGTAACCGCCCACCGGGTCCTCGCTGCCGGAAATAAACAGCACCGGCAGGTCCTTCGGCATGCGGTCAAGGTTCTCCCTGACATACAGCCGCTGAATCAGCTCAAACATCGTCTCAAACCCGTTCAGCGTAAAGGTGTATCCGCAAAGCGGGTCCGCGATATACCGGCTGACATTCTCCCTGTTCACAGACAGCCAGTCAAACGGTGTCTCCGCTGCCGGGATGCGCTTGTTATAGCTGGAAAACGCGAGATGATCGATCATCCGGGCGATGTGATGGCTGCCGTAAATTTTCTCCTGGAATGCAGCCAGGCTGCCGGAAACATCCAGCACCTTTTTCGGCGTCATGCCTGTGCCCATGATGATGGCACCGTCGATGCCGCTGCCATACCGGAAGAGGTAATTGCGGGCGATGAAGGAACCCATACTGTGTCCCAGGATAAAATATGGAACCCCGGGATACTGGTCCTGTACCGTCTTTTTCAGCCGGTGTACATCGCGCACCACGACGGTCGCGGGATCCTGTTCACAGAAAAATCCGAGTTCCTCCGGCTTCTGCGCCGTCTTCCCATGTCCCAGATGGTCCTCGCCGCACACGAGGATATTCCGCTCCGTCAGCCACCGGGCGAACGGCTCATACCGTTCCACATACTCCGCCATCCCGTGAATGATCTGCAGAATCGTCGCTGGCTGGCTTTGCCCCGCTGCCACGCCGTCCGGTATCCATTTCACACAATGAACCGGTGTTTCCTTCCCGTCCCGGGAAGAAATCGTAAACTCCTCCTTCTTCATTCTGGTTCCCCCATTTCCAAAATGTTCCGTTTCTGCTTCCTGCCGGTCAGACCTCACACTCACATGAATTCTCCCGGCAGGTTCCCGTCCGGCGCACGCCCCCGCCGCCGGTCCTGTCTTATTCTTTCTTTTCTGTCTCTCAGGAAATACCGGCCCCATCCGGTATCTCCTGCCTGTCCACGGTCATGAGCGACACATTGCCGTCCGCGTCCTCTGCGCTGAGAATCATGCCCTCCGACTTCAGCCCCGCGAGCACAGCCGGCTTCAGATTCGTGATGACCATCACCTTCTTGCCGACCATTTCCTCCGGCTCATACCAGTGATGAAGCCCCGTGCAGATCTGACGCACTTCATTCCCGATCCTGACCTGGCAGCAGAGCAGCTTCTTACTCTTTTTCACCGCCTCGCACTGGATCACCGTGCCGACCTGAAACTGCAGCTTTGCAAAATCCTCAATGGAGACCTCCGGCTTTCCGCTGTCCTCAGCCGCATGGCCCGCTTCGTTCTTTCCTGCGCCGCTTCCGGCGCCGTCCGCTTCCGCGCCGCCGTGCTTTCCGACATCGGCTGCTTCCGCGCTGCCGCGCTTCCCGGTACCGGCAGCCGGCTCCGCCGCGCCGTCCTTCTTGGCGTCGCCCGCCCTGGCCGTGTTGATGCCGGCCGCCGCCAGATTGCGTCTTGCCTTCTCCTGGTGCTCCAGGAATTCCTTCTTCTGCTTCTCCTGAATCACCGCCGCCTTATCCAGAATTTCCTTCTTGTCAAGGCGCGCGAAGAGGATCTCCGGCTCCGCCGTCACCCGGCCGCCGTCCGGATACAGGCCGAACTGCCCGAGCGTATCAAACAGGCGCGGCGCCGTGCCAAGCTGCTTCTGAATCCGGTCCGCCGTCGTCGGCAGGAACGGTGCGAGCAGGGACGTCGCCATGCTGATGCCTTCTGTCAGGTTATAGAGAACCGTCGCGAGTCGGTCCTGTTTTGTCGGATCCTTCGCAAGATTCCAGGGCTCCGTCTCATCAATATATTTGTTGAGGCGCTTATAGACGGTGAAGATCTCTGTCAGAGCATCCGCCACGCGGAGCTCCTCCATATCCTCCTCCACCTTCGCATAAGCGCCGGTGCAGACTTCCTTCAGCTCCGCGTCGACCGGCTCGTCCGCATGGCGGTTCTCCACCACGCCGTCAAAATACTTGTTGCTCATGGAGACTGTGCGCTTCACCAGATTGCCAAGCACATTCGCCAGATCAGAGTTGGTCCGCTCGACCATCAGCTCCCATGTGATGACGCCGTCGTTCTCATAGGGCATTTCGTGCAGCACAAAATAACGGACCGCATCGAGCCCGAAAATGTCCACCAGATCATCCGCGTAGATGACATTTCCCTTGGACTTGCTCATCTTCTCGCCGCCCTGCAGCAGCCACGGGTGACCGAACACCTGCTTCGGCAGAGGCTCTCCCAGCGCCATCAGGAAGATGGGCCAGTAAATCGTGTGGAACCGGATGATATCCTTCCCGATCAGGTGAAGATCCGCAGGCCACTCCTTGTGATAGAGACTGCTGCTGTTTCCATCCGCGTCATATCCAATGCCTGTGATGTAGTTGCACAGTGCGTCAAGCCAGACATACACGACATGACCCGGATCAAAATCCACCGGGATCCCCCACTTGAAGCTCGTTCTCGACACACACAGGTCCTGCAGGCCGGGAAGCAGGAAATTATTCATCATCTCATTCCTGCGGGAGACCGGCTGGATAAACTCCGGGTGGGTGTTGATATAGTCGATGAGTTGCGGTGCATACTTGCTCATCCGGAAGAAATAGGCCTCCTCCTTCTCCGGATGCACCTCCCCGCCGCACACCGGGCACCGCCCGTCCGCGGTCAGCTGAGACTTCGTGTAGAAGGATTCGCACTCCGTGCAGTAAAGTCCGTCGTAATGTCCCTTGTAGATATCCCCCTGCTGATAAAGACGGCGAAAGATTTTCTGGATCTGAACCACATGGTCCTCATCCGTGGTGCGGATGAACCGGTCATAGCTCGTGCCCATCAGATCCCAGATGCGGCGGATCTCCGCGCTGGTCTTGTCTACAAACTCCTTCGGGCTCATGCCCTCCTCGATGGCACGCTGCTCGATCTTCTGCCCGTGCTCGTCGGATCCGGTCTGGAACCAGACATCATAACCGTCCGCGCGCTTATACCTTGCGATCGCATCCGCCAGAACCGCCTCGTAAGTGTTGCCGATGTGCGGCTTGCCGGAGGTATAGGCGATAGCTGTGGTGATATAGTATTTTCCCTTGCTCTGCATAGATCAGTTGTCCTTTCTGTGGAGCGGACGCTCATGCTGCGTCCGTTTCCACGGCACACGCTCCCCCTGCATCCCACAGAGTGCGTGCGGTAAAATCAGTATGTCAGCACCTCGCAGCCGTCCTCCGTGACGACGACCTGCACCTCGCGCTGTGCCGACGGCCTGCCGTCCCGGGTATAGATGCCCCAGCCGTCGCTGTCGTCCTGATAAATTTCATCCGTGCCTGCATTGACCATGGGCTCGATCGTGAAACACAGCCCGGGTACCATCAGCATTTCCGTGCCGGGCTTTGACACATAGCTGACGTATGGATCCTCATGGAATTCCAGACCGCAGCCGTGTCCGCCGATCTCCTTCACCACGCTGAATCCATTCTCCAGGGCGTGCTGATGCACCGCATTGCCCATGTCGCCGAGGAATGTCCACGGCTTCACCATGCGGATGCCGATGTCCACGCACTCGTTGGTGACCCGGACGAGCTTCTTCTTCTCGTCGTCGACCTCGCCGATGCAGAACATCCGCGACGAATCCGAGAAAAATCCGTTCAGAATCGTGCTGCAGTCCACGTTGACGATGTCGCCCTCCCGCAGGACCACCTTGTCCGACGGAATGCCGTGACAGACCTGCTCGTTGATGGAGGTGCACACACTCTTCGGATATCCCTCGTAGTGCAGATCCGCCGGAATGCCGCCCATCTTCACCGTCGTGTTGTAGACGATGTCGTCAATCTCCTGCGTCGTCATGCCCTCGTGTATCTTCTCCGCGATCTCATCGAGCACCGCGATATTGATCTTCGCACTCTCCCGGATACCCTGAATCTGGGCCGGCGTCTTGATCAGCGAGCGGTCCGGCACCTCCGCCCCCTGCATCTCGAATTCATGAATCTTCTCGTCAAAATCCATGTGGCAGTTCTTGTACTTTTTGCCGCTTCCGCACCAGCACGGTTCGTTGCGGTCCAGCTTCTTGTCTGTAAATCTGATCAAAATCTGTCCTTCCTGGAACAGCCCGGTTTTTCCCCTGCTCTGCCTTCCTTTTGCCGGGCGCATCCGGGACAAGTATACTGTTTCCCGGGATGCTCTGCAATGCCGCAAGGATCTCAGGCCTCTTCCCCGCGGAGCTTCTGAATGAAAAACCGGGTGTTCTCTTCCACATTGCCGTGGTATACCGCTGACCCCGCCACGATGACGTTGGCGCCCGCACGGAGAATCGTTCCGATATTGTCCCGGGTCACACCGCCGTCGATCTCAATGTCTATGTTCCTTCCTCTGCGGGTCATCAGCTCCCTCGCCTCCCGGATCTTCGGCAGCATATCCGCGATGAACTTCTGCCCGCCAAAGCCCGGCTCGACCGTCATGACAAGCAGCATGTCGATCCGGTCCAGATAGGGAATCACCTGTGCGATGGGTGTGGACGGCTTGAGCGCGATGCCCGCCTTCTTCCCGCTCTCCTGAATCGCCGCGATCACCGCGCCGGGATCGGACGCCGCCTCGATGTGAAACGTGATCATATCCGCGCCGCAGTCCGCGATGGTGCGGACAAACCGGATCGGATCCGTCACCATCAGATGAACGTCCAGAAACAGGTCCGTCCCCTTCCGGATACTGCGGATCTCCGGCATGCCGAGCGAAATCTGCGGCACAAAGGTTCCGTCCATCACATCGACATGCACCCAGCGGGCGCCGCCCTGCTTGGTCTCCGCGATCTGTTCTCCGAGGCAGGTAAAATCTGCTGCCAGAATGGATGGCGATAGAATATTCATATTACATTGCACCTCTTATCCCACGCGCTGTGCTGCCGGTTGCGGCAGCTGCCTTTTGCTGTATCCGTCATGTCAATGCCCCAAACAGATTTGTGCAGGGTCTCTCACCAAATATACCGCACGCCCGCTTCAAATCGGGCAGGGCAGATGAAATCTGCCCTGCCCAATACAGCTCGCCGCCTTTACAGAAAGGACCTGCAGAAAATCTCCCGCAGGCCCATCATCCCGGGAAAGTCCCGGAGCTTACCCTCTGACGAATGCGGCGACGCTCTTCGCGATGCCCTCGCCGTCCAGTCCGTACTTGTGAATCAGTTCCGCGGCAGTGCCGGACTCACCGAAGCGGTCACGCACACCGATGCGGGTCATTCTTGTCGGGCATTCCTCCGACAGCACCTCGGCAACCGCACCGCCGAGACCGCCGATGATGCTGTGTTCCTCCGCCGTGACGACCTTGCCGGTCTTGGCAGCGGATGCAACCAGCAGGTCCCGGTCGATCGGCTTGATGGTGCAGATATTGATGATCTCCGCGCTGATGCCCTCGCTCTCCAGAATCTTCGCCGCATCGATGGCCGCCGCCACGCAGATGCCAGTGGCGACGATGGTGACATCTCTGCCTTCCTTCACCAGCTGCCCCCTGCCGATCTCAAACTTCATATCCGGATCGTTGAACACCGGAACCGCATAGCGCCCGAAGCGCATATAGACAGGTCCCTCGTAGGCCGCCGCCGCGCGCACGCACGCTCTGGCCTCGACATCATCAGACGGAGACAGGACCACCATGCCCGGAATCACGCGCATCAGCGCGATGTCCTCGAGACACTGGTGTGAGGCACCGTCCTCGCCCACCGTAATGCCGGCATGCGTGGCACCGATTTTGACATTGAGGTGCGGATATCCGATTGAATTGCGGACCTGCTCGTAGGCCCTGCCCGCCGCAAACATCGCGAACGTGGAGGCGAACGGAATCTTTCCGGTCGTAGCAAGTCCGGCTGCGACCGCCATCATATTGCCCTCGGCGATCCCGCAGTCATAGAAGCGGTCCGGGTATTTTGCCGCAAAATATTCTGTTCTGGTAGATGCCTTGAGGTCCGCGTCCAGCACCACGATCTGCGGATATTCCGCGCCGAGCTCCTCCAGAGCGTGGCCGTAGCTCTCACGGGTTGCAATCTTCTTTACGTCTGCCATCACTCTGCCTCCTTTGCAAGCGCCTCGTCAATTCGGGCCAGGTCCGCCATCGCCGTCTGATACTGCTCATCGTTCGGCGCCTTGCCGTGCCATCCGGCCTGATTCTCCATGTAGGAGACGCCCTTGCCCTTCACGGTCGAGGCAATGATGCAGGTCGGCACGCCCTTCGTCTCGCGGGCCTCGCGGAAGGCTGCGCGGATCTCATCAAAATCATGTCCGTTGATCTTGATGACATGGAAATGGAACGCCTCGAACTTTTTGTCGATCGGCTTCGGGCTGTTGACATCATCGATATTGCCGTCGATCTGCAGATTGTTGTTGTCCACGATCACACAGAGGTTGTCGAGATGCTTGTCTCCGGCAAACATGGCCGCCTCCCAGACCTCGCCCTCCTCCAGCTCTCCATCGCCGAGCAGAGTGTAGGTGCGGTACGCGCGGCCGTCAATTTTGGCAGACAGCGCCATGCCGCAGGCCGCTGAGATACCCTGGCCGAGCGAGCCGGAACTCATATCGATGCCGGGCAGATACTGCATGGACGGATGTCCCTGCAGGCGGGAGCCAAGATGGCGGAAGGTCTTCAGCTCTTCCACCGGGAAATACCCGCGGTTTGCCATCGCCGCATAGAGCGCCGGGCAGGTGTGTCCCTTGGAGAGCACGAACCGATCCCGGTCCGGATCCTTCGGATTCTTCGGGTCGATATGCATTTCCTCAAAGAACAGGAACGTGTCGATATCCGCTGCGGACAGCGATCCGCCCGGATGCCCGGCCTTTGCATAATACACAGCGTTGATGATGCCCTTTCGGACCTCATTCGCAGTTTTCCTGAGTTCCAGATTGTCCACTGTGAAATCCTCCTTCAAAGGATGCGTCGGCCGCGCTTCGCAACGTTCCCCGCCGCCTGCCGAAGCGATATCTGCCAGCTCATCTGACTTTAATAAACATAGTTTATCAAAGATTTGTGCTCATGGCGATAGTGATTTTGCCGTTTTCGCCAGATTTTTCAATGTTTCTTCTGTCCATAATAGGCATTGGCGCCGTGCTTGCGGTAATAATGCTTATCCTGCAGATCCTGCGGTGCCGGATCCACCTTCGGGTTGATCAGCTCCGTGCGGTACGCCATCTTCGCGACCTCCTCGAGCACGACCGCGCTGTGGACCGCATCCACCGGGCTGCTTCCCCAGCAGAAGGGGCCGTGGTTCTTGCAGAGGCAGGCCGGGACCGCCGCCGGATCCTTCCCAAGCCGTTCAAATTCGTTGATGATGAGACGTCCCGTGTTCTCCTCGTAGGCCTCCTCGATCTCTTCCTTTGTCAGGCAGCGCAGACACGGGATTGCTCCATAATAGTAGTCCGCGTGCGTCGTGCCATAGCACGGAATACTGCGCCCGGACTGTGCCCAGCTGGTGGCATAGGAGGAATGCGTGTGGACGATTCCGCCGATTCCGGACCAGGCGCGGTAAAGCTCGAGGTGCGTCGGCGTGTCGGAGGAGGGATTGAGATCCCCCTCTACGACCTTCCCGTCCAGATTCACAACCACCATTTTGTCGGGCGACAGCTCCTCGTACGGCACTCCGCTCGGCTTGATGACAAAGAGACCGCTCTCACGGTCAATGCCCGAGACGTTGCCCCAGGTGAACGTGACAAGATTGTATTTTGGCAGAAGCATATTCGCTTCGTAGACCTGTTTCTTCAGCTCTTCCAGCATGATAAATTTCCTCCTGTTCCGTCCGGTTCCTCATTCTTCCGCAAAAGCCCGGATCGCGGCATGCTCCGCCTCAAGCCCTCGCCTGTAGAGCGCCGCCCAGGCGTCAAAGCCCTCGATATCCTTCTGCTCCGGCTGCACGGTCTCCCCCTTCGCGTCCGCGAAGACTTCCCGGGACAGCCATTTCTCCAGGGAAAGCCCCTGCCCATGAATGAGATACGAGGCGAGCAGCGCCATGCCCCAGGCGCCGCCCTCCCCTGCGGTCTCCATGCAGGTGACCGGCGCGTTCATCGCCGCCGCCAGAATGTTCTGCGCCACGCCCTTTGTCTTGAAGATGCCGCCGTGACCCATCATGCGGTCCACTCTCACATGCTCCTGCTTCATCAGAATATCATTGCCCAGCTTCAGCGTGCCAAAGGCGGAATAGAGATTGGCGCGCATCAGGTTGGCCAGCGTGAAATGACTGTCCGCATTCCGGGCCACCATCGGCGCACCGACCTGATCCATGATCCCGGCGACCGGCTCTCCGGACAGGAAATTGTAGGCGAGCACCTTTCCGCAGTCCGCGTCTCCAGTCATCGCGTGCCGGTACAGCAGCCCGTAGAGTGCGCCCTTATCCATGCTGATGCCGGCGGCTCCGCAGAATTCCTCAAAAATATCGACCCAGGCATTGAGATCGGACGTACAGTTGTTGCAGTGCACCATCGCCACCTCCGCGCCGGCGGGCGTCGTGACCAGATCAAGCTCCGGATAGACCCCGCTGAGCGGTTTCTCCAGCACGACCATGGAGAAGACGCTCGTCCCGGCGGAGACATTACCCGTGCGGACGGCGACCGAATCCGTCGCCGCCATGCCGGTCCCCGCATCGCCCTCCGGCGGGCAGAGCGGAATGCCTGCCTCCAGCGTGCCCGTGGGATCAAGAAGCGCTGCGCCCTCCGCCGTCAGCATGCCAGCCGGCTCTCCGGCGCGGAGGCACTTCGGCAGAATCTCCTCCAGCTTCCACGGGAACTGCAGCGGCTCCACCAGCACGTCAAACTGTCCGATCATTCTCCGGTTGAAATCCGCCGTCTCCGGATCGATCGGGAACATGCCGGACGCATCGCCGACGCCGATGACCTTTTCCCCTGTCAGCTGCCAGTGTACATAGCCTGCCAGTGTCGTGAAAAAGCGGACATCCTTTACGTGCTCCTCTCCGTTCAGAATCGCCTGCCGCAGATGCGCGATGCTCCACCGCTGCGGAATGTGATAGCCAAACAGCTCCGTCAGCTCCTCGGATGCCTGCTCCGTGATGGTATTGCGCCAGGTGCGGAACGGCACCAGCAGCTTTCCGTCCCCGCCAAAGGCGAGGTAGCCGTGCATCATGGCGCTGATGCCGATGGCCGCCAGTCTGCGGATTGGGACACCGTACTCCCGCTGCACATTCTGCGCCAGATCGCGGTAGCAATCCGCCAGTCCCTGCCAGATATCCTCCTGCGTATAGGTCCAGATGCCGTTGTCCAGCCTGTTCTCCCACTCATGACCCCCCTGCGCGATCGGCTCATTGTGCTCTCCGATCAGCACCGCCTTGATGCGGGTCGATCCGAATTCAATGCCGAGAACAGCCCTGCCGCTCTCAATCAGTTCCCCTGGTTTCATGTTCACTGCCTCCCTGTAAGTATAATGATTCTCACCGCTGCTCCAGATATTCCAGGTAATCCCTGTCCCAGAGCAGGATCTTCAGCTTCCGCGCAGCGGTCTGTGCGTTTCTGGTGAAGTACTGGTTTGTCATGACGGCGCCCACCATCCGGTCATAGAAATCCCGGCCGGCAGCCGCCTCCTGCACGGCGGATACGCCGACTGCGGAGGAGTATGTTTTGCATTGCACCGCGTAGGTGACCCCCTCCCGCTCGCACAGAATATCCGCGCCGTAATCGCCGCTGCCTCTTGTCACCTCAACGGCATGAAAGCCGTGATTCCGAAGCAGATCGGCGCAGTAATACTCAAATTCATGTCCCTCCAGATCGTCCATCGGGACAAAGGCTTCCTCCCGCCGGCGCCGCAGTATGTGCCGGATCAGGAGAAGTGCCAGCACACAAACCGCGGTGGACAGGAGTAAAATCACGATCTGATATTCATTCATTCCTGTTCATCCGCCCTCGTCTCCGGCTGCTCCGTCTCATCGTCTCCTTCGCCGCATGACTCTGCGTCCGCCGGCCGCAGCCCGACCATCGCCCTGAGATCATCGAGCGTCATCTGATGGAATTTCACCTTCGGCAGATGTGCCTCCGGGAATTTCAGATCGGACAGATCTATCTCCGGCAGCACCATTTCCGACGGCCGGATGCCGGGCAGCGTCATCTTCGGCTCCAGCTCCGCCAGCCGGGCGAACGGCTTCGTGGGATCCTGCAGGTCGAACTGCGGGATCCGGTGCTTCACCGGGTGCTGATAAAATTCGTGCATATCATCCAGCCGGAGACAGGCGAGCTGCGCCCTGCCCGCGCCGCGCCGCAGCGCCGCAGACGGATCCTCCGCACAGCTCATACATTTTGCGCCGCAGTCGATGTCGATGAACCGCTCGCCCCTGAAGATGCGGTTCCGCACGGAGGGATCCGGCTTCCGGACCGGCCAGCCGCGCTCAAACCGCAGCTTGTAGAAATAAAACTCCGTGATCGTGTGTCCGCAGATAAAGCGGTCGTAGTGCCGCGATCCCGTGTATCCGGCAAACGGATTTTCCCGGATCATCAGACGGCGCCAGACGGCGTCCGTCTTGCGGCGGACATCCTCCTCCGGGCTGCATTGGACATCATCAAAATACGGATATGCGTGGGACAGAAGATAGGAGACGCCGTTCACCGTGACCTGCGCGCTGTAGGGCAGCGCTGCCATCCAGACGGAGATTTCTCGCTGCTCCTCCAGCGGAAGACGGATATAGGCATTCCAGGTGGCCAGCCCGCGGTTGTTGAAAAACCAGTTGGCCTCCGCGCTGTCCATTCCCCGCGCGCCTCTCGCCTCGGCCGCAATCGTCTCAAGGAACATCCACTCGTGATTGCCGATCAGACAGTGCACGAAAGGATACTCCTCATCCATCTCCTTCACCAGCTGCAGCGTCCCGATCGGATCCGTCCCCCAGTCGCAGTAATCTCCCAGAAGGTACAGTGCGTCCCTGCCATCATAATGAAAATCAATTTTTTCCAGCAGATTCCGAAACTCCGTCAGGGCTCCGTGAATGTCGCTGATCACATAAGTCGCCATTGGCTCTATTGTACACGACCGGCGGAGCACCTTCAATTTGCCTGGATAAAAAAAGATTGGGTGCCGCGAGAACGCGGCGCCAATGTCCCGATACGGAAGAAAACCCCTTCGGGCGTTTCTCCCGCCGGGTGCCGTGAGAACGCGGCGCCCGGATATAAAGCTTCTAATTTTACCAGAAGTTTTACAAGACAGAGCCGCCTGTCTATTCTACAATAGAGGACGAAGTTTACGGCATCCACGCCGGAAAGTCCCGGCGCGGACATGACAAATATATTTCCTGAGAGGGTATTATGGCGACTTTACTAATCAACACCAGGGTGAAAAAGGGGCACATCGCGCCGGAGATTCAGGGACAGTTTTCCGAGCATCTCGGCCGCGGCATCTACGAAGGCATCTTTGTCCGGGAGGATTCCGGCATTCCGAACGTGCGCGGCATGCGCACCGACGTCGTGAACGCGCTGAAG
>Ga0256404_1006451_pt1 | contig 19414 bp, 19 predicted proteins | sample RumenRJG_01DNA_FD_185990 | JGI IMG/M metagenome (GOLD analysis project Ga0256404, IMG submission 185990) | Bovine rumen microbial communities from Lethbridge, Alberta, Canada - RJG_01 | ecosystem: Host-associated > Mammals > Digestive system > Stomach > Rumen | place: Canada: Alberta | collected...
ACCTAAATTTTACCATAGATAGTGGTCTTTTTCTATTCACTAAATAGGTGAAAAGCAATATTCAATTAAAATACAGTAACTGCGCGGAATTCAGCTGCTGATGCTGTTATTCCGTGAATAATTCAGGATATATGTAGAAATTTAAAGAAAATTGAGAAAATCCTTGACACAACAGGAATTTTTGTTATAATTATACCGATGTTTTTTAACGTAAAGGAGGTGGATATATATGAAGATGACATTCCAACCTAAGAAGAGACAGAGAGCAAAAGTTCATGGATTCAGACAGAGAATGAAAACTGCTAGCGGAAGAAAAGTAATCGCAGCCAGAAGATTAAAAGGAAGAAAAAAATTATCAGCATAGGCCACAATTTTTGTGGTCTTTTCTTCATTTTTGATTGTTTTTAGAAGGACAGCTTCAAATGAAATTTTCAGATTCGTTGAAAAAAAACAAGGATTTTCAGAATGTATATAATAACGGTGTATCGTTTGCTAACAGATACCTCGTTATGTATGTTCTGAAAAATAACACAGAAAATAATCGTATAGGTATATCAGTTAGCAAAAAAGTTGGAAATAGTGTTATTAGACATCATATTACTCGTCTCGTGAGAGAGAGCTACAGACTACATGAGGACATGTTCGATAGTGGTTTGGACATCGTAGTCATCGCAAGAGTTGCAGCGCGGCATGTGGGTTATAAGGAAATAGAAAGTGCTGTTTTACATCTTGGAGGTCTTCACAGTATTATTAAGAAACAAAATATTTGAATAATGAAAAAGAAGATGGAATCGTTTTGAAAAGTATCTTGATATGTTTGATTAAATTTTATAGGAAGTATATTTCCCCGATGAAATCAACGAAATGCCCATATTGTCCGACCTGCTCAGAGTATGGTTTGCAGGCTGTGCAAAAGTACGGTGCCATAAAGGGTGGTCTGCTTGCGGCATGGAGGATATTGAGATGTAATCCTTTTTCAAAGGGTGGGTATGATCCGGTTCCATAGCAGCAATGGAGGTTTTTATGTCGGACATTTTATTAACCGCATATCCAGGCTCTATTCTTGGACCAATTGCCAAGCTTCTCGGTATGCTGATGGATTGGATATACAGTGGTATATCTGATATTACAGGTGGAAGAGTTGAGAGCGTTGTACTCAGTATTGTAATTATTACGATTATAATCTACATGTGTCTGTTGCCACTGACTATAAAGCAGCAGAAGTTTTCTAAGCTATCACAGAAAATGCAGCCTGAGATGCAGGCTATCCAGGCTAAATATAAAAATAAAAAGGATCAGGCTTCAATGATGGCCATGCAGGAGGAGACACAGCTTTTGTACCAGAAGTATGGTATTTCTCCGATGGGAAGCTGTGTGCAGATGCTTATACAGATGCCTATTCTATTTGCACTGTACCGTGTATTTTACAATATTCCTGCTTATCTGAGCGGAGTTAAGGGCTCTTTTACAGGGCTTGTTGATCAAATTAAAGGTGTAGATAATTATTCAGATACACTTGTACAATTGATGGAAAAGTATAATGTTGTCACATCAAGCGGTCTTAACGCTTCAAATGCGGCTTCAAAGCTTGCTGATGCAAGTGGTGATGCTTTAAGCAATTATATCATTGATATCCTTTATAAGCTTCCTTCAAAGGGCTGGGATGCTCTTATGGACGGTAAGTTTTTTGATGGTATCCAGGGCGCAGTTGAGAAGACACATGATGCGTTACTGCATTTCAACTACTTTTTGGGACTTAATATCTCAGATACACCTTGGTATATCATAAAGAGCAACTTTACGGACAAGCCTGATAAGTGGTTACTTTTTGTAATACTTGCACTGCTTATTCCTGTACTGTCATATCTGACACAGATGATCAATATCAAGCTTATGCCACAGGCTACAAACGGCAATGACCAGATGGCAAGCCAGATGAAGATGATGAATCTTATGATGCCGCTTATGTCATTATTTTTCTGCTTTACAGTTCCTGTAGGTCTTGGTATTTACTGGATCTGCTCTGCACTTGTAAGAGGTATCCAGCAGTTCTTCGTAAACAGACATATCGAGAATCTTGATCTTGAGGCTGTTATGGCAAAGAACGAGGAAAAGGCAAAGAAGAAGAGAGAAAAAATGGGACTGTCCGAGGATTATATAAAGAAGGCAGCTCAGATTAAGACAAAGTCAATTGAAAATAAGGCAAACGTATCTGCATCAGCAGACACAGAGGAGAAGCTGGCAAAGGCCGCTGAGTACAAGGCTAATGCAAAGGCAGGCTCACTTGCTTCAAAGGCTAATATGGTTAAAGAGTTTAATGAACGCAATTCACGCAAATAGGGGGAGAAAATAGTGGAATACATTGAAGTATCTGCAAAAACAATTGACGATGCTTTGACAGAGGCATCTATTAAACTTGGAACAACAAGCGATAAGCTCGAGTATGAGGTAATTGATAAGGGAAGCAATGGTTTCCTTGGAATTGGCAGCCGTGATGCTGTTATAAAGGTTAAAAAGGCCGAGGCAAGTGTTGAGGATGAGATTCGCGAATTCCTTGACAGTGTGTTTAAGGCAATGAAGCTTGAGGTTACTATTGATATCAAAGTGGATGAGTACAACAGAAATGTTGATGTTGAGCTTAACGGATCTGAGATGGGCGTTTTAATCGGCAAGAGAGGTCAGACTCTCGATTCACTCCAGTACCTTACAAATCTTGCTATCAATAAGCAGTCTGAGAATTACTACAGAATAAAGATTGATACTGAGGATTACAGAAAGAGAAGAAGAGAGACGCTTGAGAATCTTGCAAAGAATATTTCATTCAAGGTTAAGCGTACAAAGAGACCTGTTTCTCTTGAGCCGATGAATCCTTTTGAGAGAAGAGTGATTCATTCTGCACTTCAGAATGATAGATTTGTTGAAACACACAGCGAGGGTGATGAGCCTTACAGACACGTTGTTGTGACACTTAAGAAATAATAGATATAAATCATTAAAAGGGTATCTGGTTTCAGGTATCCTTTTTGAATATATATTATCTTAGAATTTTTGAGGAATTTCATATGCAAAATGATACAATAGCGGCTATTGCCACAGCTATGTCTCCGTCAGGAATCGGAATTATCAGGATAAGCGGAGATGATGCACTTTCAGTAATAGACAGGATTTATAAAAGTAAGAATAAAAAAAAGAAAATAAGCGCCTGTCAGTCACATACCATTCATTATGGTTTTATATATGACGGCGATGAGAAAATAGATGAGGTTATGGTGCTTTTGATGAAGGCTCCCAATACATACACGAGGGAGGATACTGTGGAGATAGACTGCCACGGTGGTGTGTATGTGATGAAGAGAGTGCTTGAAGCCGTAATCAAAAACGGAGCAAGACCGGCAGAGCCCGGAGAGTTTACTAAAAGGGCATTTTTAAATGGCAGGATTGATTTATCACAGGCAGAATCTGTTATAGATGTAATAAATTCAAAAAATGATTTTGCACTCAAAAGCTCTTTAAGCCAGCTAGGCGGATCCGTGCTTGGAAGCATCAGGCAGATAAGAGAGCAGCTTTTGCATGAGATTGCATTTATTGAGTCGGCACTTGACGACCCTGAACACATTTCTTTGGATGGTTATCCACAAAAACTACGTGCAATTGTGGATAACAAGTATATGGAGATAGATGGTCTGTTAAAAACCTCAGATAATGGAAGGATTCTGAAGGAAGGAATAAACACCGTAATCATTGGAAAGCCAAATGCCGGAAAGTCATCGCTTTTAAATGTGCTTGTCGGAACTGACAGGGCAATTGTCACGGATATAGCCGGAACCACGAGAGATGTGCTTGAGGAACAGATTAATATTGGTGGAATCACCTTAAATCTCGTTGATACTGCAGGCATCAGAAGCACAGAGGATGTTGTTGAAAAAATTGGTGTGAAAAAGGCTATGGAGCATGCCAATGGAGCTGATTTAATAATATATGTAGTTGATTCGTCAGTTGCACTTGATGATAATGATTATGATATTATCAATTTTATTAAGGATAAAAAGGCAGTCATTTTACTAAATAAGTCGGATCTGGCTTCAAAGGTGTCGTCAGATGATATAAAAAAGCTTGTGGATAAAACGGTTATTTCGGTTTCTGCAAAGGAAAGCTTGGGAATAGATGAGCTTTCTGATACAATAAAGGAAATGTTTTTTGATGGACAGGTGTCATTCAATGATGAGATTTATATCACAAATATCAGGCATAAAAAACTATTGTCAGATGCTAAGGAAAGTCTTAAGCTTGTTATGAACAGTATTGATGATGACATGCCGGAGGATTTTTATTCGATTGATTTGATGAGTGCGTATGAGTCACTCGGACTCATAATCGGAGAATCGGTTGAGGATGATCTGATGGATGAGATATTCAGTAAATTTTGTATGGGAAAGTAGGCAGTTATGTGCAGTAAGTTTGTTGAAGAAAATTATGATGTTGTTGTAGTTGGTGCAGGACATGCGGGATGTGAGGCAGCACTTGCGTGTGCCAGGCTTGGACTTGAGACTATTGTTTTCACGGTAAGCGTGGACAGTATAGCGCTCATGCCATGTAATCCGAATATCGGTGGAAGCTCGAAGGGGCATCTCGTCAGGGAGATTGATGCACTTGGCGGCGAGATGGGAAAAAACATTGACAAGACCTTTATCCAGTCAAAGATGCTAAATAAATCGAAGGGGCCTGCTGTTCATTCTCTCCGCGCGCAGGCAGATAAAGCGGAATATAGTATGGAAATGAGAAAAACCCTTCAAAATACCGACCATCTGACCATCAGACAGGGTGAGGTTTCTGAGATTGTTACCGATGAGAATAATAATATAGTCGGTGCAAAAACTACTTCGGGAGCTTTATATCATTGTAAGGCGATTGTGCTGTGTACCGGCACATATTTAAGAGCCAGATGCTTAACCGGCGAGATGATCACTCATACAGGTCCGAATGGACTTTTGGCAGCCAACCATCTGACTCAGTCGCTCATAGATCATGGAATTGAGATGCGCAGATTCAAAACAGGAACTCCAGCGCGTGTAGATAAGAGAAGCCTTGATTTTTCCAAGATGGAGGAGCAGTTCGGTGACGAGAGGGTAGTGCCGTTTTCATTTACAACTGATCCTGAAAGTGTGCAGATTGATCAGGTTTCATGCTGGCTTACATATACGAATAGTAAGACTCATGAGATTATCAGAAACAATCTCGACCGTTCACCGATTTATGCAGGTATCATAGAGGGAACAGGTCCGAGGTATTGTCCTTCAATAGAGGATAAGGTGGTTAAGTTTGCTGAGAAGGAAAGACATCAGATATTTATAGAGCCGGAGGGACTTAATACAAACGAGATGTATGTCGGAGGTATGTCTTCGTCTATGCCTGAGGATGTGCAGTATGAGATGTACCGCACTCTTCCGGGACTTGAAAATGTGAAGATAGTAAGAGATGCTTATGCCATAGAGTACGACTGTATCAATGCAAACCAGCTATATGCATCGCTCGAGTTTAAGAAAATACATGGTCTGTTCAGTGGTGGACAGTTCAACGGTTCGTCCGGATATGAGGAGGCAGCTTGTCAGGGACTTATCGCCGGCATTAATGCAGCCATGAAGATACTTGGCAAAAAGCCATTGATACTTGACAGGTCAGAAGCGTACATAGGTGTGTTGATAGATGATCTGGTCACTAAGAAAAATAGAGAACCTTACCGCATGATGACTTCAAGAGCGGAATATCGTCTCCTTTTAAGACAGGACAATGCAGATTTGCGTCTCACCGAGAAGGGATACGAGGTTGGTCTGATTTCAAAGGAAAGATATGACTATGTATGTAAAAAGAAAGAGCTTATTGATAAGGAAATAGAGAGAGTGTCGCATGTAAATATCGGTGCAAGGGCTGACGTACAGGAGATTCTGAAGAAATACAACAGTATAGAGCTAAGCAACGGAACCACACTTGAGGAGCTTATCAGAAGACCTGAGCTGGATTATGACAAGCTCGCTCCGATAGATCCTGACAGACCTAAACTATCTGATGACATAAGAGAACAGATTAATATTCTTATTAAGTACGCAGGGTATATTTCAAGACAGATCAAGCAGGTCTCTCATTTTAAGAAGCTTGAGAAAAAACTGTTACCTACTGATTTTGATTATAATACTATTTCGGGTCTGAGAATTGAAGCCCAGCAGAAGTTGAATGAATTTCAGCCGCTTAGTATAGGTCAGGCATCCAGAATTTCAGGTGTCACACCGGCTGATATATCGGTTTTACTAGTATTTCTGGAACAATTAAAATACTCAAATCCTGATTTATTTTCTAGATTAAACCCAGATAATACAAGCGTTGAACAATAATAATGGAGAATAAAATATGAAATATGATTTCACACACTTCACTGATGAATTATCAAAAATTAAATGTACATTAAATAATTCACAATTAGAGCAATTTGAGCTATATTATGACATGCTTATCGAAAAAAACAAGGTTATGAACCTTACTGCCATCACTGATTTCGATGAGGTAATAGAGAAACACTTCCTTGATAGTTTGTTTTTGTGCCACACATTAGATTTAAACGCGGAAAAAAATATCATTGATGTTGGAACCGGAGCTGGTTTTCCCGGTATTCCTCTTAAGATAGCTTTTCCCCAGCTTAAGATTACTTTATTAGATTCACTTAATAAGAGAGTTGGATTTTTAAATGAAGTTATTGAAGAACTTGAGCTTAAGGATATTGAAGCAGTTCATGGCAGGGCAGAGGATTTTGCCAGAGATAAAGAGTACAGAGCAGCTTATGATATTTGTGTATCGAGAGCAGTTGCAAATCTGTCTACTCTTTCAGAATACTGTCTGCCGTTTGTGAAAATGGGAGGCTGCTTTGTGTCATATAAATCAGGTGAGTGCGAGAGCGAGGTGGCAGATGCAAAGTCGGCCATTTATCTGTTGGGAGGAAAGCTGAATAAAATAGAGCAGTTTGGCTACTCGGATAATCATCGCTCTTTTGTCATAATTGATAAGGTCATGAATACGAGCAATAAGTATCCGAGAAAAGCCGGACTGCCTTCAAAGAAACCATTGTAAAAAACATTAAAATCTAAAATTAATAATTATAAAAAATGTGGATAAATAAGAAAATATCCTAATTATTAATTATCTTTTTAATAATTGAAGCCGTCTTTTCAGGTATCTCCAATTGCGGATATAAACGAGCATTTGATATATGAATAATGTCGATATTTGTATTCAATTTATGATAATTATTGATAACATCGAGATTATTTTTGATATCTGTGGAACCAATAATATATATCGGTTTATCAAGTTTTTTAATCGCGTGCGTTATGTTTATATTAATATAGTGTGACAATATACTTGAATATAGATATTTGCCACGGCTTTGTCCATGGTGAGCTGATTCATAATAAGTATCTTCAACCTTGGATGAAATAAGCTGACTTCTCAGCATATACTTATTTCTGAATAGTAAATCCAGTTTAAGGGGACTCATAAGCTTGTTATAGATAAATGTTCCAAATATAGGAAGATTTATCACGGTCTGTTTGAATTTAGATGTCTTATCAGGTATCTGGTTTAGCTGTTGCAGTGGGACAGGGTTGATAAGTATTGTCTTGTTGAATAAATCTTTCTGTAATACGCTTGCCATAAGAACCGGGGCTGCTGAAAGATTTGTAGCCACAACATCGCATGCTTCACCTATAACATCGTTAACAAATGCTGTTATAATCTGTACATACATATAATTTGTGTATTTAATTGAAGGCTTGTCAGAACGTCCACAGCCAAGTAAATCAATGGTGTATACAGTGTTTTTCTTTGACAGCTTTTTGATTATCTTGCTCCATTCCTCACCGGAAGCCCTTGAGTCTGTATCGTGAACCAACAGAAGAGGTGTTCCGGTGCCGTTTTGGGTGTAGAATATGTTTCCCTCTTTCCATTTGTAATAATGTCCGTTGTCAACTTTAAGCAGATTTTTTCTCGATGCATTTGAATCGACAAGTCTGTTGTATGCATACATTCCGGCCACGGCTGCACTTGTGAGAACTAAAAGTCGTTTTGTACTTTTTTTCATGATAAAACCTCCCTGTGTTAATTTTCTACTATTATTATATCAAAAATGTTGTTTTATACAATTATTTTTTATAAATGCTTTTAAAAATGGCAAAAATGATATATAATTATTTTGTAAAAGTTTAAATATAAATAAAACATATGTTCTGGTGATTATGGTTAAAGAGTATTTAGAAAAAACAAGAGATGAATTTTACGATAGCAGGCAGAGTCTTATAGAGAAGCTGACAACTGCCGAAAATCATTACAAAGAGAATATTAAGCTCATACAGATGCTTGAGGACTCCAGTGATGAAAATTATGAGGCTTTTACTCCACGCGAGGTAAATTCATATAATAAGAATAAGATAAGAGAAATCAAGGAAGAACAGAATCTGATTGAGCCACAGTTGAAGACACTGCATAAACAGATTTCTGATATTGATTGTAAAATTGATGAAATCAATAGTATAATTAGGGTTTGTAATACGGATGATGCAGCCGCTGATGTTGAAATTAGCGAGGTTATGTCAGATGTAATCAATGAAGAGGATAGCGAGCTTTTTAACAGGGTTCTGCTTGAAACTGTGGAAGGTGAAAGACAAAGGATTGCCAGGGATTTACATGATTCCACAGTTCAGAGTCTTACGTCATTACTGCATAAGACGGAGCTTTGCCTTAAGCTGTTGGATATAGATCCTATAAGATGCAAGCTGGAGCTTACATCACAGGGAAAGATACTTAAGGATATTATAAATGAGCTTCGTAATATGATTTACAATCTTAGACCAATGTCATTTGATGATATTGGATTTAATATCACAGTCGAGAGAGCTCTTGATAAACTTAAAAATGCTAATAATATACGATGCAATTTTAAGACAGAGGGTGATGAATGTAATGTGGACAGTATTGTTTCACTTACACTTCTTCGAGTGATACAGGAGGCTTGCAGCAATTCTATTAAGCATGGTCATGCTAAGGTTATAAATGTTACTATTGTTTATGAATCACATAGTCTTACTTTAACAGTTGAGGATGATGGTGATGGATTTGATGTTTCTGCAATTCCGGAGGTTACAAGAAGTGATAATTCCGGTTTTGGATTGTCAATGATGAAAGAGAGAGTATATCTTCTTTCCGGTAAAATCAAAATTAATTCTAAACCGGGAGAGGGTTGCACAATAAAAGTTACTGTGCCAATTAATAAGGAGGATTAAGAAGATGGCTATTAACATTATGATTACAGATGATCATTCAATGATCAGAGAGGGTCTGAAAAATTTGCTTGAGCTTGATGGTGATATAAAGGTTATTGCTGAGGCTGAAAATGGTGAGGATTGTCTTGAAAAGCTTAAGACGGTTACTCCTGATGTTTTACTTCTTGATATCAATATGCCAAAGATGAATGGTCTTGAGGTATTAAAGAAACTTAAGGATATGAAATCAAAGATAAAGGTGCTTGTTCTTACAGTTCACAATGAGACAGAGTATCTGATGAAAGCTGTTGATATTGGAATTAATGGATATGTTTTAAAAGATTCTGAATCTGCCGAGCTTAAGAAAGCTATATTTACTATTGCAGATGGAGAAACTTATATTCAGCCAAGTCTTATCCCGGCACTCAATTCAAAGATGATTGAGAAAAATGAGGATGAACTCAAGATTGATGCTCTTACAAAGAGAGAGCTCGAGGTTCTCAAGGAGATGGCTGTTGGTAAGTTTAACAGAGATATCGCAAAAGAGATGAAGATTAGTGAGAGAACTGTTAAGAATCATATTTCCAGCATCTTTAAGAAGCTGGAGGTTACTGATCGTACTCAGGCTGCTGTTTTTGCTATTCGTAACAACATTATTCAGATTATGTAATATATTTTATGTTTTTAAAAGAGGAATGTTTCACGTGAAACATTCCTCTTTTATTATACAATTTAGTATATAGTATGGTTTGTTGACAGTAGTACGGAATCCAACATACATATACATTCCGCACTCGTTTTATTCCGTAACTAAGAGTATGTAAGAAATCACATAAAGGATGAGACAGTAGGACACAACCGTTCATGTTCGCCATCCAGGCTCAGTATGGACTCGCTCGTACATCCGTGTACGAGTGTTGCTTGCGTATTGAAGTGATTTCAAACATACTCTAAGTTACTGCGTAAATTTGTTTGGAATGTATATGTATGGCGGATACTTCACGTTGTGGATGTAATGAAAATATCATATAACCAATACCTCATATATCACATATCTAAATATATATCGAGATTCAGTAACTATTCGAGCCACCTTGAGAACAAGAAAATCTGCTGCTTACATGCAAGCATGACACATCAGCTTTTTTGTTCTCAGTGGTTCTGAATAGTTACGAGATTCATATATAATCTTTATATAGATAATTTATTAGTCAAATATTATGTAATATAACTAATCACATAATAAATACCTAATAGTATAAGACAATGATTCACGTGAAACATTCCACATTCGATATGTAATTTAGAATATAGTGTATAATTTAATTTATTAACAGTAGTACGGAATCCGTCATACATATACATTCTACACTAGTTTTACTGTGCAACTAAGTGTATGTAAGAAATTACATGATAGTTTAGACAGTATTACGAAAACATTGCATGCATATAAAAGAATTGTCCATTAAATAAAGCAAATATACATTCAGCTCTTGATTTACCACACAAATGATAATATGCAAGAAATTACATAAATGATAAGATAGTAGTACGCAAATGTCAATATTAGTCATTCAGGTTCAGTACAGACTCGCTAGTACATTTGGTACGAGTGTTGTTACGTTTTGAAGTGATTTCAAACATACTTTAGTACAGTGTTCAAAGATTTACTGGACCAATAGCGTGGAATGTTTTTAGAAAATAAGAAAAATCAGGCATAGAGGATTGATTTTAGGCTTATCTTCATTACAGATGAAAATTTATATACGTTATTTATCTGATTTTTTGCAAAATGATGTACTGTTATTACTGCGTAGAATGGTTTAGAATGATATGTATGTGGATTATTTATGCTATGTAAGTAATATAAATATCATATAATATATAAAATAGTAAACAGTTTAATAATGCATAACTAAATATTACATGACTAAATATCAAATAACAAAATACAATGTTTCACGTGAAACATTTACATGTTATAATGAGCATAGTGAATTATATCACGCCCGAATGCGCATAAGTATCAGCCACAGGCCTATTATATGCGTAAGCATATGATATAATGAGTGCAAGTGAGAATAAGGCGTTTATATATTTGGTGAACGATTAATTATGATCATGATGCAAAGCTTCATGAAATAATGAGAGTAGTAAGCTATATCACGCGCGAATGCATGTAAGTATCAGCTACCGAAATATATATTATGATAAATTTTAATCGTTAAACAAATTTAAAATAGTAATATTGTAATATTGTAATATATGAAATAGAAATTAAAGGAGTAAGAGCTATTATTTTTATGAATAAAAAATTTTAATAATTAAAGGGAGCCCAAGAGCAGAAGGAAATACTGCAACAATGGCAGATATATTTGCAAAAGGCACAAGTGAAAATAATAATATAGTAACAGAAATTGTATTGAAAGATAAAATAATAGGGGATTGCAGTGGGTGTGCTATTTGTCAGCAAAATGGTGGTAAATGTGTGCAAGACGATGATATGAATGAAATTTATGATGAAATGCATAAAGCCGATGTAATCGTTTTAGCATGTCCGGTTTACTTTTATACCTGGCCTTCTTTGATGAAAAGAATGATTGACAGAACTTTTGCAATTGAAGATTATATGGATAAAAAAGTTTTTTATTTATTGAGTGCTGCAGCTACAAGGAAAGGGACAAATGTACAAACCATGATTAAGTGTTTCAGACAGTATATTTCGTGCTTCGGAGAAAATGGAAGTGAAGAGGGCGGTATTGTATTTGCTTATGATACAAGAAAAACAGAGGATGTGAAAACAAAGTATGATATATTAAATAAAGTATATGAAATGGGAAAGAGTGTATAGTTACACTTAATAAAAAATAAACCAGGAAAGAGTGCATAGTTACGCTTAATAGAAAATGAACCAGATAAGAGTGCATAATTACGCTTAATAGAAAATGAACCAGATAAGAGTGCATAATTAAATTACACTTAATAGAAAATGAACCGGATAAATGATTTTTTGAAAAATATTGTACTTATATAATGGAATTTTATAGCATTATAGAGTTAAGAGTGATATAATAATTTAAGTGTGTAAGATTTCAATTTACAATTTCAAAAATATGATGATGTAGAAGAGTTTCTTGTTATCAAGATGAAGATTACTTGGAATAGTTATTATAAAACAATTATGATATATAGAATATAGCATGTAAAATGCAGAATATAAAATATAGAATTTGAAATATAGAATATGAAATATGAAATATAGAATATAAACATATAGCATCAGAATATTAAGTAAATTGCGAAAGGATTTATAATGGGAAGAATTATAGCAGTTGCAAATCAAAAGGGTGGGGTTGGAAAGACTACTACGTCTATCAATCTGGCAGCGTGTCTGGCTGAAAAAAATAAAAAAGTGCTGGCAATTGATTTGGACCCGCAGGGCAATATGACAAGCGGTCTTGGTGTAAATAAAGACGAAGCGGAGAATACGGTATATAATCTCATGCTGGATGAGTGTTCAATTTCTGAGAGTATTGAAAAGACAGTTGTTGATAATTTATCTGTTATTCCCTCTAATGTAAATTTGGCCGGAGCTGAGATTGAGCTTTTGGGCATCAATGATAAAGAATACATATTAAAGAGTGCGGTTGATTATATAAAGGATGATTATGATTTTATTATTATAGATTGTCCACCGTCACTTAACATGCTGACAGTAAACGCCATGACCACGGCCGACACGGTTTTGGTTCCTATTCAGTGTGAATATTATGCTTTAGAGGGACTTAGTCAGTTGATTCACACAATCAATCTGGTGCAGGAAAGACTGAATCCGGAGCTTCAGATTGAGGGTATTGTTTTTACAATGTATGATGTCAGAACTAATCTGTCAAATCAGGTTGTAGAGACAGTGAAAGAAAACCTGGATACAAAGATTTACAATACCATGATTCCAAGAAATATCAGACTGGCGGAGGCTCCGTCATATGGTATTCCAATAAATATGTATGACAGTAAATCTGCCGGAGCAGAAAGCTACAGAAATCTGGCAAAGGAAATTATAGCGAGAAAGGACATTTAATATAGTATGGCGGCAAAAAAAGGATTGGGTAAAGGACTTGATTCATTAATAACAGATAAGGTTTCAAAGCCGGCAAAGCCAAAGAGTAATCATGCAGCGGATGCTGTAATGATTGATATAAACAAGGTAGAGCCTAATAGAGAACAGCCCAGAAAAAAATTTGATGAGGATGCTCTTATTGAGTTATCGGAGTCAATAAAGCAGTTTGGCATTTTACAGCCTCTTTTATGTCAGGATAGAGATGATTACTACGAAATAGTAGCAGGAGAACGCAGATGGAGAGCTGCAAAGCTGGCTGGACTGAAGGAAGTTCCTGTTATAATCAAGAAGCTTACAGATCAGCAGATTATGGAGATTTCTCTAATAGAAAATATACAGAGAGAGGATTTAAACCCGATAGAGGAAGCGCTGGCATATAAAAGACTGATAGAGGATTTTAAATTGAAACAGGATGAGGTTGCGGATAGAGTATCAAAGAGTAGAACAGCCGTGACCAATTCCATGAGATTACTCAAGCTCAACGATAAGGTACAGCAGATGGTCATTGACGAGATGCTTACAACAGGCCACGCAAGGGCTCTTCTTGGAATAGAGGACCAAAAACAGCAGTATGTCATTGCTCAGCAGATTTTTGATCAGAAGCTTAGCGTAAGGGATACAGAGAAGCTGGTCAAGTCATTGCAGAATACCAAGAAAAAAACAAAAGCTGAAAAGCCGGTTGATCCTCAGATGGAGGCAATTTACAGAGACCTTGAAGAAAAGCTTAAAAACAGTATAGGAACAAAAGTTCTTATAAACAGAAAAAATGAAAAAGCCGGTAAGATTGAAATTGAATATTATTCACATGATGAGCTTGATAGAATAGTGGGTTTGCTTAATTCGGTAAAATAGGATATTTATTAATCAAAATAAAATTTATAATAAATATTCACAATAAATATATATAAATATGTAAAAATGAGACAAACAGACTATTTAAATTTTATGTAAAATGACCGACAATATAGATAGGAGCAAAAGATGATTTCTGAATATTTAGGATTCGATTCTGATTTTATTATATTGGGATTAGTGGGTGTTGTAATAATTTTATTGATGCTCATCATTGTCAATATGGTACAAACCAGTAAACTCAAAAAAAGATACAATGCGTTTATGAGTGGTAAGACAGCAAAGTCATTGGAAGATACACTTTTAAAGAGATTAGACCAGGTAGATGAGCTTATTGCTGCAAACTCAGCAAATGAAAAGAATATTGATGAATTATTTGCTAACATGAACGGAACATACCAGAAGGTTGGACTAGTAAAGTATGATGCATTTCATGAGATGGGTGGAAAGCTTAGTTTTTCACTTGCGATGCTTAATGGCAAGGATGATGGTTTCGTACTCAATGCAGTTCACAGCCGTGAAGGATGTTACACTTACATAAAGGAAATTGTTGGCGGAAATTCCATTATTGTTTTAGCAGAAGAAGAGCAGGAAGCGTTGAAAATGGCCAGGGAGGCAAATGAACCTGCAGAAAAATAACAATGGGGTGGTTTAGTTTATGAGGATAAAAACAGTCAACAGTTTAGTTGGCGGTGAAATTCTGGCAGAGCCAATCGTAACTGAAAAAAACGAAATATTGATACCAAACGGAACTACATTAAAAAATGAGTATGTACCATTGATTGAAGCTTTGGGAATTGATTCAGTAATGATTGAGGATCCTTATGAGAATTATGAGAGCCCAAATTCTATCATAGATATAGCTATTTTCAATAAATATGTTGAAAAGGTCCGCAGACTTATGGAAAGTCATATCTATCATGGTGGAAAGTCACTCAAGGAGTTTGAAATTATTGCAAATGATATAGTTCGTGATATCAGCAATATGCCATCCGACGTGATAGTTGATATAAAAGAGCATAATTCAAACCTCTATGAACACACAGTTATGGTTACATTATTATCTGTTTTGGTAGCAAGAAAATTAAAGCTTGATAATAAAAGAAAATATAATATAGCGGTGGGATGTCTTTTACACGATATCGGGCTTAGATTTATCGTAACACCGTATAAAAACAGAGACTTTATCAATGCAGATCCGGCAGAGATGTTTGAATATAAGAAACATACAATTTTGGGATATTCTGCATTGGATGAGGAAAATTGGATTTCACCTATTTCGATGAAGATGGTTTTGTCCCATCATGAGAATATGTCCGGAACAGGTTTTCCTATGAAACAAAAGAATAAAGAATTGGAATGTAAAATAATTCAGGCATGTGATGCGTTTGACTGCATGATCTGCGGCATGGAATGCAAAAGGATATCAGTACAGGATGCTATAAAGCAGATGATTGATGGTATAGAGGTATGCTTTGATAAAAAAGTTGTTAAAAATCTGCTTTCATCAATAGCCAAATATCCTGTAGGAACTACTATCAAGACAAATGAGCAGGATGAGGGAGTTGTTGTTTCACAGACTATTGATCCGGAGAACCCTGTAATCATGATATTTAACACTCATAATAATGGAAAAAGGATTTTGCATGATAGGTTGAATCTGATGCTTGAGAAGGATATTTCAATTTTAAAAGTTATTTAGGATAATTGAAGTAGGCACAGGAGTAACAGGTAATGCATAAATTCCTAAAAGCAATAGGATTTTCAGATATAACGAAAAAACAATTAGATGATGTTATAAAAAATATAATTGATAAACCGGAAAAATTAAAGGTAACAAAGGATTCGGAGGGTAATGAATTTGCCGAGTTGTCATGTGATGTGGCACCAAATATGGGAATCACAGTCAGAGGAATATACAATGATGATGGCTTTGATATAGATTACTACTATCCATATTTCATGGGAAGCGAAAAGACTACAAATGAGATAATAGATATTGAAAAACACTCAGAGAAGGAATCATATGCAGGTTTATGCGATGACCCAAATCTTGGAGTGACGCTTATATTTTATCTGCAGAATGTGTGTGATTATCTGTCGGAAAAGGCACACACAAGCAGAGAGGTAAGGGCAAATGGAGCAGTACTCTCAGGACTGTCGGTTGATGGCTGTATTTTGCTTCCAATGAAACAAAAAAAGGCTAAGACGTTAAATACTGTTGATTCAGACAAAAAGGATAGAAAGCAGCTAATTGCAGAAGCAAGAGATGGTGATGAATCTGCTATGGAAAGCCTTACAATGGAGGATATAGATATATACTCATCCATCTCCAGAAGAATCCAAAATGAGGATATTCTTTCAATCGTAACAACATATTTCATGCCATATGGCATAGAAAGTGACCAATACAGCGTGATGGGAGACATTATTGATCTCTCAGAAGAAAAAAATTTCATTACAAATGAAAAAATATATTGCATTAAGCTATCATGTAATGATATAATATTTAGCGTGTGTATAAACGAAAACGATCTCATCGGTGAACCAATGGTTGGCAGACGTTTCAAAGGAAACATCTGGATGCAGGGTAGTATTTGTTTGTAATATACAAATGTTCTCGTAGTTAAATGGATATAACAAGCGCCTCCTAAGGTTCAATCATGGTTGAGACTTATGGAAGTTGGAAAGTGATAAGTCAGAGTTCGATTCCAACAGGGATTGATCTGAATGTCAAAATAAGATACAATGGAAATTCATCACATGAGTGATTGAATTCATAGATATGGCAGCCGGAGCCAAAAGAGCTGAAAAGCCCGAAAATACGGCATTTGTCTCCTTAGTTAAATGGATATAACGGGGTCCTCCTAAGACTCTATTGTAGGTTCGATTCCTATAGGAGACGCTCATTTTTAGCGGTAATGAAGATAGTTTCATTGCCGCTTTTTTCATGCAGAATTGCAATTTCAGTGACAAATTTGTCAGCGAAACAGGGTTAATTATACTGATTTTGTCAGCGGGGATGGATGCTTGTCACTGATTCACATTTTCTGGTCTGTCACCCTGAGGGATTAACTACAGTGTAGGATGAACTTTGGGGTGTAAAATTAGGAAAAGCAGTGAAACAAAACACGATATTCTTGTCTGTGATATCAGGCCTGTCGGAAGAGTCCGTTCAGATTAGAGAAATACAATCTATTCTGGACGGGCTTTTTTGCGTTCAGGGAAAGGAAATTGCCTATGGAAGAAAAGAAGGAATTGCAGAAGCAGGATGAAAGAGTTGTAGAGATTGAGCTGGAAAGACTTCGGGGATTTGTAAACCATCCATTCAAGGTTCAGGCGGACAGTCAGATGATTGAATTGCAGGAGAGTATTAAGAAGTATGGAATATTAAATCCTCTGATAGTCAGACCGAGGCAGGATGGGACTTATGAGATCATATCGGGCCACAGAAGAAAATTTGCAGCTGAAAAGATTGGTTATCGTAAGGTACCTGTGATCATTCGCGTATTAAAAGATGATGAAGCGGTGGTATCTATGGTTGATTCAAATTTACAACGGGAAATGATTAGTCCAAGCGAAAAAGCATTTGCTTACAAAATGAAGTATGAAGCAATCAAAAGGAAGGCAGGAAGAAGAAAATGTGGTCAGGTAGACCATAATTTGGGAAAGAAAAGCATTGAGCTCATTGGAGAAGAATGTGGAGACAGCCCCAAGCAGGTTCAAAGATATATCAAAATAACAGAACTTATTCCTGAAATGCTTGAAAAAGTGGATGACGGAAGCATGGGATTTACTCCGGCGGTTCAGTTGTCATTTCTGAAAAAGAAGGAGCAAAAGGAAATGCTGGATGCAATGGAATTTGCACAGTGTACCCCGTCACTATCCCAGGCACTCCGCATAAAGAAATTGAGCGCAGATGGGAAACTTACAGTAAGGGATATGGAAGATATTCTGAGTGAGATTAAGCAAAAAGAGATAGACCGTGTAGTATTCAAAACGGAACAGCTTCACAGATTTTTCCCTGTCAGTTATACGGCAGAGCAGATGAGACGTGAAATCTTGGAAATGTTGAAATTAAATATGAACAAATATTGGGATGAATAAAGGAGGAACAGATTATGTGCAGAGTAATAGCAGTATCAAATCAAAAAGGTGGAGTAGGTAAAACAGTGTCATGTGTGAATCTTGGAATAGGATTGGCACAGGAAGGAAAGAAAGTGCTTTTGATAGACGCAGATCCACAGGGAAGTCTTACAATCAGCCTGGGATATGAGGAGCCGGATGAAATGGAGTATTCTCTGGCAACCTTGATGATGAACATTGTGAATGATGAAAAACTGAATATAGAAAAGACAATCTTGCACCATAAGGAAGGTGTAGACCTTATCCCGGCCAACATTGAATTATCAGCGATAGAAGTGTCTTTGGTAAATGCCATGAGCAGGGAACTGATTCTAAGGTCTATGGTAGACAGGCTGAGAGAATTTTATGATTACATAATAATTGATTGTATGCCTTCACTTGGAATGATGACGATTAACGCATTGGCGTGTGCAGATTCTGTACTGATACCCGTGCAGGCTGCGTATCTTCCAGTCAAAGGCCTACAGCAGCTGATCAAGACAATAGGAAGAGTCAAGAAGCAGCTGAATCCAAAGCTAAAGATTGAAGGAATTCTTCTAACTATGGTTGATAACAGAACTAATTATGCCAGGGATATTTCCCTGATGGTGTATGATACATATTCTGCATCAATCAAGGTATTTGGAACAGAGATACCGATGTCAGTCAGAGCATCAGAGGTCAGTGTGGAGGGTGGAAGCATCTATTCCTATGATCCAAAGGGTAAAGCGGCATTTGCTTATATGGCATTAACTAAGGAAGTATTGAAGGAGGCAGAGTAATTATGGCAAGCAGAGTAGCAGGAAAGATTAAATTACAGTCAGTAGATGAATTATTGGGAGTACCGGAGATTGCCGGTACTCAGGAAATAGAGATTGGAAGAATTCAGGGTCAATCATTTTTCTTATGGGTTTAGCCCCAATGTTTTAGGTTATCGCCATCCTGCCGCCATCCTTGACAGGTCAAAAAATAAATGCTGTGGGTTAATCACCGACGGCGAAGAACTCAAGAACAA
>Ga0256404_1006453_pt1 | contig 19412 bp, 15 predicted proteins | sample RumenRJG_01DNA_FD_185990 | JGI IMG/M metagenome (GOLD analysis project Ga0256404, IMG submission 185990) | Bovine rumen microbial communities from Lethbridge, Alberta, Canada - RJG_01 | ecosystem: Host-associated > Mammals > Digestive system > Stomach > Rumen | place: Canada: Alberta | collected...
ACTGTTAATGATTAGCTGATATGACACTCAGCTGCTAAGCTTGCGTGTCATGTTTCTGCCCAGTTCATTGTCATTGGTTTACAGTACCAAAGGGTGACTTTCGTCACCCCGGGTGTGTTTTATTGGTTTATGGATACTGGTCTGGATAATCGTCATGACCAGCCGCCAATCGTTGCTTTCGTTTTGCATGGAACGGTGTATCTATGGCGTCATCGTATTCGCCCATTCCGCAGTAGGAAAGGTATCTGTCGTAAACGGGGTCGCCGCCATACCGCGTGCCCATGCTGCTGAATATCTCTGCCCGAAGATATTTGTCATAGGGCGGATCGAGGAAAAAACTTAGTCTGTACCGTGCCCGGATCACTTCCAGCTCTAGATGCTGGATATCCATGACCATCTGGTCCAGAAGATGGCTCACTTCGTCAATGGTCAGTGTGGGTTCCCATGGGGCACCATGGACATTTTCACCATAGTATTCATCGCCGCAGGCATCGTTCTTGATCTCAGGAGCCTCCGATTCCCATGGGAGATCCTGCGGAAAAGAGGCGTTCTGGTCTTTCATTTCGCGCTCCTTTCCTTGAGCATCTCATCCTCGGCCACATACAGCACCATGTGGTCGTCAATGAGACGTTTCTGCTGCTGGAAAGCATACAGAAGGCTCTTTTCGCAGATACGGTTGATCACACGCGGGATCCCTGTGGATGAACGGTAGATCTCATCCACTGCCCTGGATGTGAATATCTCCTGGTTCCCGCCGGCATAAGCCAGATGGGAAGCGATGTATCTCTCCGTCTCCGCACGGTCAAGGTGGGGAAGGACGCAGTTGATATCGATGCGCTGACGGATAGCCGCATACCGCTGAAGTCTCAGCTTGTCCGTGCGCAGTTCTGTCTGGCCTACGAGGATCAAGGCCATCGGGCTCTCCGAATCGATCTTTGTGTTCAGGAAGAACCGGAACTCTTCAAGGGTCTCTTTATCAAGGAGGTGCGCTTCGTCCAGGATACAGACAACCTTTTTGTTCTGCAGGCCGCGGATCAGCTCGATTTCTTTCTGCAGTTCCACCTTGGCGTCCCCGCGGTAAAACTTCTGCGTACCGCCGAGCTGCTGGATCAGGCCGTTGTACAGCCATTTCGGTGTAAGTTTCGAATCCGAAAGGTAAAGGCAGATATACTGGTCGGAAGGAAGCTCATGGATCAGCCTGCGGATCATCGTCGATTTTCCGCAGCCGGGGTCGGATGTCACGACAGCGAGGAGCTGTTCGCTGGAAACATACTTCATGCGGCCGAGGCATTCATCCATCGCCTGCGATGAATAAAGGGCTTCCGGCGGCACCTTTCTGGAGAAAGGCGTGTTCACCATTCCAAAGAATGCTTTGTACATATGTCACGCCTCCCTTCCGAATCCGGCAAAGGAGATAGCGCTCATACGGTGCTCCCGGTTCTTCTCCGCCTGCTTCTTCAGACCGTCCAGGAAGCGGGAAGTTTCCGGCTTGTCCTCCTGCATGCAGGAAGGGCGGACAGGGGTCCTGTCACAGTATTCGGGGATGGCAAGCGGCTTCGCAGTGACCGGCGCCGTTCCTTCGCACGTAACGGTGATCGTTTCCGGTGCCATCGGGTCATAAGCGATCTCAACTGTCTTCCCGGCAAGGGAAACGCTGATGTCATACTTCCTTCCATTAAAGGAGAGGCAGCCGGATTTGTCGATCTCACGGGTCTCATGGTGCAGGAACGCCTCGGCGACAACGCCGCTGTCAAGGTACTTGAGCATGCGGCTGTCACGGTTCCATTCCTGGGCCGGCGTGATCCCTCCTTCCGGGACGGGCACACCAAGGCTTTCATAGTACTCGCGGATCCCGTCGTGGGGCTTGTTGTGGTAGTATTCTTCCACCCAGACCTGCCAGTAGCCGTTCAGTTCCTCCAGGGACCTTACATTTTTGAGCTTCACCTCTTCAAGGAAGCTGTCCACAGTGGAATTGAACCTTTCCACCAGACCTTTGCTCCATGCATGGTATGGCTTCGCGTGCATGTAACGTATTCCGAGACGTTCCAGCGCCCGGGTGAGGTCCTTTGAGACGTACTGCTTTCCATTGTCCGCATAAACTGCGTCCATCACTCCCCGCCTGAGGATAGCCTTGTGGAAGGTATCCTCTACGATAAGGGCTTCCTGGTTGTCGTACCATCCGGATTCCAGAACGAAACGGGAATGGTCATCAAGCAGCGCAGAAAGGTAAGTCTGTACTTTTTTGCCGCCTTCGCCTATGGGCAGCTTTAATCCGTATTTTATATCGCATTGTGCGAGCATCATGCGGTGGGGTTTGCAGAAACGCCTGGATGTGGCATTCCTCGCCTCAGAGTAGCGCTTCATCTGCTTGACGCCCAGGCCTGCCTTATAAAGGTAGCGCTGCAGCGTGGAACGCTTGAGGACTCCCGGGGACACCCATCCTTCCATTTCAAGGATCAGGATGATCCTCGCAACAGAACGGGAAGGGACTTCCTTCTTGAGCTGGACCGCCTGCCTGACGATCTCGTCAAAGTTCTCCGGCAGCTTCTGTGACCGGCGCATCCGGCGGTTCACGGGCCGCAGGCCGGAAAAGCCGTCCCTGCGCCACGCAGCTTCGAGCCGGTACAGTGTCCTTTCTGATACGTTGCTGGTCTCGGCGATCCGTGAGCGGATCTGGCTCCTTTTGGCTGGGTCAAGGTCGTCGGCGAGCAACGGGGAGATCATGGCAAAGCGTTCAGATGCCTTTTGGTCCTGCCAGCTGACTGTTTCTTTGTTTTTCATGGGCTTTACGCCTCCCTTCTCTGTTGATAGGGAGAGCATAGCCCATATGCGCTCTGACATCGAACCTAAGTCGGTGCAAAGCCCGGAGGATCTGGATGGTCAGTAGAATGGCTCCAGGGAGCCGCCTGAGTTATATATGACCTGCTGGATCGTGGCAAGCCATCCGCCCCCGTCCTCGCGCAGTTCATCGAGTAATGAGATCCCGGACTTCAGGAACTGTGTGCTCAGGCCCAGGATGCTGTGGCCGACTGCCTTAAGGCAGCCGTTGATATTTGGCGTGTTATGTCTGACCCATGCCTTCCATCCGGCAACCGTGCGGATAGTCGGGCTTGCGATGATGTCGTCTCCCGGATTCTCGGGGTCTTCGGGAACTACGATGTCATCAACGGTATCCTCGATGACATCCGTCATGAAGTGCTTGAACCTGGTGAGCTGTGAAGGGAGACAGCGGTGGAGCTTATTGCAGTCAGGGTTCTGGCATTTCCTTCGTTCGATCATGACATGGGCTTTTTCGCCATTGTACCGCTTCATGATGCGGGAAACCTTATCACGGTACCTGAGGCTGCCGCCACAGATGGTACAGGAAGGTTCCTCCCCATTACTCTTAACGAAAAACGCCCTTTTCCTCATTGTAAACAAGGTCGCAATCTGTTAAGATAACCATGGTTTTATACCATTGGTCTCGGGGATACGATCTTGCAGGAAGGATTCCCGGGACCTCTTTCTTTATAATGACGGTTGTCATTATAAAGAACAATCCAGAGACAATCAAGCAGATCTGTTTTCAGCTAAACTAATGGAGCAACAACACGTTGACGATACGACGATCATCGATCAGATAGGTCATACCGATATCAAGATTACGGAGAACGTCTATATCAAAGACCGCAACCGTATGAAAGAAAAATCCCGCATACTGGGTGAAATTGATGAATTCCGACTCGATCCACGCGAAAAGGAAAACCCGAATTGCAGGGTCATAAGCTTCTTTGACGAGTCCCCAGTGAGTCACCCGCGAGTCACCCGGCATCTCCAAAAAAACACGAAGCCCGAAAAAGCCTTTAAATAAGGCATTTTTCGGACTTCATTTAACCCAAAAAGTGGAGACGGTGGGACTTGAAGCCAATGGTCTCGAGAAAAAGCCTTTATTTAAGGCACTTTTCGGGGATGGCCCGAGTCACCCGGAGTCACCAATAACAAAAACGTAATAAATCACAAATCGTTACCAATAATACTATTTCATGAAGTGCGAATGCTGCCAATTTGCAAAGGCATGGAGCAGGCCAAGAAGTCTGCCTAAAGTGTATCAGGCAAGCTCTATTAACCGGATCCATGATTTCAAACAATTGTGATCGTGTTATAGATGAAGTTTTCTTCTTTAGATAAAAACTCTTCAGGATCCCCATAGCGCCTTATAAACTCTTCTTCATCAATAACAGGTATGCCCAGTTCCCTTGCTTTCTTTACTTTTGAAGAGGTGGATTCTTTGTCATTACAAATTAAGTATGAAGTTTTAGAAGACACTTTATTGGTCACTTGATAATCATCTCCCCCATCACAGGAGTACAAAATATAGTCTTCAAATTCTTGACGATTTTCAAAGTATTTAAGCTTGCCTGATATAACAAACACTAATTCATCATACTTATCTTCATATTCGTCGTCACCTTCCTCCTCTGAATCATAGAAGCCAATATTAAGTTTTCCACCTTTATAATCGATTTTGTATTCTAATGTTTCACCGCCCGATTCATTTAGAAAATCCGCTGTACAGTTAAAATCTGATGACGGAACACTCTTTGCAATAAAGGTACAAAAATCAGGTACAATTTCTGTAAAGTCATCTTTACAAAAACAGTTCCAAAATTCTATCTTCTTTTTCTCATTGTCGATTTCCATCAAACTGATTACATCTACTTCTGCTTGCCCCCGTCCGGTCAGCCTATACTTGTAAGTCTTGGCCACATCAATTTGTTCTATTACACTAAGACATATTATAACATTAGACGAAACAGACATTTTTTCCTCCTATACGATACGTATTTAACTGCAATGAACGCCTATTACTACTGAAGAATAGTTTTCTTCCATGCTAATACAATTTGAGTATATTTAATTATCACGATATTATATGCTACATATGTATCGCTTGTTATCCCAATGCGGTTTGTGCCTCTTCATCACCGCCTTCTGCCTTGCTGATAATAGTCTGCATCACTTCCATGAAACTGGCGTTTCTGGCAAGTTCTCCTTGATTCATCAGTTTATCAGCATAGCTCCATAAACGAAGCTGGTCAGCTGCCATCTGATGACCTTTTTCAGCGGCCTGACGGAACCACTCAAAAGCCTTTGTGAAATCAGCATCTTTTCCATCATCTAAAGGCATAAATGACAATCCCATCTGATATTGTGCCTCGACATCTCCGGATTCCGCCTTTTGCATCATCTCATCCCAATCCACTTCATTCGGAGCCAGTGAATCTCCCGACATCCCGATTTCCTGTAAATAGTCTTTTGCCGGAGCATATCCCTGAATCGCTGCCTCAGTCAATAATTGGGCAGCAAACGCCACATCTTCCGGGGCGTTTGATGTTACAAGAATATATCTTCCCAGCAGAAATCCAGCCTCTGAATCACCCCCAACAGCCTTATCGGTCATATAGTATATCATTTCCATAAGAGCGTGATGATCATCTGAATCACTGGAAAAGCCGTTCTTAGCAGCATACTCATATAGAACATGGGTTAATTCCTGGATCTCCTGCATTACCGCTCCCTTCTTATCCGAAATACTTACTTCTTGCACAGCAATCATTTGTTTCTAGCTTTTCGCTCAATGAACCATATAAGGTGCATTCTACTAACATATTTAATATTAGATACGTGTTGCCAGTATATTTTATATTGGATATAGTCCACATTTTTATTTAATGTCGAACCACACTTTGCCGTTTTTTACTGTTTTTTCGACTATTCCCGCATCAACTAATCGTTTCAAATACGCGCTTGTTCTTTGAATAGTAAGATCTATTTCATTTGCTACCATGCTGGCAGGCATAGACCCATACGTACAAAGAACATCATATACCTTTGCTTCTTCGCCCCTTAGGTTCTTTATATACTCTTTTCGTGCTCGTTCTTCTTCCTTTCTTTTCTTTTCTGCTTCTTGTTTTTCAATTCTCTTTCGTTCTCTCTCCGCCGGGCTTTCTGGAATCGGATATTGCTTATCAATTACAGTTTTTGCATTTTGTGCGTTCAGATCAGCTTCTTTCTTAATTTCTGATATTATCTCTTCATACTTTTTAAGAATCGCTTCTTTTTTGTCTGCTAACTGAGTTTTCTTATCTTCATTTTCCAATATTGCCTTTTTCAAACTGTTCTTTTTGCTAAAAGAGAAGAAACCCAGCGACGCTAATTCCTTTTCCATATCAGAACCCGCTTTTTCCGCGTTTGCAATTTCTTCTTCACATGAAGAAAGACTTCTGTTTTTTTCTTCTGCCGCAGCATCCAACCGCTTCTTCCTATCCTCTTCGATAGAAGAAAGTTTCTTTTCAAGTACTTCTTTTCTAGTCGCTTTAATTCTGGCAGCCTCTTCTTCCCATGCTTTCTGTTCAGCTTCTGCCTTCGCTTTAATCTCCGCTTCCGCTTTTCTGCGAGCCTCTTCTTCAGCCTTACGTTTTTCTTCTAATGCTTTCTGCTGTGTTTCGCGTTCTTTCTTCTCCCGTTCAAGGCGCGCCAGTTTTTCCTCAGACGTTTCCGGTTTGATTTCAGTGAGAATCAGATTCAGAGTAACCTCAGCATTCCTAGCGCGTTTTCCACGTTTTGATTTTGGAATAATACTGCGGACAGTCACCTTCAGTTTTGCTCTGTTCAATTTCAGCAGTGCCATCAATTTTGCTGCCCGGTATTGATACATCAAACCGACAGACCCACCTTTGAAGAAAAATTCCATGCACTCAAGACCATGATTATCTTTTACAAATTTATATGTCAACTCATCGCCCGGATGAATGCTCTCACACCGGTCAGCACGCCCTAGGTACTGGGTCCCTTCGAGCATGAAGTTGTTATCTTCGCTGGCATAGTATTCAATGATCTGTTCAACAGTGTCCCCTCTCTGTTCAAGACCATTAATTGCAAGCTCATACCCCTGATCTGCCGATTTGTATGCAAGCATTAGTCCTTCTAATTCATTCCATATTCCATAAGGGCCATTTTGCTCAACAGCTCCGTATATTCCGTTCATATAGAAGCAGGCTAGATTCCACTGAGAAGGTGCATGCCCTTGATCAGCCGCCTTTTTATATGCCTCTGCGGCTTTTTTTGTATCAGATTCTACACCTCGTCCATATTCATAGCAAAGTCCCAGTAAATATAATCCTTCAGGATTTCCCTGATCAGCAGCCTTTTTTGAAAACTTGTATGCCACTTTAAATTCAGCACTAGAATCTGATTGATCTACGGATTTCCCCAATATCATGAACAGTTTTGCTATTTCAGCCTGTGCCGCAGCATCTCCACTATTGGCCTTCCGCCAATTATCCTCAGCTGGCTTGTAAAGCTCCAAGTGTCTGGCTGCATCCTCGTCGCCGTTTTCTGCTGCTTTTTCCATCCACTCCACAGCCTTGCCAAAATCACGCTTTACACCTAGTCCTTTAGCTAAATATAATCCCGTATTGAACTGAGCAATTGCACTTCCTTCTTCAGCAAGCTTCTTCCACCATTTAAAGGATTTTCTGAAATCCTGCTCAGTTTCATTGCCGTTAAGGTAAGAATTTGCAAGAGACTCCATTGCATCCTGATCCCCATTTTCAGCAGCTTTAATACGTTCCTCTATGGTCATGCCGGAAATCTGGGATCCTGCAATCATTTCGTCAAGATATGGGCGACATGTAATAGTTCCCATCAGAAACATTTCACATGGAAGATCCGGACGGCTCTTTCCCTGTACAACCTTGGCAGTAATATGATCCTCATCTGTTGCTGTAACAAGAATACCGGCTCCTGAGTATTTATTAATCTCCCGGAGTTTATCGACAAACCCTTCCGCCTCAAGATGATTTCTGAGAGAGATAAATATCAGTACATAAGCCAGCTTTTGATCTTCCTGCAGTTTTTCAGCGGTAATCTCGAGTAATCCGTCTTTTTTTGCATATTCAACTTCAATCGCCGGTTCGTAGAATCCCTTCTTTTCATCCCGCTGATAAGCTTCCAGATATACTTCCTCATCAGTATTTCTAAGCAGCCAGGTTATAGCTTTATCCGTATAGTCAATTGTCGTCTCAGAGCCTTTGAAGGTGCTTTCTTTTTTCTTTTCAGGGGTCTTTAGTTTTCCATGAATAGCCGCCCCAAGCAGCGGACCGATACAGGTACTGTCCATGAAAATATTAAGAATATGATCCCATCCATCATGAACATCTCCATATACATTAAAAAACCGTTTTGTCCCATCCGGCATTTCTTTCATCTGCGACAAAGCACCTTTACCGGCTCTAAAAGCATCCACTATTTCATCTGCTTTCATTTCATGTTTGTTCATATCTATTTTGCTGTTGAAATCAGTACCGTTATTCATTTATGGATCCTCCTGCTTTATTTACCAATACAACTCTATTTACCTAAGCTTTATTTCATCAACTTCCTTTCGCTTTCATAACGGGATTACTCTATTCTTATTCACTAAAGCAGTTATCATAAAGTTCCTCAACTTCCCCGTCTTCATCAAGTTCATCCGCCATTTCTGTCCAATTGCCGGTCATTTCAGTATCAATGACCGCTTTTTCCCATTCAAGCTTTGCTAACTCTTCAGAAGCTTTATGCTCAGCGTCCTCCCTCTTCATTATTAGCGTATCACTAACCATATCAGAATCATAATCTGATTCATCAGCCTCTACGGTATAGTCAATTAACCTTGTGAAGATATCATTTTCTTTCAATTTAATGCCCAAAAGAGTATAGTACTCATTATCGTTATCGATAAATCCATCGTTAATACAAAGATTAAATACCAGTCCTTGCTTATCACGTATTGTTTTCAGTAGTCCTATTGTTTCGACTATTGAGTCTGTACTCACAGGTTCCACTTCTACATAAACAGTCTTCTTCTCATCGTTCTCTTCAAAACTGAGTATATTAGTTTCGCCAATCATAAAATCACTGAATAGCGATAATAACCCTTTAACAAATTCATAGTCTTTTCGAGTACCGTTAATTTCAAGAGTATATGCTCCCGTAGAATAAGCCATTTTATTTACCTCCATTTGTATTAATTTTGTAATCAAAATATAAATATATGTATTAACTACTCTACTAATAATATCATCAAAACTCACACTCCCAGATCCTCAATCCTCTTCAAAATATCATTCTGCCTCTCATAAAACAGAAGATCTTTATTATGCCTGAAATATTCCGGGCATCCGTACTGGCTGATGAACATTGCGCTCTTACTATTCGCCGTAAGCTCAGTCACGATGATCAGGATCTCCTGTCCTTCGCCAAAGACTTCGTCACTGAACAGGAACATGTTTGACAGCTTCTGCTTTACGGCGTCCGCTGCTTTAGACAGATTCTTTACCTTCGCATTGTAGTCTTTTTTGACGATCTTGAAGGCTGATTCAGCATTGTCTTCCCCGGCAATCTTATCCGAAAGCTCCCGGAGATAAAGGATCGTTTTCTGCCGGCAGATCTTATCAGACTGGGACAGCGCACCTGAATTTACGGCCGATTCCAGCATCTTCTCTTCGCGTGCGACTACTTTGTCCATCTCCCCTTTGGGGTCATTCTTTTTGACGGCAGAGGTCTGACGGAACTGCTTAATACCGTTCATGCAGGAACGGAGAAAAGCCTCTTCTTCGCTGACTCCCCGGATTGCTTTATTTACTCCGTCCAGCATCAGCCCTACAAGAGATAGCCTTTCATCAAAGCGTGCGTCCTTTGCACGTTTTTTGATCTTTTCATCTGCTTTTCCCTGTAGGATCTTCCCGACCTGATAGTCTTCCTTGTATTTCATGAACAGGTCATAGTAGACCGCAAACTCCTTGGCGATCCTGCGGTTCTGAAGATACTGGATCACAAGGTCTTCATCTGCTTTGAGATCATTCTTTTCAAACAGCTGAAGCATTTTGCTCAGGTCTTCCCATCCGCGGGGAGTAACGAAGCTCTTGCCACTGATCGTTGTCTCAACCGAATAGAAATACGATTTTTTGATATCCAGAAAGGTCATAACAGCCGGATGGATCCCTGACTGATACGCATATTCTTTCCAGACATCCAGGTTCGGCTCCACATCGATCTTTTTCAGCCTGTCCAATGTGACCACATCAAATTCGCGGACGGAATCATTGTATTCCGGAGGATTCCCGGCTGTCACAACGATCCATCCTTCCGGTATTTTATGCCGCCCGAAAACCTTGTACTGCAAAAACTGCAGCATGAGCGGGGACAGTGTCTCGGACACACAGTTGATCTCGTCGAGAAACAGGATTCCCTCCTGTACGCCGCTGTTCTCCATGAGATCATAAATAGAAGCTATGATCTCACTCATCGTGTACTCTGTTACACTGTATTCTTTGCCTCCATATTCCTTGTGAGAAATATACGGCAGGCCAATCGCGCTCTGACGGGTGTGGTGCGTCATGGAATATGACAGTAAGCCCACTCCAAGTTCCGATGCGATCTGTTCCATGATCGCCGTTTTACCGATCCCGGGCGGTCCGACAAGAAAGACCGGCCGCTGCTTCTCAATCGGGATCACATAATTTCCAAGCGGGTCCTTTGTGAAGTATGCGGTCATTGCACTTTTAATCTGTTCTTTTGCTTTTTTAATATTCATAAGTAGGCCTTCAGAAACGACTGTTTCATGGAAAATCTGTGTGTATATATATATTTTGGTAATACTGTTTCATAATTGTGATTGACAAAAGGGAATCCCATTATCTTTTGCATATACCTCAGCATGTGATCCTTCTTCTGCAAATATAGTTAAATTGTGGCAGTATTTAAAAGCATCTCTACCTATATATTCTACACTTGCAGGTATCGTTATTTTCCTCAGCGAATCACAAAAGTAAAAAGCATTGTCCCCTATTGATTTAACACCCTCTGAAATAAATACTTCATTTAACCCCCAGCACATAGAAAATGCATTATCACCGATACTTTTAATATTCGAAGGAATAGTGACCGAACTTATCTTGTTAAGTATTTCTGCCTGCTTGCTTGGTCTTCTTGAACGTTCTGGTGATATAGCGTACTCCCCTATAGTTGATACAACGTCATTACCAATTCTATATGGAATATTGACGGCAGTATCCATACTCTTGTAATTAATAAGGATTACTGTTCCATCTTCTTTCTTCTCATAAGTCCAAATTTTTTTCATCGCCACAGCCCCAAAGGGATCTGGGATTTTTACATTCTGTTTCTTTTTTTCTGTATCCCCCTGAACATTCTTCGCCTTCCAATCAAGAAGAAAAGCTATGCAATTCGTGGCATTTGCATCCATTGCCTGATTGAGAAATTCGCTGTCGATATTGTTTTTTGTTATCTTCTTGCCATAATCATAATCACGTAATACATCGGCCAAATCGTTCGTAAAAACAATTGGTAAGACATACTTTTTTCTGTTAAGTAAATATTTTCTATAACCAGCAATCACTGTATCATCTAAGTAATCTTTTCGGTGATAAATAAATGCTTTTAGCGCCATCTCCTTTTTTTTCTGAATGTTAGAATTCTCGAACTCTAAGCAAGGTGCATGTATTATTTCAAGATTTCTACAGTCATAGAAAGCATCGTCTCCTAATTCAACTACTCCTGGCATATGTATTTCAGACAAGTTCCAACAGCTTCTAAATGAGACCATCCCTATTTTTTGGACGCTTTTTGGTATAACAAGTGTCCTCAAATTTTTGCAATCCGCGAAAGCATAAGAACCAATTTCTGTAACACCTTCAGGAATAAGTATTTTCTCTGCGTCTTTGCAATCGCTAAATGCAAAAGCTGCAATTGACTTTGCATCTTCCGGCACAATAATTTCAGTCCCACTTCCCTGACATTTCTTTAAGACTCCATCTACAATGTTAAAATCCCACATTACTATTTCCCCCATCCTTTCAGAAATCAATACTTAGTTACATTTACGTACTTGTTTTTAAATTCAAGAAGCCCTGCAGTTAATTCAGTGTCTTTCTTTTCCGTTACAACTGCAGCCACTTTATCAATATTTCTTTTTCTAAAATCTCCCTGGAACAACTGGGTATTATCAAACGGCATGTGGTCGATAAACAACTGCACCTCATTTAATTCGCTGACATTTGCCATTTTGTAAGCTTCCCTCCTCTGGCTTTTTTATATTTCTACTCCACCTTCGGTAATATCCTCATGCTGCAGCACCAGCTTGATCGCCCACGGCGGCACTTTCGGTATCTCATACCCATCTTCCACAAACACAAATGCTGTCGTGAACGGCGGCTTGTGTTCGGGAAATGTTCCATATCCATCAGTAAAATAGATCATGCCTTTCAGGTTGTGAAACGCCTTTTCCCTGATCAATCGATCAACATATCTGAATACCGGCCGGAAGTCTGTTCCGCCAAGCCCGCGTATTTTCATCGTTTTCAGATACGCTTTAAATTCATCACGGTTCTTGATGACTATATCTTCCTGTATTTCCGCGTCACACTGGATGATATGAATGTTCACCCTGGCAAAATAGGAATCCTCCTGCATAAGGATGTTAAAGGTCTTCTGGAGGAACATCTGCACTTCCTCCCCGACCACAGAACCTGAGGTGTCGATCGCGATCACAAATTCCTTGATCCTCTTGACTTCTTTGTACTCCAGCGGCTCGATCAGCGGCATATTGTCATAGTGCTTCAGGCCATAGGTATAATAGATGTAGTCGAACTCATCTTCATTCACCTTCATGGCCTCGCCCAATACAGCAAACTTCTTCAGGAATGACGTGTAATCATATTTCTCACGGTTCACAGACCTGAGATTCTGCATCATATTTCCGGCTTTATACCCTTGCTCCTTTGAAAATGTCTCCAGGTCCATCTGGATCTGGTTGGAGACCTGCTCCCAGAAATCTTTATCCTCTGCCAAAATACCGGCAGAACCATTACTATCTTTCCCTTCGCTATATTTTGCCCATGCGCCGCCGCTTTCATTCGCTTTTCCATCAGCATTGTGAATAGTCAGTTCAGCTACCCAGATGTACCATGGCGCATGGTCATCCGACTTGAAAGCAGCTTCCCACTGGCTCAGCGCCCAGTCCGGATAATCAGCCCTTTTCAGTAGTGAATAGATCTTCTCCGCCGTCAAAAACTTCAGGTCCTTTTTGATCTCTGAGACGATCTGTATCTGCTTATTCTCTCTCGATGAGGAGACACCATTCAGTCCAAGGTCATTGATCGTACATTCAACTGCCATGTCACATGCCAGGCTCCATAGGCGCTCATCAACCGAAATACCGACAAACGGATGCTGAAATACACAATGAAGGATCATATGCAGGTACATCCTGACCGTTTCCTCCTGAGAGGACTTATAAGCACGCAGAATGAACCGTGGATCATAAAACATAGCTTTACCATCCGTGGCAAATGACCCTTCATATGAGACCCTCTTGTGGTAACTGAGGGCAACATCCATAAACCGCAGGTTTACGAGAAGCTTGTTGCGGGAGAGGTCCAGTATTTTATTTGCTATGCTCTCTATCTCGCTGTTTTTTTTCATGCTGTGACATATTTCTTATTATTCTTAATTTCAAATTCATCGGCTGCGCTTCTTTAATTGCTTTGACTATTATTCTATTATTTCGATGTTAATTCCCTTTCTTTTGGCATATTTCATCGCATATGATCCCTTATGTACTTTTAGCATCAAATTATCCATATTACATAACTCAAACGCATCATTATCAATGCTCGTTACACTATTCGGTATCGTGACACTAGTCAATCTTTTACACAATCTAAATGCACTTGTTCCAATATATGTAACGGTTTGAGGGATTATAACACTAGATATTTTCTCGCATTTACAAAAAGCGTGTCCAGATATTGTCCGAACGTTATCAGGGACAACTACAGTTTCATCGGTTCCACAGTAATAGCAAAGAATATCGTTGATTATGACCATTCCTAAATCATCGGCAAGTCCTGAACATCCATAGAATGCTTGATCTTCAATTTCATTAATGCTACTGGGTATCACCATACCGCTCAAGCTAACACAATTTATAAATGCACGCCATCCGATGTGTGTCACACTTTTAGGGATTGCCACACTTGTTAAGTTGCAACACTCCTCAAATGCCAAATTTCCAATACATGTAACACTTTCTGGAATTGTAACTTTTATCAGGTTTCTGCAATCTGAGAATGTCCCATACTTGATCTCCGCCACGTTATTGGGGACTATAATGCTAGTCAAGCTGGAGCATCCCTTAAACGCGCTCTCCCCAATGCTCGTTACTCCAGCTGGTAAGTTTATACTCGACAGGCTGCTGCATTCCTCAAACGCTCTGTTTCCAATGCTTGTTACTCCAGCTGGTATTTCAATGTTCGTAAGGCTTCCACAGCCCTGAAATGTACTGTCTCCGATTCTAGTCACATTCTTTGGAATTATAATCTTCGTCAGGTTACTACAACCACAGAATACTTCCTCTTCTATGGATGAAACTTTTTCAGGAATAATTATCTTTGTTATTCTTTTACAATCTCTAAATGTTCCGCTTTTAATTGTTGTTATATTTTCCGAAATAGTTACGTTTGTCAGGTTACTACATTCATCGAAGATCAAGTTTCCGATATTTGTTACGCTATCTGGAATTACAACACTATTCAAATTACTACATTTACTAAACGCTTTGTCACCAATACTGGTTAAGCCGTCAGGTATAATCACCTCTGTCAGTTTCTTGCAATTCTCAAATGCTCTGTCTGACAGACTCTTGATCCATTTAGGGACTGTAATCGTCTCTGCATCACGAAAACGTTTCCCGACCATGATGTTAAAATCTTCTTCTTTAATAACAATAACTCCTAATTCGGAGGCTCTTTTACTCTTTTTGGAATTACTGTCGCTGATAACATCATTTATAACCAGATAATCGGTTTTTTTCGTAATAGAATTGCCAAGGCTTGCTCCATGTAATTCGAGATATGTCTTAATATCTTCACGTGAATTCCAGCATTTTAGCTTGCCTGTTACGACAAATGTGATCCCTGCAATACCGCTTGATAAGTCGTTGTCTTTTTGGCGTTCCACATAGCCTTCCAGATACTCTTCCTTATCTTTTTCTTTTTTCTTACGCGCCTTTACTATCTCCTTCCTGCTTATTCCGTTTGGGTATTCCAGCAAAAGCGCAATCAATTCCGTTTCACGACGTTTGGTCGCTTCTTCTATATACATCTCAATATCCTTTGCTTTTATTAACTTGTTTTCACACATATAGTATAAAAGCTTTATGTCTGAGAAAGATTCTTCCAAAAGATTCCCCGCATTTTTTGAGATGTAATCCTGATATGATTCTATAGTATCCCGAGAAGAGTAAGTGTTGGGTTCTTCAACAAAGCCGCGTACGGCAAATTTGCGATAAAACGACGGAATCTCAGTTATGCTTCTATCAAAATGAATAGATTTAATGTAATCCTTAGCAGATTTTATAAACTCTGATGGCCAGGCATTAAGAAATAATCCTACTCTTCGTTTTACTCCAAAAATACTCGTTCCGCCAAAGACTCCCTTACCAACCTTTTCCGGAATGCCTGACAAAATGAATTTTTCCAAACTGCTGCAATCGCTAAACGCTCCCTCTCCAATGCTCGTTACACTGTCCGGGATTGTAACGCTCGTCAGACTACTGCAACGATCAAACGCATTATTTCCAATTTTTATTACACCGGCCGGAATTGACACATTTGCCAAACGATTGCAACCACAAAATGCGTGCCGTCCAATGTTAGATACACCGTTTGGAATCGTTATGTTTGTCACAATGCTATTCTGATAAAAAGCCAGATTACCAATATCGGTCACCCCATCAGGAATTCTCACATTTTCATCAGATCCACAGTAATCCCACAGTATTCCATTAATAATAATGAATCCTGATTCATCCGCAAGACCTTTACATCCGTAAAACGCTCTATCTCCGATTTCTGTCACGCTTTTAGGAATTGTCACATTTGTCAGGCTGCTGCAACCATAAAAGGCATTGTTTCCAATGTTTGTTACACCCTCAGGGATAGTAACATTTGTTAAACTGCTGCAACCACAAAAGACCCTGTTTCCAATGCTTGTCATACTCTCAGGAATCGTAACACTTGTTAAACTGCTGCAGTTATAAAACGCTTCATCTCCGATGCTTTTGACGCTTTTTGGGATTGTTATTTCTTTCAGATTTTTACAGTTATAAAACGCTCCTGCTCCGATACCGTTCACACCCTCAGGGATCGTAACACTTATCACATCACTGCCAAATGCACTGAATGCATAATCACCAATAAAAATTACACCATCAGGGATGATAACTTGTTCATCCTTACCTTTATAATTCTTTAAAACGCCATCTTTACTTACAGTAAAGCCCTTGTTTGCATTTGCCATTAGAGTCTCCCTTTAGTTTTCAAACTATCTATTTATGATTTGTACAAAGTTTCAAATACTCCGTTTTCTATTTCAAAATCATTTGTACTTATTTCCGACATCTACTATTTCCTCCCTCTTTTCACATTTAAGCATCACCCTTTATAAAATAATACCTCCATCGAATCAATATACTAATCTCTTACTCCATCTCATATTACGCACTGTCCCCAAAGGAATAATCTTCCTGGTCCTCCTCATCGGAAATCCACAATTATCACAGATTCCGCCATTCATCGGTTTCCCACATCTCGGACAAATCACAGCAATTTCCTCCTTTCAGAATCCTCTTTATTCTCATGTGCTTAATACTTAATTCTATCAATCAATCTTTCTACATTGGTGGGCTGCCAGCCCACTGACCAACTACTTCAGTACCTCAATGACACCCCCCTGTCCGCGTAGCCAGATATCGACACCGTCGCCATACACTTCTGCACAGATCACCCAGCCTTTATCATCATGGGAGAGTATTTCTGCCGTCGGGAGGCGGTCCAGAACAGACTCGATGCTGAGGCCCTTATATCGGAACTTTATCTTTCTCAGTTCGCCGCCGAACATAAACTGGATTCGTTTTCGAAATTCGCCCTCTTCAAAGCGTTCGGCGTAGGGAACATGGAAGTGTTCGTCCAGGATCACATATTCATCAATACGGTCAATGCGGTAAATGGTTGGAAATGGGTGTTTGGGAAGGTCGGGGTTTTCTTCGCTCTCGGAAATGTAGGCACAAAGATAGAAGTAATACTCCGAAAATAATATGCCAACCGGCTGGATCAGGCGTGATACGGGATCAGATTCTTTCAGTTTACGGTAACGGATTCTTATGAGTCTGTGCTCATAAACGGCGCTGCTGATGTCCCACATGACATCAACAAACGCCTTACCGTGATGTGGTTCAAGATAATGATATTTTTCATTGGCGATCAGTTTGCTGACCTTCTTAAGATTTCCGTACGGAACACAGCACTGCACCAGTTTGTCTATAATCGGATACATCTCCTCTTTCACAAGCGAACGGCTCTCGAGAAGGATCTTGCACACGGTCAGGATCTCGCTGTTTGTCAGCGCATGATTATCAGTCCTCACAAGGACATAACCTCTTTTCGTCCTGTCATAAATCAGTTCCTGATTCATATCAGGATTGTCGGCAAAATAAGCCCGGATGTCCTCCAGATCACGCTGGATTGAGCGTTCATTCACGCCAAACCGGGCCGCTTCTGCCGCTTTGCTGATTACTTCACCGTTTGTAATGCGGTTGTAGATATTGATGATGCGTTCAACTTTTTTATCCATGTTGCAGCCTCGTTCGGTTTGACCATTAGATTGATCATGTTTTGTCTGTCGTGTATACATCGTATCATTTCCACTTAGACAGATTATGTCCTTCGTAGTCTATTTCAGATCAACATTCAATTCTTTCTTCATGTATACCTTACATTTACCAATCATCGAGATCAGCAAGAAGGTCGTCAATCATAACCTCCTTCTCAGAGCTGCCCATCTTCTTCAATTCCAGGTAGACTCTTGCCGTCGTCAGTGCGTCAGCAAGCGCCCTGTGAGCCTGCGGGTTCTCAATACCAAACTTTCTGCTCAATGTTCCTAGTGAGATCTTTTTCTCTGTGATCCCAAGTTTTTCTCGAAACTCTTCCGCATATCTCATGACATCAAACTGCGGATTCTTCATAATGATATTGCTGTACCGCCCCGCGCGGACCAGGAATCTGCTGTCGAACTTTACATTGTTATATCCCACCAACACGTTGTCACCCACAAATGCCATGAAATCAGGGAAGACCTCCCACATCTGCCTGGCATCTTTGACATCTTCTTTAGTAATCCCGGTGAGCTTCGTAACCTCCTCGCGCACACTCCTTTTATAGGGGCGGACAAACTCCCGGAAGACAAATTCCTTTGATTCAACGACTTCTCCATTGCACACCTTAACCGCCCCGATCTCAATTATGGAATCAGTTTTCGCACTAACACCGGTTGTTTCCAGATCATAGGCAACGAAGGTGTCAAAATATGCATCGCGGATCTCTTTCGGCTCCGGATACTGGTCTTTCGGGATTGCTTCCGGGATGCTGCTTCTCGGAGTTGATGCTTCCGGAAGCTCAGCATCTATGCCGATCGATGCCAGATATTCCACATATGCCTTTCTGGCCTCAGCCTTGTTCTCCTTCGGATTCGGCATATACTGCTGCTTACCCTTAGCCTCTTTTTCCCTGTAATCCCGGTTCTTTCCGATAATCTTTCCAAACCGTCTGGCTATCTGTTCAGCCCCATGAAGTCTTGTGGCTGCCTCTATTGCCTCATCTGCTTCATCATAACGTCTGGTCTTGGAGTAAAAGTCTGCAAGGTTGTAATAGCACTGCAGCGGCAGCTCATCTTCATTCAACAGCTCGCCTGCAATGAGGTCTGCCTCTTCATAACGGTAATCCATGAAAAGCGCTCCAAGTACCAATCCCTTGATCCTGTTTTTTTCCTGTCTGGTCAGTCCTTCAGAATCCTTTATCCTGTCATACGTCGAGTACAGCCACGGTTGACTATTCTTTTGAACACTCTCATATATTCCGGAAAGTGTAAGAATTTTCCAGTACTCCTTCCTGGGGGACGGCAGGTCGTCTGCGAGAGCAAATACCACATTTCGGAAATTGCCAATACTCGACATCTCTGATGCGATCTGATCCCACAGGGGATTCTCCCCAGAACCAGGTTTATACTCAATAATTCTCCGGCATAAATCTTCTATGTCTACCTTGCTGCGGCATGCATTACACAAACAGTAATCTGTCTCTATTCCACAATTCAGACATTTAGCCATAAGGCTTCCTCCTTAACACTCCTGGTAGTGTCAAGTTCACTACCTGTTTTTAGTTCATAAACCTTGATTTTATGGGAGATTCAAATAAAAAGAGCATTAACCTCCCTTTTTGGTATAATGTCAGCGACCAAACCTTCACTAATCCAAA
>Ga0256404_1006454_pt1 | contig 19407 bp, 19 predicted proteins | sample RumenRJG_01DNA_FD_185990 | JGI IMG/M metagenome (GOLD analysis project Ga0256404, IMG submission 185990) | Bovine rumen microbial communities from Lethbridge, Alberta, Canada - RJG_01 | ecosystem: Host-associated > Mammals > Digestive system > Stomach > Rumen | place: Canada: Alberta | collected...
CTGTTTCGGCTGCTTCTGCCAGTTCGACCTACCAGCAAGGTATTGATGACTTTTATCAGAGTCAGGCAGAAAGCCAGAAGAAAAAACTGGACACCATTCATGAATACCTTCTATACATCATGTCTCCATTTGTGTATGAGGAAGACATGGACGAGTTCTGTACAGACCTGTTGAGGTTCGCGATGGATCACAACTACCGCCCAGAAGTCGAGTGGAAGAGATACAAGAAAAAGCTGAGCAGCTTCGATGTCCGCCATCTGGTATGGAACATTGCAAGGAGATTAGGGCTTGGTAAAGGTAATGTATTTAGCAACGATGATTGTGCCTGCTATATCGAGCGTCGTTTCGCTTCATTGTGCAAGATGGCCAATGAAGAACCGTTGTCACATAATACACTTAGGAACTTGACAGTCACTTCCAACAGTGACCAGATTCATTGCGACTATCCAGGAGCAGACGGATTGCTGTTTCATATCCCTTCACAGCTAGGTGGAGAGACAGACAGAAGATAAACTTTCTCACCTCTCTTATCACTATATAAGCATCTCATATTGGAGCCACATCAGAAGCCAAACTTTGGCGTGGTCCTGATGTGCCTATGCCCTTTTGCACTGAAATCCTACCCCCAAAAACAGCCAAAATCCCAATTGTCATTCATTATACTTACATGTTCGATATTGTCAAAATCCGCTTCAAAATCTTGTTTTATTCACGAATAATAGCCAAAAATGAGGCTCAACTGCGTGATTGTTTCGTGATGCACCTGTTATTAAAAAGTGGCTTGCCCTCCGATTCGTAACGGGGTTCCTTTGCAGCACGATTCCACTAAAGGGTCGTGTTGTCAAATGACTAAAGATCAAATTACGTTCAATGACCTTCCGCAGGTCATCGCCGAACTTCGGGATGAAGTATCGGGCATGAAGGCGTTACTGCTGAACCTTCAGAACAGACCAACTCAGCAGAGAGAGAACAGACACCGCCCTGTCACACCAGAGCAGGTTGCCGAGTACACCAACATTCCCCTTGCGACCATCTATCAGAAACTCGCAAACAGGGAAATCCCCGGCACCAAGCCAGGCAAGCGATGGGTAATCTACCTTGACGAGATTGACAAGTGGCTGGAAGCGAACCGCAAGAATCCCATTCCTCTGACAGATGAGGAACAGAACGCTGCCATCCTTGCATCGCACAAGCGCAAGCCGAACAAGTCCAGTTGGAACGATGAAGGTTTAGCTCGACGAAGTCAACCTATTGCAAAACCATTTGACGGGGATAAAATCTAAAATCAAGCAATTATGTACGACCACAAAATTCATTACTGCTTCACACTGTCCGAGGAACAGATGAAGTATCTACGCAGCAAGAAGTACAAGATGACACACTTCTCCCAGATACCTTACTATAAGCCAGCAGGCAAACTGATCTTTTTTGAGAAGAGTGCCTTGCTTGACTGGGTGCGCAACGTGAAGGTGAAGTCCGAGGACGAGATTAGGGAGGAAGCTGCCTTGCACCTCTCCAGTCTCAGCGTTCCCCGTTCAGAGAGAACCCATGTATAACCATATATAAAATATGTATGCCTATGGAGAAATCTCATTCTGAAACACGGTTCATCCTGTCCCTGTCGCTTCAGGACATTGACAATCTTGCCAAAGATCTGAAGCCAAGACAGAGGATGTTCCGCTTTTTCTCATTACTCCGTCATGCAGCAGAAACCGATGGCACGCAGACAAAGCGCGGTATCGGTTACAGCATTCAGACGGGACAGGTAGGTGCTTCGCATTCCGAACTTGCCGGGGAATGGAACTGCAACCGCAGTACCGTCACCCGTTTCCTGAAGGAACTGGAGGCCGACGGACTCGTCAAAGTCAGCACGGGTAATGTATCATCCGTGACAGACATCAAGTGCCTGCTTGGCTGGCAGCATGGCGACATGGTTACACCGAACCTGTCGAGTGACAACGAACTTGTTTATCAACTAATCATCTGAATAACTATGGGAAAGATTGTATTATATACTAACGTAAAAGGAGGCGTAGGCAAGACAACCCTTTGTGGTATCTTTGCCACCTACCTTGCCAACAGCGGCAGAACCATTGCCGTAGTCGATGCCGACCTTCAGCAGTCCCTGTTCCGCCATCGCAAGCGTGACCTACAGCAGGATCCCGATGCCTCTCTGCCCTGGGAGATAAACACGCTCAGGGACAGGGCTCCTGAAGAGGTGGCAATAATCATGGAGGGCTTGAAGCAGTTGCCTTACGATGTCATCATTGACTGTCCGGGCAACCTCGTTGACCCGAACCTCGAAGTCATCTATTCCAATGCAGATATTGCAGTGATACCTATTCACTATGACAGCGATACCCTTGATGCCACGCAGATGTTCTGTGAGATATTTAAGGCTCATTTCGGAGCGAAGATATTCTTCGTCCCCAATGGCATAGTTTCGGTCGAGGAAAGGCGTGAACACCTCCAGCAGGAAAGAGACAAGGCCATTGAGCTGCTGAAAGCCTATGGTACAGTAACCCCGCGAATAAAGCGCAGCGTGGTCATCAGCGATTACAACACGCTGTTTCCGCTGACAACCTATCAGAGGAATGCAGTCAAGTATGCCTTTGAACCCATTATCAATGAGTTGCAGGAAGGAGGTGCAGAATAATGGATCCAGACAACGCTTTCAATGAAATCTTCGGTAAAAAGCCACCAACAGAGCTGAATACAGAACCGAAGAATAGTCAGGAAGACGCTCCTGCCATTAAGGAGCAGAGTGAAGCAGTTCCCCAAGCAGTATCCGAGCAACAGCCCATGCAGGAAGAGCATGAACCTGATACGGCAGAGAAGTCTGTCCGCAAGCGTGGGCGAAGAAGGAAGGCCGATGGCGGCACCGAAGGTGTGACCACAAACAGCGCAGGACACTTCTCTTGCATCTGTGACAAAGACCTCATAGCAAAGGTCAGGGCTATCGCCTGGCAAGAGCACTTAACCGTCAGGGCAGTTGTGGAAAGTATGTTCTCCAAATGCATTGCCAAGTATGAGAAGAAACGGGGCCCGATTCAGATTGAACCCAGCCAGCCGTCTGAAGAACTCTTCTGACTGTAACACCGTTTATCCTGTTGTGCAGACATAGAACTGAATACTGGTTCCCTGTCTGCACTTTTTGTATAGCCATATAACGATGGCACCCCTATATACCATGGAAGAGTATAAGCTTATAGGCATATACACATCCACGACATATAGGGGGATATCCTGTATTAGCAGATACCTTGTATATGCTTACTATCCGTATAGCGTTATAAGTGTGTATAAGGATATACAGAGTATAAGTGTATAGTTTGTACACACCTATGGTGGATATTGGCATATACGGTTACACCAAGTATATCGGTATAGGGGTATAGCAAGTACATCTGTATAGGGATATAGCATGTATGAATGCATAGGGATATAGGTGTACAGTTTTTCAACAGCATGACGGCATGGTAATGTATAGTCCTATACAAATATATCGTTATACTATAACTGAGTTTCAACAATCCCCTTTGTAGATACCTGTTGTATAACCCTATATTGAGTATAGTCCTATAGGTGATATACAATCCGACTCAAATGGGTGGTTTCGACATGCGTTTTGCAGATGTGGTTAAATGCGCAGCAAATCTTGTTATGCCAATGGGCTGGAAATGCACGGCAGATTTCTAGGCACTAAACTATCCCATATGCTCATTTTCCTTTTCCCTTCTTTCAAAGATTTGCGACATTAGGCCGTCGGAAATGTTCTCGTCCTGAAACCGATGCGATGTCATGTCATTCAAGCAGCAAAGCCCCAGAAGCCTCAGAAATGCCCTAATTCGTGGTTTTGCCATCCCAGATGTGTCATTGCCCACGAAAGGATTTTGACGCTTCCTGAAGCCATTTTCGAGTCTTTGTAGAGGCTTACACGCTGGCAAGTCCATACGTCCACACCTGTATAGTCATTTTTCAAACCTACGGGCACAGGGCTTGCCCATGTGCCACATTTTTACAGTATCGGGAAGCTCACTACCCGTTCCGATTTTCATCGGACGGTGAATTGACCACATAAATCTGCAAGCAGAGGTCATGGAATCTGGCATGAAGATGTTCCCTCACATGGTCGGCCATGAATGGCTGTGATGAATCTCTGGCAATTTTATCCAGTCAGTCTAATCGGCTTGCCGATGCCACTTTTTCAAAGTCCGGGGAAGCCTAATACCCCTGCCTTCATTCGAGGCTTGGGAGACTGACCAGATAAAAATGCAAGCAATGGGGTTTGTAGTGACTTTGAAATCTCTTCGGGCGACTGTCATCCTCACGAATGGAAACTGATGGCATGATGCTATGACAACGACTTTTCTTTACTTCAAACGAGCTTGCTCCGCGCAGCAGAAGGTGTCCTTCTGAATCGTGTTAATAACAGTTAACGCTAATTAGGCTTAGAACTTTTGAAAAAGTTCCTTCACCGCAAGCCGCCTGAGAGTGGATTCAGATACACCAGAGCTCACTCTGTTTGCCACCCCAATGCAGGGAGGGGCAGCATAGACCTATCATCGCTTCGCTTGATTGGCGCCAGCCATCACTTGGCAAGCCTTCAATATTATCGTTGGAAACGTCACATGAAAGGTTTCAGTAAAAACGGAACGCCATACTTTGCACACCAAATAAGCAATGGTCACTGCTTGTAATTTTGAGCAGCAACCATTGCTCGTGAATTTGAACAGAGTCAAATAGATTGTCCTTTACTTAAAGTCATCACCCAATCTTTTCGCAATTGAAATATCCACTGTTCATGTTTTGTACATTTACCTCTATCCCGTACTTGTTCAGGAACAACTGTGCCAGCATTGGTCGTTCTCGCGCGACCCCAATAGGAGGTATAGGCGAAATCGTACTTGTCTCGATGAACATACCTTTTTCAAGGCGTTGTCTTTTGTCCTTACATGCAGCGTTTCCGCTGTTCTTTACTACAATTCTCCAGAGTGCCATAATACATTTGTTTTAATGTGAATACTGTGAGACTACAGTGAGTCTCGATATTTCTCTATTGCCTGAATGAGATCGTTTAAATCTTTGACGTTCTCTTCTTTATTATCATGATATACAAAGTTCAAATCAAGTAAGTGACTCAGATAAAATTCTGTAGGTCTTTTTTGTGTGTCCAAAAACAGGATCATATCATCTTCATCTGTAACTAGTGCCTTATTGTCTTTCATTTCTTTCAGCTTGTATAGTGATACTTCAGAATCTTTCAATCCCATAAATTACAAAAATGCTTTCGGAACAAATCAAGACCTTGCTCGATTGTCCTTTTTTCATCTTCCGAATATGTATTTGCATACTTCATCAACTCAAAAGCGTCAATCATCTTTTGAATAGCACAGTTCCACTCTCGCATATCTTTGAAATAAAGACAATATCCATGTTTGTCAAGAGCCTTGAACGCTTGTAAGCGAGGAACGATTAATTGAGCGATGGTATGATATGTATTCCAAACCTCTTCAATTTGGAAATCATTTTTGTGACTCCAGTTTGTGTTAGAATTTTTCTGTTTCTTTTCTCCCATAGTTTCCTTTATTGTAATAATACGATTGCTCGAAGATCCTGAGTGGATTGAGTCGCCATTCCCCACTTCATCATAATCTCAACTGGTATTGACTCCATCCATTCATAAATATGATGAAGTTCTGACATCAGCAATGGATGACATACAGGAAAGAATATATAGACAAGGGCGCGAGAGAAATCGATATTCGATTTTGTTTCCTCTTTGAGCTGTTTCATAAGCAGTTCCATCCGTTGCTCTTCGAAACAGTCTACTTTTATGTTAAACGCATAGATTTCACTCTCTTGCTGAAACAAATCTTTAATATCATCAATGTCGATGTGAATGAGGCTGTTTGGATTATCCAGCACATCTTTTAGAATATCACTGTTTAATAATTCATTAAATGTCATTTTAACGATTTTATTTAGTATATGTGAAATTTCTTTTTTACATGCAAAAACCTATTTTCTTTGTCCCTTTGGTTTCAAGTCTTTCGCTGTCACAATAAACGCTCAACTCTTCCACAATGTTCTTGGACTCACCATGAAGGATGTTTCCAATCGTATAATGTCTGGCAATATTTTCTATCTGACCGCCACTGAAATCATACTTTGTGGCTAAAATTCGTACTTCCTCTTCCTTCAGAACTGGTATCATTTCACGCCACATACTCATACGAGCCTCTGTGGTAGGTTTCTCGAACTTGATTTTATAGAGGAATCGTCGTTCAAAAGCTTTGTCCATGTTTTGTGCCAGATTGGTTGTGGCAATGAGAATTCCGTCTAGTGTTTCCATTTCCTGAAGAATGATATTTTGGATAGAGTTCTCCATCTTGTCAACAGCTCTCTCGGCTCCCTCCTGACGTTTACCAATGATTGCATCAGCCTCGTTGAATAAGAGAATGGGGGTCATACGACACTCTTTTGCTTTGGCCCGATAATTGTCGAATACTTGCTTTATATTCTTCTCGCTTTCGCCTACCCACATGCTCTTAATTTGGGATATATTGACTTGCATAATGTCACGACCCGTTTGTCTTGCAAGTTGTAACACAGTTTCGGTCTTGCCAGTTCCGGCAGAACCATAGAAGAGGCAAGTAAAGCCACAACGGAAACCCGAGTCTTTCATGCGTGTTCGGATTTGTTTGTATTGTACGTCATCCAGTAGTCCGCCTAATTCTTCAATCTGGGAGCTTAATTTGTAGCCATAGAACAAACTCTTTGGTACTATTTCCTCGGACTTAATCATATCGCCACGTGCCTTGCTTTGATTCAAGGAGGAAAGGTTGAGTTCTGCAAACAATTGACGTTTGGCTTCTACTGTCATATGGAAAGATTCCCTGTCAACAAATCCGTCGTCGTTGTTGTACTCTATCATCTTTTCTGTAAGAAGTATATGTTCTCCATCATTAAGATATGACCTCATTCTGTTCCAGCAGCGTTTCTCATAAAGGAAATCGAGATCGTGGTACCTGATATTGTCATCATTGTTGTTCACAAAAAGATGAGAGAAGAGAATCAGCATCATTGTATCAACCTCAGACATATTGTAGCTCCGTACCTTCTGAACATAAAGTAGCTGGCTGTTACAATTGAACAGATGCCTTATCTTTTCAACAGTAGCTTCATAAGTCAATTCACCATCTTTCCGCAAATCAAACACATCCTCTATCTCTCCGAACAACTCCTGACATGAAAGGCCAGAGCAGTCTTTGGGGATGTACTTCTCATTGTTCTTAAAAGCCTCTACAACCTCCAAGGGAACCCTATAAGTGATACGGTTACCATCACGACTGCATCTGATTAGTTCTCTTTTTTCCAGAACATCAATCTCCTGCATATACCTAATTATTCTTGTTGTTCGACAATCCAGGAACTTGCCGAAGTCACTTATAGTTATACTGGTATCATCACTGTTGTCTACAAACAGTGCCATCATCACACTCTGCTCCTTGGTGAGTTCCATCTTTTCAGCCACATATTTAATATATTTGTCAGCCTTACGATAAAAGTCACTACTAAGCCCCGTACCCTTTGCTTTTTCCACAATCTGCTCAACTGCTGTGAGCAAATCAAGTTTCTTCCTTGCTGCCATTTTCTTATACATTTTTGGTTCATGTGAAGTTTTATGGTGCAAAGAAAACAAAGACCTCTGCCAGTTGGTGGCAGAGGTCGAGGAAATGTTTATTATCGAGTGAAACTTTATGGCAATTCCAAGGAAAAATTGAAAATACCTATTATGAAATCAGTCTGAATATTTCTCCATGACTTGTTTGAACTCTTCGGGATAGTTTGCTTTCAAATATGCCATTTGATAGGCCAACCAAGTGTAGCAAACAGCATGGGACTTATTAAAAGCGTACATACCTTTAGCCTCCATTTCATTCCATACCTTTTCAAGGGCATTTTTCTTGTGTCCATTCTTTATACCACCGTCTATGAAACGGGGCTTTAAGACAGAAAGCACATCCATCTTCCTTTTACCGAGGGCTTTTCTCAGCAAGTCGCTCTCACCTCTATCGAAGTTGGCGATTAGTTGGGAAAGCATCATGATTTGTTCCTGATAAACAATAATGCCATAAGTATTGTGAAGATACTTTTCCATACAAGGGATGATGTACTTTATTCCTTTCTTTGATTTTTTGTGCTTGACGAGTGTTGGTATATCTTCCATGGGACCTGGGCGATACATACAGTTCAAGATGACTAAATCCTCAAAACATGTAGGATGAAGTTTTTGCAAGAATTTTTGCATCCCTTTTGAGCTGAACTGAAACACGTCATCGGTTTGGCCTGTTTGGAAAAGTTCCATCGTCTTCTCATCATCAATCGGAATCTTTTCAATATCGAAATCCTTATCATAGTGAACTTTTACACTCGCACATATATCCCTCATCTGGGAAAGTGTTTTAAGACCAAGGAAATCAAATTTTATAAGACCTGACGACTCCACATGCCATCCATCGTATTGAGTACATCTCACTGTTTGTTCATTACCCTTTGAATCTTCTATCGAACAAGTTGAAATAGGTGCCCAATCAGACACAGTTTTGTCCGCTACAACAAACCCACAGGCATGAACATCTAATCCACAGATTTTTCTTTCTAATATAGCAGTATTAGCAAAGGCATTACGCAAAGGGTTCCCGACTTTTCGAATAGCTTTTCTTATCTCTGGTTCATATTTGACGTAATTCTTTATAGAACGCCAGGAATAACCTGACAGAAGTTCGTTAATAGCCAGAGTCTCGGGAGTATGCATTTGGCTGACTCTTGCTACTGTACTGAAAGCATTAGCTGTTGAGAATGTGCGGAAAGAAACAATATGAGCACAACAATCCTTGCCATATATCTGTTGAAGCAATTCAAGAACATCTTCTCTACGTTCATCGTCGACGTCAACATCTATGTCTGGAAACATAGAGCCTTCTGGACTTAGGAACCGTTCAAAAAGCAGGTCATGTTTTAATGGGTCAATCTTAGTAATACCTAAGCAATAACACACAAGACTACCAGCTGCTGAGCCACGTCCAGGGCCAACCCATACGTCAAGCTCTGATTGAACTATATTGATTATATTCTGTAGAAAGAGAAAATAACCAGACGCTCCCCTTTGCCTTATAATTTCTAGTTCAAACTTCAGTCTGTCAGCCACATCTTCAGAAAGTGATTTCCCGTATATCTGTCTTGCTTTGGAAAATGACAAGTATTTTAAGTAGTCATCTTCCTCGCTTATTTCCTCATTCCCGAAACCATTGGGAATGTAAATACCTGGAACGATGGGAGCATGGCGTATGTCATAGAACTCAACCTTGTCAAATATCTCCATCGTACTGGCTATAGCTTCCGGGACATCTGAGAACAACTCGCACATATGTTTTCTGCTTGTCAACCAGCGGAATTGAAGTATATCTGTTTTGGCGAATTCATCCATCGTCTTGCCTGTAGCATAGCATTGTTGGATATTGTAAGCTGCCAAATCTTCAGGACCAACATAATGGACATCATTTGTGGCTACAACCTTTACGCCAGATTCCTTTGCTTTTTGCATAAGAACGGCGTTAACCCTTTGCTGTTCAAGCATCAGATCACTCGGCGTGTCGCTCTTTAAGTCAAAATCAGCACAACGCTGTAATTCCAGATAATAATCCATCCCAAAAGTTTGCTTGTACCATTTGATAGTCGCATCAAGCCCTGCTATGTCATCGCTTACCACATGGGAATATACCTCACTACCTACACCACCAGAGAGAACCATCAAACCTTCATGGTATTTCTCCAGATCATGATGGTCTGTTCGTGGTCTCATATAGAAACCATCAGTCCAGGAATTACTCACAATCTTGATAAGGTTTTTATAGCCTTGATAGTTCTTTGCCAAGACTGTTAAGCGAAAGCCTTTGCAGTGCTTGCCAAGCTGCTTGTCCTCCTTTGCACCAGGTGCGACATACAGTTCACAACCAATGATAGGCTTAAAAGGTTTCTTCCCTTTCTGCTGTCTTTCATTGTTGATACGAGAAACATAGTCGAAAAACTCCATCATACCAAACATGTTACCATTGTCAGTAATAGCAATGCCAGGCATCTTGTCTTTGATGGCAGCATCAACCAGTTCCTTTATGCTGGCACACCCATCATTTATTGAATAATGGGAATGTACATTCAAATGTGCGAATCGATATCTTTTCATGTTATGTCAATAATACAATTTTTGAGCAAAGTAAGTATTAACTTACGCCAAATTGCGGCAGAGGTCTCAGAATAATGTTGTTATATATTCAAATTATGCGATTGGGTCTATACAAAAGTCTCTACGCTTACAGGTCTTACAGAATTTTCCAATCCATACTTCATCAAACTGGTTCATTGCTTGTTCTACAATTTGGGGATCATCTGTAAGGATGCCTGCTTCAAAGTTTCTTTTGTTATCGGTCTTCATACCAATACCGGCACCTGTAAGGTTTGCGCTACCGATATATGCATCTTTCCCGTCAAACACAAGCATCTTGAAATGTACACGAGGACAGAGAACTCGCTCCAAATGGTCATATAGAACAGGGTAGTGGTCAAAGTCTTCCCGAAAGTTTGGACCTGGTTCTTTAGCGTGTATAAGCCTAACCTCCACACCACGTCGTATCAGTTGGGCAATGAGTGCCAGGAAAGGCTTTTTCTCTTTGCCCACCTCAACATAAAGATCTTTGATGTCAGCGGTACCAATCCAAAGCATTTGCTTCACGAACTGAACCCGTGAAAGCACTTCTTTGTAATGATCGATATTGGAGATATAGGATGTCATAAAATAAAATGATTCCAAGTGGCACAATGTAAAGCTCCGCCATGCTGAATAAGTGGCAGGGCAAAAACCTGTTTAATTATTTTATTGTGGAATATGCTTTGAAAAAGGGCTAAAGCAGCTATATCATTTTCTTCATCATGATTTAAAGATAAGGCAGGTAAGATAATGGCATCGTCAGTTTCAAGATAGTTAAGGTAACACCAACTGTTATGAGTAGGCTTAACGTTATATTCAAGTTCCATAATATCAAATTGACTTCTAAGGATTTTGTAAATCCGGGTTGTAAAAGGGTGGCATTTACTTTCTTCCAGTTGATGGTAGTTGTTGAGCAAGATACGATTATCACCAAGCCATGCAATCATTCCATCTGAATGGCCAAATGGCTCATCCATGTCCCAAGGCAATAAAATCAGTTCTGCCAAAAATGCTTCTTCTAAACGGTTGATTAATGCCAAAGGGCGCCAATTGGGGTTCTCCGAGAAGATTTTATCTGTCATGACAACTTTATCTCCACAACGAACATAATTGCCACCATCTAACACCAAATCTACGTTGTCGAAGAAATTGATATTCAAATCCTTAACAGCAAGTTTCTGTTTGGTGATATACTTTCGACACAGGGGGTCATCCCACAGATAATCTGGTCGGAAATAGAAACCGACGTACCTACCTTCTCCCACATGTATCGGCATATAATCTCTGCACCACACTTCATTAGAGTATGGCAGTGTTTGGGGAGTAATCTGTAATTCCGCCAAAACGAAACTGAGTTGGTCATATACTACCTTATAATCTTTCTTCAACCATTCTGAAATATAGATATCCTGACTCATAATGTATCGTTAGAAGATTCGTCAATAAGTTCTTTTAGTTTTTGAATCAGATTACTATTATCATTAATTACCTGTGTGTTGAAACAGAAGTATTTATCTGTATCTACTTGGGCTTTTTCGTTTTTAATCATATAAGTCCAGTACTGTTCTTTTTCCATCAGATACAAGTAGTCGTTGCGACACCACTGAAAATTATAATTTTCAAATGTAAAATTGATGTCATTGCCAAAGAGAAATGTCGATTCAGGAATAATATGATCTTTCCTGATTTCTATTTGCTCCGTTGTTGCCAGTAAATTATCTCTTTTCTCCGCATTCAAGAACACACCAGGTCCACTGGGGAAAATAGCTATATGGTTATGATAGTCACGAATCCATGAATTCGGGATTTGTGTTCTAACATAATCTAAAAGTAAAGTGTTGGCAAGGATATAAACTGTTCGTTCTGCAAAATCTGTGGAATCCTTAAATGCTACAGAGTTATTCGTTTTGCCAATCATCATATGGTGGATTGCATAGCAATTATCATTATTCAAAAGATAATACAACCATGTCTCTGGTTTGTTGTTAAATGTCCTGTGTTTCCACCATATGACTTTCCAGAATGTTTCTGCAGAAAACCAGCTAATCATCGACTTTAGTAAATCAGCATTGTGATATTGTTCTTCCATTGCAGAAGCTTTTGGTGGCGTTACTTTTAGAAAATATCTATTAGCGTGTTCCCATTTTAAGTCAAACAGTGTCCAATCAACTAGACCGTCTTCATTTTGAAACAAGAAGCGTATACCTCCTCGGAAAAATGCGTATTGTTCGGCATCGATAATTATTTCCTCCCAGGTTTTATATTCTGTCATATCCTCTTTTTTGCAAGTGCCATTATAATTACGCAGATTTCCGTTTTCGCCAAGGATTTGTTTAGCTTTGTTGATTTCTTCTTTGCACCGTTCATCAAAATCTGAATTGCCCAGTTCCTGAATTTCATATTCTGAAAGTGAATTGTAGACATCGTGGCTATTAAGTTCACTAATGAATATCATGGCTGTTCTCATGGCTTGAGCGCTTCTGATTTGTGGTCTACCATCCTCACCTTGTCCCGAGATCAAATTCCAAACAACACGTATCCATCTTTTCATTGAATCATCGCTATCTTCGACCGTCTCGTCGTGGTCGAAGTACTTGCATATAGCAAAGAAAACAATTCTTTGCACCTGAGTTAGCGTGGAAACCCTGAGAATCTTTTCATTTGCGTTGTTTATTATTTCTATATTGTCTGAGTTTTCATCTTCTATATACTGTGGTATAAATCTAAAACTACCATCCCAAGGACACGCCGGTAATGTCCAAGTCTTGGAATATTTGAAATAATTGTTTAAAACCTTTTGTAATTTAAGAAAGAATTCAATTGGGATACCATTATCATACTTATATTCGTCTAGGCCTTGATATGCAATTTTAGTATCATAATCATTAGGATTACGATTACTGGAGTCGTTGAGATACCTATATGAAGCATTCTCGTTCTCTTGCACAGTACCTTCATCACTTTTACCTAGGTCGAGCAAATACTGGGATGGATTATTTGATTCTTTTGCTATGAATAATTCATTCCAGAAAAATCTGTTCATAAAAGCAAAAAAGATTTCATCTATTTGATTTGATTTAACCATCTTGCCATCTTTGTCCTTTATCCCTTTAGATCTATTACTCCAAAAGATGTCTGTCCAGTCTGTGTCAAACTTGATTGGTATTCCTTCTTGGGTGTCTAAAAGAAGTTCCCATTCTTTTTGCTGTTTCATTTCATGAGTCTCTTCGTCTGCACGTTTTGTCATGTAGCCAATCAGATCTGCTTTGAAATTTTCAAAGCTAGTTAGCTGCTTGCCACGAGCATTCATTTTGATATATAAGTCATCAGAAAGGCCAAAGTCATGAAGCGGAAGATTATAAAAGACAATTGGACATAAAGACTCATTTGTCAACTTTTTCCAGCAAGCATCAAAGGTCTTAATTAATGAGCACTTATCACCGTCAATGTTACACAGCGATGGGCATGCAAATAATTCTTCTATTCCGTCTATTATATCTTTTCCTTTTTTGTCGGATATTTTTGTGCCACTTAACATCCTCAACATTGACTGAATAGTGGGATCTTGTTTCCATGCAGAATAAAACCATGTTTGTTTTGTTATAAATTCAACAATATTGCAACCTTGAAAATGTTCAAAGTTATGTGGAATGCACAAATTCTGACAAAACTCGCGAGATGAAATTCTTGTCTCGTATGTAAACCTCCTGAGGATTGCACAATTCTCCTCGTTTAACATCCCTGCGCGTAAAGCTATATACCAATGCAACAGCCAAAGGGTGGTAAGTCGTTGCTGACCATCCAAAGGGTTGAGCCTATCATTTTCCGTTGATCCATAGACAAAGTCTAACTTCATCTCAGAATCTTTATATGGCGGCTCATTGTCCAGAGCTTTTTTCAGGTCACCTAAGAAGTTCTTGCGAAGATTCTCTTTACCTAATCTTCCTTGTGCATAATCACGCTGGATTATGGGAATTTCTATATGGTTATTTTTTAAATAATTCCAAAAAGTTGTTTTGCTTGCCATATTAATACTTCAATTTGTTTATACATTCCTTTATATCACTTATGTATCCCTTAGCATCAATTTCTTTTGTCCAGTAATTGGCATCAGACATTATTGCTGAATAATATTTCATGAAAACCAGCTTCGTACAGATGGGAACAAAAGAAGATTCCGCTTTGTCTTCTTCGATTAACTGAAGTTTGCCATCCTTAGTCATCTTTGGAATAGAAATCTTCACACCTTTATCTTTACCGATAATTACTCGACGTTTTCCTGAGAAAAGAGCATTACCATAACTTCTATTGGTGGAAGAGTCTAATAGAGTATAATTCCAAATCCTATTCTTCTCCTCTGGGGTCCAAACTTCAGTTTGAGGGAAAATATCCTTTATTTCATTAAAAAGCTTATTTCTTTGTTCTTCATTTTCTTCCTCAAAAAAGACAAGGATTTTTTCCTGAATCTCTTTGTCCGCACTTAAATACACATTCATTAGCCATTGTTTTTGTGTCATCACATCATCTTCTTCATTCGTTGTGTTAGAATTGATGTGTTCCACGTCCCAACTCTCGATTTTGTACAAATGGAATGGGAATTTGTAGAATACTCCTATTTGATACTTTGAGTTATCAAGGTTATTCTTATTTTGATTGACTATGGTCTGGATATTATGGAATAGAAGAATGGGCTTACATTTTCCTTTGTCACTACCATCTGTGTGATATTGGAAGTCAAGCGATGGGCACTTGCTTATCTCGCCGTTTATCTTTTGCTTTAATTTTCTTACGAAAGAATCTTTATCTACGGAATCGTTCCATTCAGCAACAAGATTGGAAATGGTATGTCCATATACTATCAAATAACCTACATAGTGATAGAGTTCCAAATCCTCATACCATTCCCTAAACGTTTGAAAATACGCTTTCACTTCGTTCCAGCATATCTCAATGTCAGATTGAACAGAATTGAAATATTCATAAAAGTATCGGAAAGTTCTATAGTCATCAGAACCTATCATTCTGTATTTTTCATCATTCAATTCCAATTTATTCTGTTCACAAATCAAATCAAATATGAAGTCTATTCTCGTGGGACGATTATAACCTTTTTCATTTAAGAAAAGCCAGAATTCATCGTTTTGTAACGTATACTCAATATTGTCCCATTCGCTTGCAATCTCTTGCTGTCTCAATTTTAGATGCCTGTCATCAGAAACTCGAAAATTTGAACGATTCAAGAATAATGCTTTGATAAGTTCTGCATTTGTCAGTGAGATTTTTCCTATATTAAGGCGAGTAAAGACCTTGATAGGGTCTTCGTCTACAGTTTCATACCAAATCACCCTTGTGCGATGGATAAACTTGGATTGAAACTCGTTATTATTAAAGTTCGTTCCCTGTTTACAAGCCCATTGATGAATTGTATTGTAGGCCTGTTTCATGTAAAAGTAGTCAATATAGTCTTTGAATTCTTTTCCAGAAGTAACGACTTCTTGTTTTTCATTGATTTCCAGATGCTTCAAAAAATCGTAACTATCATTTCTTGTTGCATATTTAATTGTTGGTAATGGGGTCTTCTGTTTTCCAACCCACATTTCATTAAAATAGTGAATAATTAAATAAATTGTGGTTAATCGTTGCTGTCCGTCAATCACCTCATACCAATTTTCTTTATCGGTCTCTTTATCCAAATTTGTATTTGTTTCTTCCATTCTCTTAACTACAAGAGGTTGTAAGCAGTACCATGTTTCTTCATTTGAGTTATTAATTCTCTCAGGTCTAAAATCGTTAATATCATTCAAGAGATCTTTTACTTGCTGTTCGCTCCATCGGTAGCCACGTTGGTAATTAGGTATAAAAAACTTCATTCCTAGAAGTTCACTAACCGATTTCATTTCAATTATATTCTCAGCCATATTGATTGTTTTAATATTTATTTTTAAATTTACAATATTTCTCTTGCTATCCATGCACATGCCTCTGCGTCAGCAAGAGCATGGTGATGATCCTTTAAGCAATAGCCACATGCAGCAGCTACAGTTTGAAGCTGGTGATTCTCCAAATCTGGAAGCACACGCCGTGAGACACATAGTGTGTCATAAAACTCGTAGTCAGGATAATCCATCTGATAGACACGGAACACGGCTTTTAGACATCCCTCGTCAAAAGGCTTGTTGTGAGCCACAAGAGGTAAGCCCTTTATCAATGGTTCTATCTGTGACCAGACTTTGGGGAAAACAGGAGCATCATCAGTGTCTTCATGACAAAGACCATGAACCTGAGAACACCAGTAGTTATAATAGTTCGGTTCGGGTTGGATGAGAGAGTAGAATGAATCCAATATCTCACCATTGCGAACAATGACGATACCAACAGAACAAACACTACTACGTTCATTGTTAGCCGTTTCAAAATCTATAGCTGCAAAATCTTTCATTATTGTTCTCTTAGATGTATGTTTCAATCTCTTCCAATCTGAAATAAAGACCCAACTGTAAAAGCAAGCCATCTTGGCAAAACAACATTACGGATGTGAAATTCATGCCAGTCACAAAAACACTTCGCCACTTTTATTTCCAAGTTGCCAGTAATATGGAACACACCTTTGAAATCGGCAAGCACGAATACTTCTTCAGGACAGCTGTGTGCATAGAGCAAGAATTCACTTATGGCATTCTTCAGATCATCTATAAAATCTGCTTTATCAGGCATACTTATCTCATAACACTTTTCATATTGGTAGCTTGGTAAATTGTCTGCAAAAATGGTGTAAGTGGGTTCTCCATCTTCATCTTCATACGATTCGCAGTCACGGAGGTATGTTAATGTCATGTTGTCAGTCAACATTTCATCTATTTCTTCATATGCCCAGTGGTGCAGTTTTTTCCTCTGGGGCCGCCCCCCAATGAAAGTTGGTGCATCCATCGCCAAGGATGCTCGTTCTCCTATTTTTTCAAACGATGGTCCACCCTGACAAAATCCATCTGCAGCCCATCTTACAAAGAAAGGATCAAACTCCTTAAACATAATCGGATTCACATCCACAAATGCGGTACCTACCTTATGAACGACACCACTTTGATAAAACTGAATATCGCAATTATCCCCAATCATTCCTGGAATGTCAGTATTACCAAAATATCTCACGACAGACGTATAGCCTTGATACGTGACAACATCTCCAGTAAAGATTTCTTGTCCCATATCGTCTTTCAAGCGGGTTTCAACTCCTGCGAAGATGACAGGAACTGTTGACCACAGCGTATGCGACATTTGGTCGGGTTTATGGTATGGCGTATAATTACGGTCCTTGGTTATGAGCATCATTACATCACCATTAAAATAGTAGTCGCCAAAATATGCATAGTCAAACCTACCCATAGGGTTGATGAACCGCACACGTCGGCTTAACAAAAAGTGCTTGATGTCCTTACGCTCAATGATGTCACGATAATAGACCCGGCAAAGGTCCTGAATTCCTCTGAAACTAAAATTGACATTATCCATAGTTAATCCTCCTTATATTTGTTCCACATTCTTTTAATCTTACCTGCAATCTCCTTGCGGAGCCAGTAGGGTTCAAGTACCTCCATGTCTTCACCACTCCAAAGCAGTTCCTGCTGGAAGTCGAACTCTGGACGGAGATTGAAGGTAAAGATGCTATATTCTTCGTTGCGCTCTATCTCTTCCTGCGACTCATGCATCTTCAAGTCTCGGATATAGTTAGCTTGTCCCGCCGAAACCTTCAACTTGACTGGCTGGATTTTAACAGACTGTTCGGCTATGATACCAAAACAACCATCAAAGAAATTCTCTGCCGTCCAGTCCTTCGGCATTTCAAATTTCTCATCTGTTGCATGAAGATATTTAATTCTATCAAGAGAATAGATACGCGGCCCTTTCTTATAATAATAGGAATAGGTGCTTCGAGCGACCATGTACCAACGCTGACGGAACAACTTCACACAGTATGGCTGTATATCGAAATTGTTCTCCTCGTCCTTCCAATAACTGTGGTAGGTCATGTTCAATACACGGTTTTCCTTCATCGCCTCAATGATGGGCTGAAGATAGTTCTGGCCAGAAGGCACGTATTCCAAAATGATGCGGTCTTTAATGCTTTGACTGTTGGCTAAGGCATTGCTCACACAGAAAGTGTTGTATAGCCAGGAACGAAGTCCGTTTTTACTTATGTCTTCCTCGTTTTCGATATAGTAGCGGTATTCACCACGGTTCTCATTGACTATGCTGATACCGAACATATCCCAGATGACATAACGCCAGTTGTCAAAGGTGCGTTTGGGGATGTCCACACCTCTGCTGATGTCATCACGGAGCCAGATTTCATTCAGTTCTTTGAATGAGATCTTACGTCTGCGATAGATGGTCTCTATCACCCAGACATATTTGCTTATTAGGCTTTGCCCTCTATCGTTATTAATCATTTTAATTTGTTTTTCTGCAAAATTATACTGGGGGTGCGCCAAACTGTGGCAGAGGTTGGAGAAAAAGTAGATTTTGTTAAAAATTCATCTACATTCAACCTTTAGGGACATCTAAAGCTCGGAATTGTTCTTGAAGGTTCGTTATCTTTTCCATCAACTCGCCGAAAGTCAGAGGTTGCCCATAAATGAAGCTCTCCTTCATTTCGTTATAGTCAGCTTCGTAAGAGGACATCAGTTCGTCACTTGGTACAATCTGAATAGTGGCAGGTAGCTCCTTGTCGTAATCCACATAACCAACATGATAGAACTTGCGACGATGTTCCACAATCTCATGATAGAGCACCAAATCATTAAGAGCTATTTCTGCGTATGGGGTATGCATCAGCTTCTCCAAGTCATAGAAATGACGTGTCATTCTGTGCGTCCTCGGTTTGTCTTTTTGGAACTCTTCACACAAGAGGAAAGCTTTTTCCAAGAAAGTCCTGGCGGGACTGACAGTGCGGATTGTCTGGACAAGGTCGGAATCCACATCTTCATCCTTGAATGTCTGTTCTATAAGTGATGCCTTAATTCCGCAGCACTTTAGTTTAACTTTCTTTATAAGTACCTGAGCAACAAAAAGTTGCTCAGGATTTTGCCATGTCAGATTTTTCACTTACCTTAGTGCTGCAAATCAAGACAAGCAAAATC
>Ga0256404_1006455_pt1 | contig 19406 bp, 27 predicted proteins | sample RumenRJG_01DNA_FD_185990 | JGI IMG/M metagenome (GOLD analysis project Ga0256404, IMG submission 185990) | Bovine rumen microbial communities from Lethbridge, Alberta, Canada - RJG_01 | ecosystem: Host-associated > Mammals > Digestive system > Stomach > Rumen | place: Canada: Alberta | collected...
CGACCTCATTCATACAATAATTATTTAACACCTATGGAGGCTCGTTACAGTTAGTTATTTATCGAACAATGTGTTACAAAAAAGCTTGACCAGTACAATGATGTGCTTGAAGACTTCACAGGTAATAAGGAACTGATATTACAGGCAAACAATGCAGCTGCACTTGCAAAGATGATTAAATGGGCGTCTACAACTGCATCTATGGTATCCGCTCCAGCAAGCAAACCTATGAATGCTGACGCAGTATCTACACCTGCAGGCAGTGGAGATCCTTTTGCACCTGCAAATGGAGGAGCACCACTTGTTATAGATATGAGTAATATTCCTAGTCCAGATGACTTTGACGATGGAGCAGTTTGGTAAAAAGGAGGGATTTCATGAAGCGTTATGTATTTGGTAAAAGTGTAAAAGGCGCTACTCACGAAAAGAATGGATTACCTCTTCAGGATAACTGCAAGATAGAAGAAATTTCAGATAAGATCACGATTATAGCTGTAGCAGATGGACATGGCAGCTCAAAGTGCCCCAGAAGCGACAGAGGTTCTTTAATTGCGGTAAATACTTTCTGCACAGTAATGAAAAACTATCTGCTCAATTATGGAAAAGAAAAGGATGGTCTTACGAATCTGGTAACATTTCTGAACAGAGAAGGCGATATGCGCTTCGCACAGGATATATGTGAGGAATGGCAGGCAAGAGTAAAACAATCATTTTATAAGAACAAAGATGGCAGCGTATTAGACAAAGAAGGTAATACCGACTGGAAAAAGGTTTACTCTCTGTATGGAACTACACTTCTGGGTATGCTGATTACAGATACCTTTGTATTCTCATTTCAGATAGGTGATGGCGACATCAACTATATTACAGGTGATGAGATTTCTCCGTTGGTAGAGTCAGAGAAATTTCTTGGCACAGAGACACATTCTTTATCCAAACTGGATGCATGGAGAAAAGCGGTAGCATCCGTAAGGAGAAAGAATGCAGCAGATGATGTGCCATATTTGTATATGCTTTCGACAGATGGATTTTCCAACAGTTTTGTGAACGAAGAGGAGTTTCATAAAACCTGTAGAGAGTATTATAAAATGATTGGCGAGCATGGATACAAGGCAGTAAGAGATAATCTTGAAAAGTGGCTAAAGGAGACGAGTGAGCTTGGATGCGGTGATGATGTTACTGTGGTTATGGCTTATGTAGACAAATAAAGGAGGAAGCGGATATGATTGTAGACCGCTACTATTATGCACAACTGAATAAGCAGGAACAAGCGGTTTACAAGGCTTTCTACAATGGACTGATGGCTCATGAGGATGTCATTCCCATTCCAATCAAGGGACAGTTATCAAAAGAAGTATTCAACAAAATATTTCGGGCAATGACAAGGGATAATCCGTTGATATACTATGTCAATCAATCTGCGTGTAATTGGGCGACGGATGCATTTGGTCATACAGCAATCTGTCCACAGTATTTTTACAGTAGGGAAACTGTTCGAAAGTACAACCGTAACATAGAAAACGCAGTGAATAATCTGGCTGCACAGTTAAGACTGACAGAAGGCACAGATTATGAGAAAGAAGTAAGAGTCCATGACTGGTTCTGTAAAAATGTGAAATATGATTTTAAAGGCGCAGACATGGATGAACCGGCTAGAGTAGTTCTCTCACATAATATTGTAGGAGTTTTTGCAAAACAGAAAGCCCAGTGTGAGGGAATTGCCAAAGCTGTAAAAGTATTGCTGAATGCAGTAGATATCAAGTGTATTGTGGCTACTGGAGAAGCAGAGGCAAGTGGTAAGAAAGAACACCATGCTTGGAATGTTATTGATATTGATGGTAGTCCATATCAGGTGGATGTGACATGGGATATCGGAGCTTCCAAGGGAAGAATTGCATATGATTATTTCAATGTAACAGATGAGATTATAAGCAGAACACATATCTTTGAAGATGAGATGCCGAAATGTATTTCATTAAAAGATAATTATTTTGAAAGAAACAGGCTGACATTTAGAAGTAGAAGTCAGCTGATAGCATATATAACACAAGAGATAGAGCAAGGTCAGGATAAATTATATTTTCGGATAGATGGTTTATTTCCGAAACTAAGACGGTCAGAGCTTGTAGGTATGGTTGCAAAGATTGCAGCAGGAGGACAGCGCAGAGCAGTTAAAGTCCAGCAGATTCCAAATGAAAAGGTGGGAACTTACTGGATCAGAATATACTAAGTATTGGAGAGTGAACATTATGTGGCATACAGCAGAAATTGTTAAGATATTTGAGAAAATGACAGAAGGATACGGATACGATATATATCAGAATAGAAAACTGTGTGTCGCATTATGCAATGATTTATTTGCCGATTATTCAGTGGAAAAGAATATTATGCAGATGCTTTTTCAGGCGGGGCTTGGAGAGGCTATGAAGGGAGTCCCATTTAAGAGCGAAAGAGAGCTTAAAATGGGACTTTCTAATATCGAGAAGTTTTTAATGGCGCAGGCGATTGAGAGTAGTGTCAGGGATGATGTATTGGATGTAATGCGACTGGCATTTGTGGACAAAGGAGTAAATTCCGAAGTAAAGAGTGCATATCAGTCCGTGATTTCAAAGAATTTCAATGATTCACATTTTAAGATGACATTGCCTGTAATAAAGGAGTTTGCAGATAGAATAGAAGCATCATTTAAGTTTCTCTATGCTAATAAGGGTGAGGAAGTGGATTCGGTTCTTGAGAAGTGCATTATTACGGATAAATTTGGGAAGATGCATTCTTCAAGAATGGATTATGAGTTATTGACACATGATAGGTCGAAGAATGTGACGATTAGTATTCCGGAAGATGATAAGAAAATATTTATAAGTGGATCAACAATCGAATTTGTCTTTCTGTGCAGCAATCATAAGAGAATTACGACATCCTATAAAATTAACATATCTAAGACAACTATGTTGATGCAGGTAGCAGTGTGTCAGATGACAGAAGCAGAGTATAATAGGGCAATTGATATTGTTGGATTGCTTATTAAAACAATGGACAATGGGGCAAAAAGAACAAATACCATTATGGCAGATGGAAGCAGTATGTCTGCGACTAATGAGCAGCCAGCATATACTTCATCAGATATAAAGGAATACTCTGATGCATTAAGAAGAGAAATTCATTACCTGAAACAAGGAAAAGGTAAAAAATATAAAATTGTAAATGGAAACAAACTGGTCAAAAGTGATAAAGGAATCTACACTTATCTATTTGAGATGGAAACAGAATTGCATCTGCCTGATGATGCACCGGTTGTAGTGGAGGCTGCAGGTGGATTGAGAGCAGTAGGTTCGGTTTTATCTTGCGAAGATTTTCAGATACTTTTGTTGTTGGACAGAGATCTGAATGATAAGGTAAGCTCAGCATATCTGATGGTAGAGCCTTGGAAACTTCTTGAAGCGTTAGACAAGAAGATGAATTCCCTTAATCCTAATATTAACAAATTGGCAATTAAAATAATGGAAGAGGGACCGGATTTATCAACTGACACAGACATTGCAAATGTACCGAAAGGACAGCCGGCAGTAGAACACAAACTTGAGACAGATGATATTGTGACAGTTTGGGGACCACCGGGAACCGGTAAAACATATACAATGGCAAAGATTGCAAACAGTTATATTGCACAGGGTAAGTCTGTTCTTATCGTATCTCACAGTAATGTATCAGTCGATGGTGTGATTAAGCAGGTTGTGAAAATGCTTGGAACGGACAAGCAGTCTATTTTGGAGGATGGAAAGATTTTGCGTTTTGGATATGTAAGGGACGATGAACTTTCTCAGAATCCATATGTTACATCATTCAATTATGCACTTAGTAAATGCGACAGTTATGCAATACAGTTGGAACATTTGATGGCAAAAAGAGATGAACTGCGGGCAAAAAATCAGATGAAGTCCCAAGAGTATGATGAAGTAGAACATAAAATTAAGGGAATCCGTGGCGAGATAAGAAAAGAGGAAAGAAAATATGTAGAGAGAGCACAGGTAATCGGTACAACTATTTCAAGAGCCACGATTGATCCTATGTTTGAAGAACGACAATTTGACCTTGTAATGTTTGATGAGGTTTCAATGGCTTATGTACCACAGGTTATTGCGGCAGCAGCTTTGGCAAAGGAAAAGTTTATGTGTGTAGGTGACTTTAGGCAGTTAGCACCTATTTCGCAGAGTCCTGATTCCCGTGTATTGCAGGTGGATATATTCTCTTATTTGCAGATTGTGGATGGAAAGGGAAATATGTACTGGCATCCTTGGCTTGTCATGTTGAATGAGCAAAGACGAATGGCTCCGGCAATCGCAGAATTTCCTAGCAAATTTATTTATAACAGATTGTTGAAGGATAATGCAGAGGTAATAAATGGAAAGAAAAAGAGAGATAATGATTTAGTTATTAAGAGTGCTCCTCTGCCGGGAGATGCATTAAATTTAATAGATCTGGCAGGAACATATTGTGCGGCGGATAAGAATACAGATGGTTCAAGATTTAATATACTTAGTGCGGTTATTTCATTTTCTACTGCTATTAAGGCTGAGCAGAATCATATTGAGACCGTCGGTATTATTACACCATATGCGGCTCAGGTCAGATTAATCCGTGCAATGCTGAAGGATTATTATAAGAAGGGGACGACAAATGTGAGCTGTGCAACAGTACATCAGTTCCAGGGATCAGAATCGGATGTAATAGTTTTTGATGTAGTAGAAAGTTATCCTAAGAGTGCAGTAGGATTTCTGATGGGAAAAGAGCCTAATCAGGTTGCACGCCTAATTAATGTAGCAATTACACGAGGCAAAGGAAAAGTGATTACAGTTGCGAATGCAAGGTTCTGGGAAAATGTATTTAAAGGAACAAATCACATTTTCTATAAGTTATTACAGTATATTAAGAATGGAAAACATCAGGTAATAGATAATAATGATAAAACACTTCAACCTTATATTGAATCTGTAAATCCGGACAGAATGATCAACATCTTTATGAATGAGCAGGATGCAATTTCGATGTTTGAACAGGATATGAAAAAGGCAAAATGGCAGACTGTAGTATCGCTTCCAAGTGGAGAATTAAGAGAGACTGAACATCAAGTGTTTGAAATACTTGATGAAGCAGACAGCAGAGGCATTGATATTAAGATGAAATCTAATGATTATGCCAAACTTCCGGAACAATGGAAAGAATATTGTGTTGGAACTGAAAATGCAACATTCCCACTTATTGTTATTGACGATGAAGTTGCTTGGTATGGATTACCTACAGCTAAGTGGAAATTTCAAGTAGATAAAACTACTTCTATGGTTACAGTTGTACATACAATGTTTAGAATTAAAGGCAAGAATACTGTAGAAATGATAAAAGCTCTTACGGACATAGAAACAGTTGTTGTAGGTCAGAACACAAGAAAGTTGGATAATAAGAAGAGTAAACTTGTCACTAATTCTTTTGCTACAAGTAGTGGTAATTCAGAAGATAATGGTTCTATATTAAATTATGGTCTTGGAGCTTTTGTTGAAGAAAAGGAGTTTTGCCCAAAATGTAAGAATCATATGATACTCGCAAAGAATGCCAGAGGTACAGCTTACTTGAAATGTTCTAATAAAGCTTGCAAAGAAACGAAATATCTTACTGTTGATTTGATGAATTGGTATATCAATTCTCATAATGTAAAATGTCCTAAGAGAGATGGTGGAGAATTAAAGGGTGGATTAGGTAAGTATGGCCCATATATCAGATGTAACTGTGGACATTTCTTGAAACCAGACGAAATCTGAGAGAGGTGGTAATTTATGTTGGAGACAATATTGTATGCAGTAGGATTTTTTATATTTACCATTTTCCTTCAGTGGCTGTTACATAAGGTCAGAAAAAACCACAATCAGGGGAACTCTGCAATATGGGTAGGTAGTGGAGCAATTATTGTTATTTGTGTAATGGGATTGATGACTAAGAATGTTGATTATTTCGCAGCATTGCTTGGCTTTATTGTGGGGGATGAAGTTGGTAAACAAGCAGGCTGGCAATAGAAATCCAGTAAATTGGGGAAGGTGGTAGAGAGCAGAAAGACTGCAGAAGAAATTGAAAGAGATAACATTGACAAATATAAGAAAAGCCTTTAACCTAAAAAGAGAAGTGATTATGGATATTGTGAAAGCTGAGCCAATATTTGTTATGAATATTAAGAGAAACAAATTAATGTAAGGAGCAAAGAAATTGATACAGAATAGAACGAATAAACCTATTTATTTAACAATGCAGAATATTAATGAGATATCGGAATATGATATTATAGCTTGGACTTTTGCTCAGCCTGGAGCAATGGGGTGCCCGGGTGAGATTACGATTATAACAATTCATGGGAACGCTATGTGGCTATATAGATTCAGTTATATACAGAATGAAAACCTAGAGGTAGAAGTAAGGAGAAGATTTCCGAATACAATAACAAAAGAACCTAAAGAGATGAAACACATAGGTATGGGTATGGGAAATGGTTTATATCTAAAAAAAATGCTTGTTTCAGAATTTGAAAGAAGGCTAAAAGAATCTGGAAAGCACATATATTCAAGTCATGTTAGGTTAATCTATGAAACTGTTTCAAATATGAATTATAAAAGTCAAAGCAAAAGCAATGTCAAGGCGAAGAAAATGTACTTAATCAAGACGCTAAAAGGCGATATTACGAAAATAACAGATGTACAGGCAATCGTGAATGCAGCAAACAACTCTCTTCTTGGTGGAGGCGGTGTAGATGGTGCGATTCACAGAGCAGCAGGACCGGAACTTTTGGCAGAGTGTAGGACACTTCATGGATGTGAAACAGGAGGAGCAAAAATTACAAAGGCATATAATCTGCCATGTAAGTATGTGATTCATACTGTGGGACCGATATGGAAAGGTGGCAAGAATAAAGAAGAGGAACTTCTTGCTAACTGTTATTTTAACTCATTGAAGCTGGCAATGGATAATGGAATCAGGTCTATTGCATCTCCTTCTATATCAACGGGAGCATATAGTTTTCCAGTTGAACAGGCAGCAAAAATTGCAGTACATACAGTAAACAGATTCTTACAGGATAATCAGGATTGCTTTGAACTGGTGGAGTGGGTACTATTTGATACTCATACTGAATCGGTGTATGAAGCCGAGGTTAATAAGATATATGAGGAGAATGAGTAGTATTTAAAAAATATTATGATTGAAATAGCTCTGATAACAAAGAGGAATGAATGATAGATATAGAAAAAATAGCAATGACATTTGGAATAAGTTTCAAGACTGTAAAATGTTATATTAAAGATATAGATGATATTTAGGACGCAATATGATAGAATAGTTACAACAAAAAAGCAGGAATATGAAAATATGGAATTAAGACTATTACGCTATTTTCTGACAGTAGCAAAAGAACAGAGCTTTACAAAAGCAGCAGAACAATTGTATATTACACAACCAACGCTTTCAAGACAAATGGCGGCATTTGAAGAGAATCTCATTGGAAAACCATTGATTCTACCAGAAAGAGTGAATGTTCAAAGTGAACTTGCCAATTGGTTTGGAAAAGACTTTTCGAAACTGAAGATTGCTTTTACAAGTAATCTTGGAACGAATGCAGGAGTCATTGCGGCAAATGGACTGGGATATCCGGTATCCATCGAAGGAGCTGCAAAATATTGGCGAGAGGAGATTCTTGTACAGAGAAGAATCTTTCCTGAAATCACGACAAGTACTGTGATTGCCTGGAGGCGAAATATTCCATATTCTCTGGCAGTCAGTAAAATGATAGAAGAAATAAATGCTTTTCAGGCATAGAATGGAATTCAATATAAGCATTAGACATAATAAAATTATCAGGTATAAAATAGATGTATAAGAGAAAATCAAATCTTATACATCTATTTTTATGCGAGAAATTTGCGAAGAAAGGAGCTTTTATTATGAGTAAAAAATTAGTGGCATTTTTCAGTGCAAGCGGAACAACAAAAAAGGTAGCAGAGATGATTGCAGAGGAAGCAAAAGCAGATTTATTTGAGATTGAGCCGAAAGTTCCATATACAAAGGCTGATCTTGACTGGATGAATAAAAAATCCAGAAGCAGTGTGGAAATGAGTGATAAGAAATACAGACCGGAGATTATGAATAAAGAGATGGATATGAGTTCTTATGACGAGATCCTTCTAGGATTTCCTATCTGGTGGTATGTGGCTCCGACAATTATAAATACATTTTTGGAAGCCTATGAGTTCAGTGGTAAAAAAATCGTGCTTTTTGCAACATCCGGAGGAAGTGGATTCGGGAACACTGTGAAAGAATTGCAGCTATCTGCACCAGACGCAGTTATAACAGAAGGCAGACTGCTAAATCGTGGAACAAAACAGGAAATCAGTGAATGGATAAACTCTTTATAAACAACAGTGTTATGGAGGTATACAGAATATGGAAAAAATAGTACAGACAGCAGGACGAAATGCACTTGGTAAATTTGCACCGGAGTTTGCACATTTTAATGATGATGTGCTTTTCGGTGAAAACTGGAACAACCAGGATATTGGTGTGAAGACAAGAAGTATCATTACAGTGGTTGCTCTGATGGCTTCCGGAATTACGGATTCTTCTTTAAAATATCATCTTCAAAATGCAAAAAAATATGGTGTGACACAAAAAGAGATTGCAGCAGTAATCACACATGTCGCATTCTATGCAGGATGGCCAAAAGCATGGGCTGTATTCAATCTTGCAAAAGAAGTGTGGGAGGAAGGTGAAGGAGATTTACCATACGAGGAGGAAGCAATGCGGGCGCATGCAAAAGAGATGGTATTACCAATTGGTGCACCAAATGATGGCTTTGCACAGTATTTTTCTGGCAGAAGTTTTCTTGCACCAATATCAACTTCTCAGGTTGGAATTTTCAATGTGACATTTGAACCTGGATGTAGAAATAACTGGCACATCCATCATGCAAAAAGAGGAGGTGGGCAGATTCTGGTGTGTATTGCCGGAAGAGGATATTATCAGGAAGAAGGCAAAGACGCTGTAGAAATGAAGCCGGGTGACTGCATCAATATTCAGGCAGAAGTAAAGCACTGGCATGGTGCTGCACCGAATGAATGGTTTTCTCATCTGGCAATAGAGGTTCCGGGTGAAAATGTTTCTAATGAATGGCTTGAACCAGTAAGTGATGAAGAATATGTGACGGCTTGCAAAACTTCTGATGTCGTTTTTTAAAGTCCTTTATAGACGGAAAATATCAATATACGGAAATAGACTTATTGAAATAGAGAAAGATAATGATATTTTGTTAAGAGTACATATTAATCCTTGTGATGAAATGTGGAGTCTGATAATTAACAGTTTAAATAAAAATAAGGCTACATATGTAGTAGGGGATTTTAATGCATATGAAAAAAGAGGAAAATAAAAATTTCTAAATATACAAAATCCTTAGTAGTAACATTTTTATAATCCACTTTTATGGGGGTAGTAGAAGGCACCATGTAGCAATGCAGGTGTCTTTTTTAGTATAACGGCAGTTGCATTGTTCCACTATTTTGGTAAATATTGTTCCGATATTATTGATATTATTCCGTTAAAGAGGTATACTATATCTTAGATTGGAGGGATAATCTATGTTTATGACAGTAAAACAGGCTTCTGAAAAATGGGGCATTTCTGATAGAAGAATCAGAGTTCTTTGCTCTGAGGGAAAAATTCCGGGTGCGTACCAGGAAGGACGTGGCTGGAAAATTCCCGTGGATGCAAAGAAACCTGCTGATGGTCGTTATAAGTCAAAGGAGAGTCTGTTGGCGCAAATTGACCGCAAGAAGGTAGAACTGGATAGCAGAAGACCTTTAACCGCGGGTGAGGTTGCAAGGCTCAACGAAGAATTTATCATAGAGTACACATACAACTCCAATGCCATCGAAGGAAATACACTTACACTGCGAGAAACGGATTTAGTTCTTCGTGGTCTTACGATTGACCAGAAACCGTTGAAAGACCATATGGAGGCAGTCGGTCATAAAGAAGCATTTGATTTCGTGAGTGAACTGGTAAAAGATAATGTTCCGATTAGTGAGAGCATCATCAAACAGATTCACTATCTTGTTCTTGCGGATAAGAAGGAAGACCGTGGCGTTTATCGCAGAGTTCCGGTTCATATTATGGGCGCACAGCATGAACCCGTGCAGCCGTATCTTATTGAACCAAAAATGGAACAGTTGCTATATGATTTTGCTGAAAGCACAGAGCATATCGTGACAAAACTGGCTCGTTTTCACATCGAGTTTGAAGGCATCCATCCTTTCATCGATGGTAATGGCAGAACCGGAAGACTGCTTGTAAATCTTGAGTTGATGAAAGCCGGATTCCCGCCTATAGATATTAAGTTTACAGACAGAATTACCTATTATAATGCATTTGATGAATATCATGTAAAGCACAATCTTTCGGCAATGGAAAATCTGTTTGCAGGATACATCAATGCCAGATTGGATATGTATTTAGATATATTGCAGGATTAATCGACCTGCTTTTGAATATGGAGGTCGCCTATGCCTTTTGAAATAGTACGAAATGATATTGTAAATATGCAAGTGGATGCGGTGGTAAACATTTTTTAAAGGTGTTGAAGAATTGCAACTAAGAAAAAATCCCTCAAAACTTATTTTGTAGATATTATTGTCGATGCAATAAAAATATTTAATCAAAATAAGGTTTCCGAATATAGAGAGAAGAAAATTAAAGTGCCGAATGAATTTGAGAGATATGATGAATATATTCTTAATTTGAAGAATGAATTAGTCGCTCGAGAAGAAACAAATATTGATTGCTTGTTAGATTACTATGCAGCGATTTTTAATGTATCTTTATCTGATGAGCGAAATAATATCAGATTTGAACGGTACAAGAATGCTATTAGGTAGAGTTTGGAATTTCTACATAAGCGATTGCAGAATATGGATAAGATAGTTTAAAAGAATATATGAAGAAAATTAAGGATATAAAATTGAGAGTTCCAGAGGAATATCTCCAACCAATCAAGGATCATGCAAAATCAAAAGGAATGAGTATGAATCAATTAGTAATCTCATTACTTGAAAAGGATATGGGGATAGATATTGTTACAGTAAGGGAAAAAAACAAGCATAATAAGGAAAATGAGGATGAATAATAGCATAATAAGAAACGACGATTTCATCCAGAAATTTAAAGGAGGTATGACCTATGTTAGTAGCAGTAAAGGGAATTGTACAAGGTAACACAGTTGTTATTGAAGATGAAGATATTAGAGATTATGACGGAGCAGAGGTTATTGTTACTATGCTAAATTATCCACAGAAAAAAGTAAAGAAAGCACCTGTTGACTGGGACAGTTTTGTTATTCCAAGCGAAAGAGGACAGAATGTAGATGAATATATGAAGGAGATGCGTGAGAATGACAGATTATAAAAAGGCATTTGTTGACACTGCACCATTCATATACTTCATTGAAAAGAATGAAAATAACCCACAGTATTATGATAAGGTAAAGGAATTTTTCAGTAATGGATATGAGGCAGATAAAAAGTTTGTAACTTCTGTAATAACAGTGGAAGAATATTTTGTATTTCCATATAGAAACAAACTATATTCATTTATTGATATGTTTGACAGATTTGTTGAAACTATTGATATGGAGATTGTAGAAGTAAATCAAGAGATTGCTAAAAAGGCAGCTCAAATCAGAGCAGAATACAAAGGCTTTAAGGCTATGGATGCAATTCAGTTAGCGGTTGCGTGTCTTACAAAGTGTGATTTATTCTTGACAAATGATAAGCAGTTAAGGCAATTCAAGGAAATAAAGTGTGTTACAGTTGACGAACTGGAATAATAAACAAAGCACCCAATTCATAAGGGAAGATGGCAAGTGCTTTTCTAGCATATTTTATATACTGTAAATACTATGAAGTAGTGTACATACTATTTCATACAGGAATGATTGAAGCGGATGGAGGAGTTTAAGAAGGCACAGGTGGAGGTTGCACAGAAGAAAGAGAAACCGATGTCACAGAAAATGTTTAAGGTAATTTAATATGGAAAAGGGGTGACGCTCCGGATTAGCTCTGAGACGTTATTTTGTGGAAAATTCATACTTTCTGATATAATTATAGTGTATGCCAATCGGTTACCGAGATTAAAATGTCAGGCTACCAAAGGTAGCACTTTTTAAGGAGGTAGATGATATTGAATCATTACGAAGAAGGCATTAATGCAATGCGGGAAGAGGTAGAAGGAAAATCTACTGAACCTATTCATCAACCATCGGATGAAGAACGATGGAAAGAGCTTGTGGATGAGTATAGCCACAGGGATTATCATTTGCAAACGGAGTTCGGCACTATAGATATGTCCGATGATGCAATGAAGGATGTGTATAATGGTGAGAACTTATCCTACGAGGAGTATTTGCAAGCTCTGTTTAATTCTAGGAACGCTAGAGGTATAGTAAAGCTTGGTGTGATTTCAAAGGTCAGATTAGCAGATTTGATAAAAAGAAGGGCAAGGTCGTTTTCAATCGCATTTATATATCCGGCGGACTTATGGATGGAGATTGTTATGAAGGAAAAGAAGACCACGTCTGGATGTCTATTGAGCCTTTTGCTGATTATAAGGAGGGTAACTGCTTATCCTTTGGAGGAGAGATTTATCGTTATCTAAAGACTGGTAATGGGAGACAGATATCATTTGGAATAAGAAAACCTTGTGATATTAAAAAGATTGAATCTTATGAATTGCCGAGTGATGACGATATGCTCATGCAGTTTGTAGATCAATTAGTCTGCGAGGTCTGTATGTTTAACGAACATTGCTATATGGGAATGTGTATAGCTAATGAGGAATGGCGAGAAGGAATGCGAAAAACTTTATTTAATGCTGCAAAAGGAAATAAATAATTGCTCTTTGTGTTTATGAAGGCAGGCAGCAGATGATGTTGTTTGCCTTTTTTGAATGGAGCATTACTGCAACTTTGATGATTACAAAAGGATGACAATGAAAGGATTACGATAATGAATAAAGATGCTAATTATGAGATAGTTTCAAACGCAGAAAAGATATCCTATCTGGATTTCATAACAAGATTAATAGAGATTCATAGAGACTGTAATCATGAACATTATCTTTCCGAGGTTTTTATTCCGTTTTTTCAAATGTGTTGTTCTGAAAAATTGAAAATTGTACCTATTTATGATGATAGAAGTTGTGGTCCTAGAACAGAAAATCAAACCGAAAGTAAGAAAAGAATGCGCACTATTTGTGCGCCTAAAGGTGATGATGAGTATGTTGTTCCTGATTATATATTTGTTACTAAAGATTATAGTTTTTCAAATCCTATTAAACCCTTATTAATGGTTGAAACAAAGAATCCAGTATTTATAAAGGATGAAACAGTCTACCGGAAATTATCAGATTTTGTAGTTGATAACAAAAGTGAGCTTCTTGCAGAAATTAGCTCATGTAAATATGTTATTTTTACTGATGGTATTACATAGATGTTTTTGGAAGAAAGAGATGGAGAAATAATAGAAAGTAATAAATATCCATCTATAACGCTGGTTGATTTTCATCAAGCATATTACAAGACAAACTATGTTACACGAAAGGAAAAGAGAATAAGTGTTGATTTGAGCATATTAGATCTTTGCCTAAGGGAAGCTGTTGATGGAAGGTATGGAAAGGATGCAAATAGAGTTTTAAGGGTACGATTGCAAATGTCCGTAAGATGAATGATGGCGTAGATGTGATGTTCCATGAAAATGTAGATTTGGAAGCAAGGGATTCACAGACGGATAAAAATATTGTCAGATACTTTGAACTGCTTGGTAAAAATGAAATTGACAAGAAAAAATATCCAGATTTGTTTTTCTGCAATTGTAATTTGGGCTATCGCAGAGATAAGTATTCTGGAAATATGACCAGAAAGATATTGGCAAATGATGCAGCCGAAATAAAATCACTGATTGACATTATAGAGCCAGAAAACATAATCTGTATGGGTCTTGATACATCCGTGGTTGTAATACGAACTCTGATTGATAAAGAGTTTTCCTGTAATAGAGTATCTGAACTTATAGGAACTGGAGAACCTTATATTTATGGGGAAACACATATATACCCTGTAGCACATCCGGGGTATTGGGGTACAAGAACAAGAGGGGAAGATAATGTTATTGCAGATTGGATGAGAATTAGAAAATAAGGAGGTGCCACAATGCCATTTAAGATTGTTCGCAACGATATAACAAAGGTAAAAGCAGATGTAATCGTAAATACTGCTAATCCAAATCCGATATGTGCAAGTGGCACGGACTTAGCAATATATGAGGCAGCAGGAAAAGAAAAGCTTCTCGCAGAAAGAGCGAACATCGGCAAAATTGCAAGAGGTGATATTGCTGTCACTGGTGCATATAGCCTAAATGCAAAATATATTATTCATACGGTAGGTCCGGTATGGACGGATGGATTGCACCATGAATTTGAAATTTTGGAGGACTGCTATCGTAAATCATTGCAAAAAGCATTGGAACTTAAGTGCGATAGCATTGCATTTCCATTAATTTCGACAGGAGTATATGGATTTCCGAAGGATAAGGCATTGCAGATTGCTGTGTCAGTATTCAGCCAGTTTCTTACCGAAAATGAAATTGAAATTATATTGGTAGTGTTTGATAAAAGGTCTTTTCAGCTATCCGGTCAGATTGTAGGTGATATTGATTCCTACATAGATGCTAATTATGTCAAGGAAAGTCATAGAAAAGAATATCCGGTGCGAAGCAGAAGCAACGCTCGCATGAGAGAATTGCAAGAGGAAGCGTTCTATGAGGAAATGCTTCAAAGAGAAGCAGAAGATAACTATCCACTTGAGGAAGATACAGGGTTAGCAAAGCCTTGTATGCTGTCAGCAGACATTTCTTTGGAAGACCAGCTTGCAAATATTGGCGTTTCATTTCATGACAAATTATTTGAGCTGATCGACGAATCGCATCTTGATAATAAGGATGTGTGGAAACGGGCAAACCTTGATAGAAAACATTTTTCAAAGATTCAATGTGACCAGAATTATCATCCAAAGAAGAAGACTGTGATGGCACTCTGCATTGCACTAAAGCTTGATCTGGAACAGTCGAAAGACTTACTTGCCAGAGCAGACTGGGCATTTAGCCCAAGCAGTAAGGTGGATCTGATCGTGCAGAAGGCTATTATAGATAAGCAGTATGATATTATGCAGCTGAATGTGACATTATTTAAGTATACGAATGAAATTCTTGGAGTATAGGAGAAAGATTGATATGTGGGATGACATATATAAACCGAATTCTATTGGCAGTGAGGGTGGCACGATTATTGCAGATGAGGAATATAAAGAATCGTGTAGGATAACATTGGAAAGATGTGAAAGATATGATGCAATTACATGCGGCGTATATGGATGTATGATGCATACATCTTTTTGTAATAAAAGTCATAGTCAGGAAGTATTTGATAATATGAAAAAAGACTTGCAGGAATTCATAGATAAGGATACAACAGCGGATGAAGAAAGTATTTTCTATGAAGAGTTTACAAGTAAATATTGATTAGTAAATGTTACGTCGGTACTCACATAGTATCGGCGTTTGTTTTTTATCTTAAAAGTGTCGCCCGAACAGCGACCATATGAAGATGCCTTTTAATTATACTCATATTGTAACAGAGAAAGAGAGGTGCCGGAGTAATCCGGGGATTGGAGGCATATATGTACGGAGCAATTTTAGGAGATATTATTGGAAGCCCGTTTGAGTTTGACAGAGGTGATAAAACAAAGAACTTTGATTTGTTTAGTGAAGGCTGTGGCTTTACAGATGATTCTGTTATGACAATAGCAGTTGGAGAAGCTCTCATGGCAGTCGGACCAAAAGCTGCAGTAAAGGAAATTGAAGAGGCGGTAGCATCCAATATGCAGGATTGGGGAAAAAGATATCCACATGCAGGTTATGGTGGAAGCTTCAGACATTGGCTTAAAGAAAATAATCCGAAGCCATACGGAAGCTATGGAAATGGTTCAGCCATGAGAGTGTCAGCGGCAGGCTGGCTTTATGATTCAATTGAAAGAACAAGAGAGGTAGCAAGAGCGACAGCAAATGTGACACATAATCATCCAGAAGGTATAAAGGGTGCAGAGGCAACTGCAAGTGCAATATACATGGCAAGGAATGGCTCTTCAAAAGAAGAGATCAAAGAGTATATAGAGGGGGAGTTTAACTATAATCTTGATAGAACACTTGATGAGATCAGACCTGAATATCACATGGATGAGACATGTCAGAGAACAGTACCAGAGGCAATCATCGCATTTCTGGAATCCAAGGATTTTGAGGACGCAGTGCGTAATGCAGTATCACTTGGTGGAGATACGGATACACTTGGAGCCATTACAGGAAGTATTGCAGAAGCATTTTATGGAATCCCTGCTGTGCTGATTGCAGAGTGTAAAAGTCGGATTGATAAGGGACTGATGACGGATGTCCTTGATGAATTTGATCATGTTCTTGGCAGGAGCATGGATACTTATTCAGATGAAATGGATGAGATACAGGCAAATCAGATGATTGAGGCAGCAATCGATCAGTATTATATTCAGCAGGATAAAAATGGAATGTTGTTATTTATGGAAGTTATGGTAACAAGAATGCAGCAGGCAGGAGAAGTTGTTGTTCCATATATTACGGAAAATCCTTTTATGTCGGAAGAACAGATAAGTAAAGTAAAGGCTGGCAACACGATTTCACTTGACCATGATGTAAGACTTAAAATAGAAACTGTAAAAGATGCTGATGAAAAAGAATGGATTGGAGTATTTACATCTTCTGAAGAGATGCATAAGGGTTCTGCTGGAAATGTGCAGATGAATCAGTCTATTGAATCAATACTTCGTCTGGCTCTTAAATGGGAACAGGTAAATGGAATTGTGATTAATCCTTTTGGTAAGTATATTCAGATGACAAAGAAGATGATAGAGCTTTTAATCAATGGGTATGAACATTATGAGAATGAAAGGAAGAGCAAAGATGATGAGAACAATTAAAGTTACGGGAAAAGGAAAAATAGCAGTAAAGCCGGATATGATCCGATTATATGTAAACAAGGAAGAACTTTGCCATGAATATGAAGATACTCTTCGCAGGTCAACAGAAGATACAGAGCTGCTCAAGGATTTATTTGAAAAACTTGGATTTCAGAGAAAAGACCTTAAAACAGTATATTTTAATGTTGATACAGAATATGAAAGCTATCAGGACAGGGATAAGAGTTGGAAGCGAAGATTTGAGGAATATAAGTATATTCATCATATGAAAATAGAGTTTGCTTCTGATAACAAAAAGCTGGGACAGGTGCTATATGCTTTGGCACATAGTTCATTAAAACCGGAGTTTTCTATTGAATATACTGTAGCTGATGTAGAAAAATGTAAAAATGAGCTGTTACATAAAGCAATTGAGGATTCCATTCAAAAGGCACAGGTACTTACAACAGCAGCGAATGTGAAACTGGGTGAAATACAGGCGATTGATTATTCCTGGGGAGAGATAGATTTTGTAACAAAGCCAATGAATGAAATGAGATTAATGGAGTGTACGGAATGTGAAATGAGTGCACCGGCAGCATATGACATAGATATTGAAGCAGACGATATAGATGTTACTGATACAGTAACTGTAGTCTGGGAAATTGCTTAGGAGGTTGATTGCATGTTGTCATCTATTTATTATGGAGAAATACAAAGTGACAAGTTGGTATCATGGAACGAGAATAAAGATCCATATAATATATTAGTTGAGAACAATCGAGTATATAAGCTTGGAGGATGGGAATTTCTTGATATAGCCAATAAGCTTTTTGACAATGAAAAACAGGTGGACTGGGGAAGCTATGCATATCAGTGCACAAAGGAGCAACTAGAAAAATTGATGGAACAGACTGGATGTGAAATAGATAAGATTAATGAATTGGCATCTGAGAAAATCTATGGCATTGTGTTTGTTGAAGAGGGGTAAATGGTGGTATAATCCTATTATTGATAGATAGTAATAACAAGCGATTTTTTGAAAAAACGGAGGCGATTAAGATGAAGTTTGGAATGAGAACACCGAGTATAAAGAAATCAATAAAGGCAAGAACAACAGGAAAAGCCAAGCGAGCTGTTAAGAAAGCTTTAATTCCAGGGTACGGAAAGAAAGGTGCAGGATGGATTAAGAATCCAAAGAAAGCAGCTTACAATAAGGTTTATAAGAAGACGAGCTTTGGCATTATGGATTTATTTAAGTAACTATCAGGAGGATTACATCATGGAACGAGTAGTACAATTTTTAAAAGAAGCAGAGACATATTATTTGGCAACAGTAGAAGGCGACCAGCCAAGAGTTAGACCTTTTGGAACAGCACACATTTTTGAAGGAAAGCTGTATATTCAGACTGGAAAGGTAAAAGATGTTTCAAAGCAGATTCACGCAAACCCGAAGGTAGAAATCTGTGCATTTAAAAATGGCGAGTGGCTTCGTGTAGCCGGAGAACTTGTAGAAGATGACAGAAGAGAAGCAAGACAGTCTATGCTCGATGCTTATCCATCTTTACAGAATATGTACTCAGCAGATGATGGAAATACAGAGGTGTTCTATTTTAAAAATGCGACAGCTACATTTTCATCATTTACACATGAGCCGGAAGTAGTGAAGTTTTAATGACTAAGGATGAATGGTACAGGCAGTTATTTGAGCGGTTGGATAATTCCAAGTTCCGAAGCAGTTTTCACTTGAAACAGAAAGATATTGATTACATAAATGAGAAGGGACTTGATACCATCAGACAACACGCTGCGGACTTTATTGCAAAGAGGGAAGCTCCGGCATATATAGCAAATGATGGCAAACAGACACCAATGCGTGGACATCCAGTATTTATTGCCCAGCACGCAACAGCAACATGCTGCAGGGAGTGCATCCGAAAGTAGCATAAAATGCAGCCGGGCAAGGAACTAAGTCAGGTGCAGCAGGATTATCTTGTATATGTAATTATGACATGGATTCAAAAAGAGATGGAGAGGCAGGAACATAAATCATGAGTTTGAAAAATGTATTGATTATTGTTGATAATATTGACGAATCAATTGATTTTTATGAAGAACTGTTTGGATTGCGTGTGATTACAAGGCTGGAAGGAAATGTAATAATGTCTGAGGGGCTTGTATTACAGGATGTAGATGTATGGTATGACAGTACAAAAATACCTACAACTCCACATAACAATATGACGGAACTTTATTTTGAAGATAATGATATAGAAGGTATTATTAA
>Ga0256404_1006456_pt1 | contig 19403 bp, 17 predicted proteins | sample RumenRJG_01DNA_FD_185990 | JGI IMG/M metagenome (GOLD analysis project Ga0256404, IMG submission 185990) | Bovine rumen microbial communities from Lethbridge, Alberta, Canada - RJG_01 | ecosystem: Host-associated > Mammals > Digestive system > Stomach > Rumen | place: Canada: Alberta | collected...
ATACGAGCACATCTCAAGGATCGCTTCGTACTGGTCCTTCGGCAGATGCCGAATGTAGTTTGTCTGCGTCAGATACATGACTTCACCTCCTTTCCGCTTAAATTATACGGTAACAGCGGCCTTTCATTCCATGGCTGAAGCACATGGGTTTTCTCGGCCGTTTTTTATAATGGAGCAGAAGAAAACCTTTACCAACTCGTCTCGATCATCATTTTTTGCAGAGGGAAGAGTCCTGATTACTGCTTTATTCTCCATTCAGGCGCTTCCTCAACGCTTCTCTTGCTTCAAATACGGAAATTGTTTCTGCACCGGAAAGTCTCTCTTCTTCTGCCTGAAGTATTCTTGCCCTCATATTAAACATTTCCTCACGTTTTTCAAAGGCGTCCAGGCTCATATATACTCCTTCCCCTTCACCGTTGTTTGTAATGTATATCGGTTCCTGACTATCTTTAGCAAGTCTTGAAATTTCAGGATAATTGTTTCTTAAAGCAGATGAACCTTTAATGATCATTTTTGCCTCCCGTCGATTAATTATTATCAGTTTTTTATCAATGATAACAGCAGGCTTTACCTGCTGAAAGCACAAGGAAAAAGTAAGGGCCATCATCAATCTGCCCATCCGAAGGCTTAACACTATCGTAATAAATCGTGAATATTCCCTCCCTATATCCTTCCATATGAAGTGATTATTTTGGCCCATGCATCGGCTGGAAACTGCTGATGCCGATAAAGAGACGAAAATAAAAAGGCAAGCCGTATATTACAAAGGCAAGCCTTGTCATTCTATGGTGGAGCTGAAGGGACTCGAACCCTCTACCTCATCCATGCCATGGATGCGCTCTCCCAGGTGAGCTACAACCCCGTACTTCGTTTTGAATCTGCCTAATACTTTTATCATTCATCGTTATATCCTGTCAACCGGAAAGCGGGCTGCACATGCATGCACAGTCCGCTTTCTTTCAACAGTTTTTATTGGATCATTTCTCTTTAGTTATCTGCACGTGAGTAGTTATTCTTCATATCCGCTGTACGGATCTTCAGAATCTTTGCCAGTGCATCATCGGCTTCCTTCTGAACAGCTTTGGCAATTGTCTCATTTGCCTCTTCCCGCTGCTGAATGGTGGATTCCCTGGCAAATGACGCATCATAGCTATGAATCAATGACCGTGTCTTCGCATTTGCCTTTTCCTGATAACGCTCAATCTCTTGGATCGACTTGTCATAAGACGCATCCGCCAGCGCCGCAATCAGGCGGCTCGTCCAATGAAAGTTATCCGTCGAAACACGGTCATCCGCCTTCCCGAAGTAGTTCGGCACATGATCAATATTGGCATAGAGCGGAGCCATCACATTGAACACATTTGCCCCGTAGCACACCCATTCCAGCGCCCGATAGCTTTCCGGCATATAAGGACGGATCTGAATCAGCGACATAAAGTCGGTCCGCGCAATACCAATGGAACGATACTTCCCACGCAGAGAAGGATCCCCATAGCTTCCATACGGATCATAGGCCGTACCCTGGTAGTGCGAAGAAAGAAGATACTTCACATCTTCCGGCGTCACCTTCTTTTCCGGAACCAGCGCAAACGGAATATCATCCGACTCCGGCGTAAAGCGCGCATCCGCACCATCCCAGCGATACGTATGCGGACACAGATATCTGCCCATAAACCAGGCACGCGGCGTATTGTACACATGATCCGCATCCGAATGGCTGCCAAAGGCATCCCGCGGATTCAACACACCATCCTGCGAAAGATCCAGAAAATTATCCGCAATAAACTCCTTCAGATCATGCGAACAAAGATAATTCTTTCCCTCACCTAACGCATCCCCAAGATCAAATGTATCGGTTCCAAACTGATTCGGCATAATAATGACCCGATCATCCGGAACCCTTGAAGCGATCCAGTGATGACCACCGATCGTCTCCATATACCATGCCTCATTTACATCGTTGAAGCAGATGCCATTCGGCTCATAGGTACCATATTGCTCCAGTAAAGAACCTAAGCGAAGCACGCCTTCCCGCGCCGAATGAATGTACGGCAGCACCAGCATCACAATATCTTCCTCACCAATGCCGCCGGCGACTTCTTTCTTACTGCCTTTTGCCGGCTGATAGACAACATAGGGATCCGCCCCAAGCACACGCGGATTACTCGTAATCGTCTCGGTCGCCGTGATGCCTACATTGGCCGCATTGACGCCGCTGGCAGCCCAGAGTCCTTCCTTCTTCAAATCCTCTTTGGACGCATTTGGCATCGCCGTAAACCGCATCGCCCCTTCCGGCAGAGGAATTGAAACCTTCGATCCAACGGAGCGATACACCTTCGGAAGATCCTTCGGTTCAAACACCTTCAAATGCTTCAGCGTATAGGCACCATCATCATTGCGCGCAATCATCGTCGAGCCATCATAGCTCGCACCTTTACCAACCAGAATTGTTGTACAGGACATATCTTTACCTTCCTTTTCCGCTACCATCATATCCTGTTTTTACTCTGTTCCATTCCAATCTGCCTATGCATTCGGCACATGGATCATTCCTTTACCGATAAAGAAAAGCGGGAGTTCCTCCCGCTAAAGCCTTTCATTGCATGATTTCACGTACGATAAGAGGAACTGCCTCCTGTGTACGCGTATCCAGATACCCATAATCCGTCATCTTGAGTGCCGGAGACACTGGCAGAGCCAGCGTTGACATGCTCATGAGAACATTGGAATTATGCCACCCAAGACCTTCCATTGCCTGCCGCACTTCACCAATCTGCTTTCCCAGCTCCTCCATCGGTTCCGAAGAAACAATACCCGCAATCGTCAGCGGCGCATCCGCAGCAACCTTTCCATCGATCGCCACCACATAAGCACCCTGCTCCTCAACAACCCGGTTCTGTGCCGCCGCCATGTCACGACCATCGCGCCCCACAACAATCAGATTGTGCGAATCATGGGACCAGGTCGTCGCTGCCGCCCCCTTCTTTGCAAAGGCATGTTCCAAAAAGCCATAGGCAACGTTTCCGTTTTTTCCATACCGCTCAAAGATTGTCACCAGCGAAAGATCCGAATCCTCCCACTGAATCACGCCATCCTGAACAGCCAGCTCCCTTTCAACCTTTTGCGTCGCCGTATTATCCGCATTAACGGAAATAGCGTTAACGATCACTTTCTTCGCCGCCGGATCCTTTGTATGCAGAATGAAGTCGGAATCCTTTGCCATTCGACACTTCACCGAATGATAGAAATGCTCCGGAAACTCCACCTTCTCTGCCTTCGGCATCACACCTTCTGCCGCATCGAACACTTTCCTGCCCGACTTGATCACCACATCCGGCACCAGGGTAGAGATATCGCGATAAAACACGAGGTCCGCCACCTTGCCCGGGGCAATCATGCCCCGCTCATCCAAGTGCATACGCCGTGCACCCGTAAATGTCGCACAATAAATTGCCTTCTCCAGCGGCATGCCGCATTCCACTGCATAGCGCACCACTGTATTGAGCTGTCCCTGCGCCAGTTTGTCCGGCACCACATCATCCGTCACCAGAGCCACATTCTCATACAGATTGTTTTCCACAATGGTACGAACCGTATCGGGCGTCACACTCTTATACTGAATCTCCAGGAACATGCCAAGATCACATTTTTCAAGAATCGAGGCCGGGGTCTGCAGCGTATGATCCGCATCGACGCCTGCCGCAATAAAGGCATTCAAGTCCGCTCCCGAAATCTTTGGACAATGTCCCTCAATCCGGATATCTCTGCCGCGAATTTCTTTACATGCGCGAATGAATTCCTGAATCTTCGTCGGCTCCTCTGACAGCAGATCCTTCATATTCATGACTTCGCCAAGGGATACGACCCTTGGATCCGCAAGCATCCGCTTCACATCCTCGACAGTCATTTCTGCCCCGGATGTTTCCAGGGACGGATTCGTCGCCGGGACCGAACTTGGAATTGCCCAGAAAATATCGAGATCCGTCGCCTGATTCATGAAGGCAAACTGGCCATCCATTCCAAAAACGTTCACAATCTCATGCGCATCCGCAACGATCCCTGTGGTCCCATAACGCAGTGCCCAGCGGCTGAATTCCTTGGGGTGCGTCATCGATGATTCAATATGCATATGCACATCCGTCATGCCCGGAATCACATACATTCCCTGCGCATCGATGCTATTGATCGCTGCATCCGCATCCGGATCCAGTACTGCCGCAATCCGACCGTCCCGCACAACAATCGTCCGCGGCTCAAATTTCTGCCGGTATGTCAGAAACACATTTGCATTCTTAATTGCATAGGTGCCTGTTTCCATGATGGTTTCCCGTCCCTTCCTATTACTTACGCATCCTGTTTCAATTGTCCCTTTGCCTCAGCGAGCATCTGCCTCACGGCCGCATCCGTACAGGCCTCAACCGAAAGATACGTCTGTGCATAGATGGCATTTCTCAAGATTTCATATGCGCCTTTTCCGTCAGTATACTGAAGAAACGGCTCCTCATGACACGTATAGCCATCCATATTTCCGACACCCATATTGACATGCACCGTCGGACATACCTGTGACACGTTGCCGACATCCGTTGAGCCTGCCCCTGCATCTGTTGATACTTTCACATTCGTGTAACCTGAGGTATGAATCGCGTCCACCATCAAACGATCCAGAGAATCAAAGTTAATGCAGTTATCAAATTTATTTTCAAAATAGCGCCAGGAATAGGTGGCACCCGTCATCAGGCACGCGCCCTGGGCAATATCAAAGAACCGCTTTTCCAGCGCATCTACCGTCGAACGTTTTTCGGCCCGGATCTCCCAGCGGCTGGCGGCCTCTGCCGGAACAATATTCGGCGCCGCTCCGCCGTTGACGATGATGCCATGAAGCTTCACATCCGAAGGAACATGCTGACGAAGCGCATTGACGCCATTAAACATCAGATAACATGCGTCCAGCGCATTGATTCCCTTCTCCGGTGCCGCTGCCGCATGACTGGCAACGCCATGGAACGTAAATTCAATCCCATTGAACGCCAATGCCCCGCCGCCAACCATGGCTTCATTGCCATTGGTAATATGTATCTGCATCGCAAGATCCATATCGTCGAAGCAGCCCTGTTCCGTCATGGTAACCTTTCCGCCTGTTGACTCTTCCGCCGGACAGCCCATAAAGCAGATCGTTCCGGAGATCATCTTTTCATCGATCAGTTTCTTCATCGCAAGTGCCGTTCCAAGGCAGTTCCCCGCAATCCAGTTATGCCCACAGGCATGCCCCCACTGATCCTTATTGGGCCCATATCCGGGCAGCGCATCATATTCAGCCAGCAATGCGATTCGCGGATGACCGCTTCCATAATCTGCCTCAAAGGCCGTTGGAAGCCCGGCAAGGTTTTCCTTGATTGTAAAGCCGGCCGTACGCAGAATATCCGTCAAATAAGAAACGGCAAAAGTCTCATGATCACCCGGCTCCGGATGTAAGTAAATCGCATGCGTCGCATCGATTGCGGCCTGCTGCACCGCCTCAACCGCTTCATTCACTCTTTCCTTCAGGTTCGCTTCCATCACAGTTCCGCCTTTCTGTAATATGCGCATTGTATCGCATCAAAACACGAAAAATCGCAAACTGAATAAAGGTTCATGAATTTTACCTCCTGATAGGACGGTATACATTCGTGCCCGTTTTCATAAAGCAGAGCTCACTTCTGAGCGTCAAATTCTGAGCATGAAACGCCCTGTATTTTTTGCAGAAGCCAACAAAAAAGGCTTAGACAATGGCGATTCTAAGCCTATTTTTCGTTAGTGGGCCTGGCGGGAGTTCAGCAGAACCTCCTGTTTGCGGCGGCAGATTATTTTGTCCTGATGTATTGCCTGAAAAACGGTTAATACCTTCTGCTGCCGGACTGACGTTCATCTGTCACATCGTATGCCTGTATACCGTGATCTTTCACATACAGCTTCCGATAGTGGTAAAACAAATCACGGAATCGATACATTCTGCCGCTTTGGAGATCTCCGTACATCCTTGCAAGATCAAGAAAGTCCGGAAAGGAGTCATAGTACCAGTCATCCAGTTCCTCGATCTCCTGAATGATCTCCTCTGCATGCATCCGTTCATACCGTTCAATATTGTCCGGTCTCAGCGAGATCAGCAGCATTCTCCCTTTTTCTTCCGGAATATCCATGCCGGTGATCCAGTCGCGTTCACTGCGGTACACACTGCGGTTCAGCAGCTTTAAAGATTCTTCGGATAATCCTGCAAGGTCTGTTTCATCCAGCCGGATATCCGAAAGCGTGATACCTCTTCCCTCTTCATGCGGCACAAACATGGTGATCTTCTCAACACCACGCTTTTTCAGATCTTCTGTTAGAACATCAGCCTGAGATATATTCTCCGCAGTAAGAGGAATTCCTGCTGAAACCTGCAGTCCATGACTTAACCCAGCCCGGATCATACGCATCAGCAGATCATAGTCTCCTTTTCTTGAGGCAAAACGGTCATGGTATTCTTTCTGACCATAGAAAGTAAAATTCAGATCCTGCACTCCCTCTTCCTTCAGCACCCTCATTAGACCATCACATTCTGCTTCGTTTCTCATCCGCATTCCGTCACACTGCAGGAACTGTTCCTGAGGACTGCCAATCTCTTTCAGGAAGGTGATTGCTTCACGAAGACGAGGATGGTCCATGGAATAACCAAATGTAAACGAGATGTTTATTTCAGGATGTGAATGTCTCACTTCGTTAATGAATCTTTGCGCAAAAGATGCACCTTTGTCCCAGGAGATGCCAACCGGTCTTCCATCCCATGATAAAAGACAGTATCTGCACCTGCAGCTGCACGGAACACAAAGATTCTGTACCATGATCGACGTTGTTCTCATTTGATCTCCCATGTTTTCTTTCTGATAATTTCAAAGAAACCGTCGTTATCATTTCCGGTAATATGCTTACGGATAACACCGCAGACGTTATCAGCGAACTGCAGCCCCTTGCTGTTATAGGAGAATTCCGATTTGATCGAGTGTACATTCGGAAGACTTCCTACTATATCAACGATTCTGGTTTCGAATCCCACGTTGCCAAATGAATCAAAAGTCACGATGATTACCGGTTCCTCGATTGAGGAGACAATCTGTGCAAGCATGGATATATAGAGTTTTTCTTTTTCTTCCTGATACAGTGTTCCCTCATAGTGTCTTGATGCATATACAACCGTGCATCGAAAAGAATTGATCTTGTAAAGTAATCTCCGTTTGATCTGCGGATATGTTCTTTCCAGTATCACCGACTTGAACTCATTCATGACCGACTCTTTCTGCTTTCTTGTCATAGGAATTCTGGAAATCTGTTTCTTTAGCTGCCGATATGCAAAAAGAAGATCCTCTTCACTGTCCGCAAGGATCCCGCCTACCACAAACAATTGTTCACCAATAGATTAATCTATATACAAATACTTCATAGAAAGAGTAAAAAAGTGAGGGCCCGCATCAATCTGCACATCCAGCATCCGTCTGCCGGAAACCGACACTTTCCGGTGAATACACTCACCTTTGACACTTTTATTCTAGCCTGAAAAGGCTTTTTTTACAATGGTAGAGCTGACGGGAAGCTACGTAAACGTTTAGATTCCTGCATAAACAAGCCATTGTTGATCGTTGAGCGTTATATATTGAGCGTTAATCCGGAATGCAGGCATCCTGATAGAATCCTGCATGATACCCATGCAGATATGGTCCAGAAGGCTTGGCGTCAATTAGGCGTCAAGATGACGTCAAAAAACAAGAAATTAGTATAGCCCGCTATACACTTTTTCCCTACGGTCAAAAGCGTGCGGGCTATCCGAGGGCTTAGGGCTGCTGCCCTAAGAACCCGCAAACGGCAGTGCAACGACATGCGATTCAGTCACCCCCTGGCGTAATCGTTGAGCGTTAAATATTGAGCGTTAGTTACTCCATTACTTTAGCAAAAACCAACAAAAAAGGCTTAGACAATGGCGATTCTAAGCCTCTTTTTCGATAGTGGAGCTGACGGGAGTCGAACCCGTGTCCAAGAGTAGTCCCACATTCAGGCATCTACAGTTTAGGTCGCTGTTGATAAGACAGCAGTATGTACAGCGATCAGAAACGCACTGCTGAATCTGGCTGTAGGTTTTCGGGATCCGCGTACAGCCATCCGCCTCACCCTAGCCGATTTTAGTTACACAACCGCGGCCGTTAGGCATCTACCGCGATCGGGTCGCTGCAACGCGTCAAGCGTCCTTAGGCAGCGAAAGCAAAATTGCTATTGTTGTTAGCGTCTAAATTTATTTGGTGATATGGTCACCGCTCCACTGCAGCCTGAATCAAACATAAACCTGTCGAAACCATGACAGCCCCATGAAGATCTCTGCGCCTTCTCAGCGCAGAGAGAATATAGCACGCAATCAATACAAATTCAAATTTCAGAACGAAACCCGCTTCAGCTCCTTGCACACAACGATTTCACGCAGCTCATTGTGATTCTCGATGCATGTCTGCAGCGACAGAAGACGGTCGCCATACGTCAGTTCCACGCCCGTATCGTAGTATTCCTGCTGCTTGATGGCATTGACGTAGGTATTGAAATAATCCTCGCTGTAGTCGACCAGATTGAACTGATAATCATCTGCCGCAACCTGACCGCCCTCCACATCAACCATCGGGCAGCCATAAACCGAAGCGATCTCATAGTAGCGGATATTATCATCCGTCACCAGAACCACATACTTGTTCGCCTCATAGTTCGCTTCCTCAAGAAGCTGCGAAAGCGGCGTAAACGCAAGCGTACGGTCCTCGTAATATCCCGTATAGCAGTAATGGCCGTAGATGATCGTATTCATTTCATCCTGATGAATGTTGTTCTGATAATCCATCATGATCGAGCCGTATGCCAGAGAATCCCCCGTCTGCCAGTCCGTATACAGATAATGATCATTATCCGTACCCTGCAGAACCGGCTGATGAATCAGACCGCTCGGAAACACAAGAACAGCCTGCACATCCCCATTGATGTTCTCATCATCCGAAAGCTCCTGACGAATCTTGGCGATCTCATCATCCGAAAGCTCATATGCTTCACGCGTATCGGAAAAGATGGTCGTCGTCGAAGCCGAAGACGAAGCAGCTGCCTGCGTCCCGTTTTTATTCTTGATCTGGGCAAAAACTGCCAGAACCGCAACCGCAGCGATCAGCACCAGCAGAATCAGCGCCTGCGGCCGAAGCTTCTTCTTTGTCTTTTTCTTTTTGTTTTCTGTCTCGCTCATAGATTCTATCCTATCTTCCCCGAGTCCCCACTATTCTACAAGAAACGTAAAGATAATGGGAACTGATATGCAACAGTCTGTAGTATCATGAAACCCATGAAGAATTGGCTATCCTGGATCCTGCCGGCCGCATCCACCGTCTTACTGCTGGCTGCCCATCACATATCCATCCCCTATGCCCCGGGGATCAGTTCCCTGGCCGTCATCTTCCTGTTTCTCTTGTTTGACCGGAGCATCTTCATAAACCATGGCATCAAACGGCCGACGTTCCGCATCTATCTCATTGCCTTTGCGGCAGCCTTTTCGTATGCCGCAGCGCTTGCCATGGCGCTGGAGGGCATCGACAGCGTCCCTGCCACATGGAAGGTCGCACTCGAAGATCCCTTTCTCACCATCATTGACGGCATCCACCCTCTCGAAGCAATCATTATCTATGCCGCCCTGCCGATCGCAGAAGAACTGATCTTCCGCTCATCACTGGAACGCAACGGAAAAAACAGCTTCACCCGCATCCTGCTTTCCGTCATTCCGTTTTCCGTTTACTGCTATCTTCGCTCCGGCAGTGAGGCAGCACTCCTATCTGTCTTTCTCGGCTCCCTGCTTACGTTCATTGAAGAAAGCTGGCACAGCACAGCCCTCAACATCCTTACCCATATTTCCTTCCATGGCGGCCTGCTCATGGCCTTTGCAAGTCTCTTTCTCGAAGGGAATACGCTTCTGATTGCGGCCGGAGTCTCATTTCTGATATCCGGCTTCCTGATCTATTCCCTCTATCAAAGCGCCTTCGAAGAAGAGGAAGAGGACGAAGAAGACTGACCCTCCTGCAGCGCCATCAGAATCAGACCGCCCGCAAACACCGCACACACACTGTTGTAGAAAAAGCGCCAGAAACACTCCGCAAATGACGCCGATGAAATGATCGCATAAACCCCCAGAAAGCCGACTGCTTGTCCCAGCAAGGTCCAAAGAATAAATGCCTTCCACTTCTCTTTCCCGAAGGGACCAGGCTCTGAGGTCTTCCTGTACATTCCCCCGGCAGCCAGGCCCGAACACATGGACGCAAGAATCAATGCCGGCTCCAGCGAACCGTTTCCAAACAGTTCACCTGCGATCTCTCCAATCAGCGCCGAAACGCAGCCCCCGGGAATGCCGAACAACGCCGCCCCTGCCGCAGAAAATCCATAGCAGATGCCAAGATTGATTTCCCAGTACGGCGCCGGAATCTTTCCAAAAGCCTCCGCCGCCGCATAGCACAATCCAAGCCCCAGCATGGCACCTGTCTTCTTCCACCAACGCATGTGCATAAATTTCGTTTCCCTTTTCTACGAGTTTGGTATATACTTTATTCGCTGTCAACGCCGACATAGCTCAGTTGGTAGAGCAACTCATTCGTAATGAGTAGGTCGTAGGTTCGACTCCTATTGTCGGCACCAGTTATGAAACATGTACTTCCGCACCTGCGTGCAGAAGTTTTTTTATTCCCTGAATGCGGCAGGAACAGCTGCTCCAATACCGTCACATGCGGATTGCGGTACTGCCCGTGCTTTCCGGTCGCAACTCCGTTTCCATACTGAATGGCAGCCTTCGGACACCGCTGCAGACAACCGAGACACATCGCACATTTCTCCTTGCCCCATACCCGGTGACCGTCCTGCCTCGCAATGGCCTGAACCGGGCATTTCCGTGCACACAGTCCCCACCCGATGCATTCTTCTGTCGCATGCAGTCAACGATCGAAAGAGATTCTTCCGAGCACGCCTGCGCAATGCGTTTGGCAACGTATTTGCTGTTGTGCACTGAAATACAGAATCATTCTTCCTCCACTAGATCACGGTACGTAATCAGCTGTACATGATGATCCCGGATCCAGTCCTTGAACTGCTGCGACATCATCATCTCCGCATCCCGCATACGTTCAAGCGACAATGACGTACGTCCCATCAGATCCGCATCCACATAACCCGGATGCCCGAGCACCATCGCATATTCATGGCTCAGCAGATAGTCAGACACATCGGCCACATTTATGCTGAACGAATCCTTGGACAACTGTGCCGTCGGATCAAACACCTTCTTTCCCGACGCCTTGTCCGCCATCGGATCGACCTTGTCCCAGGCACTGACAATATGAAACTTCTGAATCACATCGAAGCTGTACGGAATACCCGTCGCCGCACTGATCTCATGAATCGTCTCCTCATACGGCTCACTCGAAATCGAATGCGCATGAAGATAGCCCGGCTTCTTTCCCGTCAGCTCCACGAAGCGGTTGTATTGCGCCCACAGTTCGCGCCGCACCTGTTCGAGAGGAAACATTTCTCTGCGTCCCGCTTCACTCTGCCATCTGGGATCATGAATGCGCACATTGGAGCGAATGAACTCTCCGCTCTCATCCACCAAATCCGGAACACTGGAAGGATCCGAGACCGAAGGACCGGTCACAATGTTGAAATCGATACCGAAGCACACCTGCGGACGATCCGCCATATAGCTGACCGCAAGCTTCGCCGAAGGCATGTTGGCAAACAGTCCCGTATTGCGCAGCACACCGAAATCAATGCAATCAACGCCGCCGAACGTCGTTCCCCGCGTAAATCCAAAATCATCTCCCTGCACCAGCAGTTTCATCATTGATCCTCCTGCAGGACACCTGCACAATAGGTTGCACACACTTTCAGATCCGGATCCGTCACCACCAGATCCGCATCTTTGCCTTCCTCGATCGACCCCTTACGGTTATCAAAGCCAAGATAGCGCGCCGGATTGATCGTCGCCGCATTGATCGCCGTAACCAGCGGCAGATCCGCTCTGCGGTGAAGATTATAGACACCCTGATTCACATAGAGATGCGAACCGCACAGCGTACCGTCTGCCAGAATGTAGGCTCCATCATGGCACATATAGTCATAGGCAGGATCATCCTTCAGCGGCAATGAATCCGTCACCAGCATCAGCCGGTCCTTCCCTTTCATCGTTCCAATGATATGCGCCGTCGGAAACGCCACATGGTGACCGTCCCCGATGATTTCGCAATACAGATCTGGATTGCACAGTGCCGCCCCGAACAGGCCGGGTCTGCGATGATGAAACGGCAGCATCCCGTTGCCTGTATGTACCGTCGATGTCGCGCCCCATTCGACACCTTTCATGCCCGTATCATAGTCTGCTGCACTGTGGCCCAGACCCACCCGGATCCCGTGACCCGTCACTTCCGGGATAAAGTGTTCCGCACCTTCACACTCAGGCGCACAGATTACGGTACAGATATGATGATGCGACAGCTCATCGTAATGAAGCAGCTCATCCGGATCCGGCTTCACAATGTTGTAGGGATCCTGCGCCCCGCGGCACGTAAAGGAAATGTAGTTGCCCTCCACATGGATGCCGAGAATCTCTGCACCTTCCCCCTTCTTCTGCGTATCGATCACATCGCCAAGCACCGCAAACGCCGCCTCATTTTCTGTACGGCTCTGTGTCGCCGTCGTCGCCAGAAACGACGTTACACCTTCTGCCGGCATGTGCCGCCGCCAGCGATTCATCGCTGCCTTATCCGGATGCCCCGCATCCGCCTTGTTCCAACCGTGCGTGTGAATATCGATGAATCCCGGCAGGATCCATTTGTCTTCGTAATCTACATCTGCCGAAGCGGATCCATAGTCATGGATCCCCTTGATCGTTCCATCTTCCAGTTCAATTTCTGCCGGAACGAGCTGCTCATGAAGCCATACATTTCTGCTTTGAATGATCATATGCATGTTCCTTTCTGTTGGCTCTATTCATTGTAATGAAAAAGCGGAGTCTCCTCCGCCTCAGTTCTTCACCATCGCAAGTGAACAATCCTCTGTATACGCATCCGGCACCTGTGTCAGCACAAACGGATCGGCCGCGCCTTTCTGAGCCACCCATGTAACGGACAGCGAATGATCGTCCTTCCAGGAAAGATCAATGACCGCTCCGCCAACACTGCCGAAATCAACCGTCTGTTTCAGATCGTCGACTGAAAATACAGCGACCCTTCCAAACACATCACCGACCGCAAGCAGATCTCCATTGCCGGCGATCCGCGTCACCGCACTCTCAAAACAATGGTCATTGAGAATGTTGGCCATCGCCATATTCTCCTTGCGTCCCAGCTCATGACGCTTCACGACCTGGCGCGTACCTTCGATAATCGACTCATGATCGAATAACGACTGCCACACTTCGAGCGAAAGGAAGAACTTTGACTCTACCCTGCACGGATCGAGACTGCATTTCAGCACCTCACCATCCCGCAGACCGACATAGAGCACATCCTCATGGATCGCAACCGCATCAAAATAGAAGTCCACCGGAATCTCGCCGAACACACTGCCGTCTTCCTTCGTCAGCACCAGTGCATAGGGCTTCTGATCCGCATAGAGATTCATGCCGCGATAGCGCAGAGCCTTATCAAGATCCGGATTTTCCCGGTACGTATTTTCAACTTTCCTGTTTTCAGTAAATTTCATTGTTATGTTTATCCTCAGTTCAGATCCGAAATCATATCATCGTGCGCCGTAAGCAGCGGCGTAAACAAAGTTGTGAGCTGCGTAAAGTCCGCCGGCGCATTGGTCATCGCAACGATGATGAATGGATGATCCTCATACACGATGCCGCCCTCATTGGTCGAAATGAACGTATCCTCCGCCGTATCACCGACGTAATAGATCCAGCCCGCCTTCGTGCGTGTCATTGTTCCTTCAGCCACCAGCTGACGCAGCGACGAAGCATTCGGCGTCTCATACCACGAGGCACAGCTTCTTCCCTCGGGATCATTCAGGAACCAGAAGTAGTTCACCGCCCAGAGCTTCGCCACCTGGCGCGCCCCATAGTACGGATACATCTTTGTTGCAATCGCCGGATCCGCCCCGGCCTGTTCAACCCATTCCCGGATCGGAGGGAATGAATACTTGTCAATCAGATACTGGTACGCATCATTGTCACTGTTGCGTACCGCCTGTTCCATGCTCGCACCATCACTGGCAAGTGCACCTCCAACCGTATCCGCCGTCGAAGCGATATAGAACGCCTTGATTGAAGACGCCGAATAGAAATATTCATCCGCATTGTAGGACAGCGACCTTCCCGTCTGCAGATCATAGAGCACAAAGCCCGCGTCATAGCCATTGTCCTCGACCGTATCAACCGCCTTCTGAAGATCCGCAAGCACCGATGCATTCGCCTGATAGCCCACAGCCGTAATCGTATCCGTATCTTCCGGAATCGTATCCAGCATCTCTTCGGTGCCTTCCAGCGATGAAAGATCTACCGCCTTCGGCGTCGCCGTCGGTGTGGCTGCAGGTTCCTCTTCGCTCAGCGCTGACGGCGATGGCGCCATAGTTACGGAACCGGAAACAGACGCTTCGGCATCCTGCTTTGTCTTTTCTTCTCCGGGCAGAAATCTCGCTCCAAGCAGACACAAAACCAGCAGACATAAAAGCACCAAAATAATGGTCAAAAGACGCTTTGTTTCCCTGCCGCTTCCCTGTTTCACCCTGTTCTCCCCACCTAAACGCAACTATTAAACCACAAACAGGGAATAAATCACTTGAAACTGGTAAACAAAGCCTTCAAAGTGTCCTCGATTTCCGTCTTTTGTGCCATGAAGCGGCCCTGGATCATATCCACACTTCCGCCGCCCCGGCCATTCAGAGCGCTGTTTAGCTGCTTTGCCTTCGCACGCAGATCGACACTCTGACTGATCAGGATGTAGCGCCAGCCGTCGGCTTCCTTCAGAAAGGCGCCGCAGACGCCGACACGTTTCTCTTCGACGGCACGGTTGCAGAAACGCCGCAGCTCCACCGGATCCCCTTCTTCCTCAAAGTCGAGGACCAGCGGCGCATTTTCTTCGACTCTGCTGTATTTCTCATCCAGCTGCAGACGATACAGCTCTCTGATCCTGTTGTGAAGAGCCGTATTCTCTGCCTGCAGCTTATCTGCAGCTTCCGCTGTCTCAAGCGGCGGAACCGACAGCAGCCGCGAAATCATTGCCGCATTGTGACGCAGCTGACGCATATAGGCAATCGCCCGATTTCCTGCCAAAAGAGAGATGCGTACACCGCCCTTATAGTTTTCAAAGCCCGTCATCAGTACCGGGCCGATCTCACCCGTATGTGCTACATGCGTACCGCAGCACGCACACACATCGACACCCGGATACGTAACGATCCGCACCGTCCCCGTCAGCTCCTTCTTCGAGCGATAGGAAAGAGAATCCAGTTCTTCCCTGGAAGGAAAGGTAATCAGGGAGGGAAGATCTGCCCAGACCGCCTCATTGACCCGCTGTTCAATCTCTTCTGCTTCCTCGAGCGTCATCGGGCCGTCAAAGTCAATCATCACCAGTTTCTCGTTCATATGGAAGCCGACATTGTCATAGCCGAACTTCTGATGAACAAAACCGGAAAACAGATGTTCCCCGGAGTGCTGCTGCATGAAGTCGAAGCGCCGTTTCCAGTCAATGATCCCGTGAACAGTGCTTCCCTCCGCAACCGGCTCGCTGACCGTATGCCAGATCACACCATCCCTGTCACGCTGCACATCACTGACAAAAAGGCCGTCGATCGTACCATGGTCGCATGGCTGACCGCCGCCCTCCGGATAAAATGCGGTGTCACTTAACTGCAGAAGATATTTTCCGTCCTTTTCCACGCAGCGAACAACTTCCGCATCAAACTCTTTCGCATACGGATCGCGGTAAAACAACTCCTTCATCTCGTCCATGTCATTACCTCATCATGCGGTCGTACCAGTAGAATTCACAGGATGCGGCCAGAAAAACCACCGCCAGCAGCAGGCAGATGCTCGCCACCGAATAACATGCATTCCGCCACCCGAAAAAGCCCGTCGTCAGCACATCATACAGCTGATTCAGAAACAGAAACGGCGCCACCGGCCACAGATGCTGAAGACGGCGCCGCCGCACCAGCAGACTCAGAAGCACGTAGCCGGCACTGTTGAACAGATACAAAACGCACAAAAGAGGGCTGTAAACAGCCCATTCCGCAAACGCATACCACGCCGTCAGCACCGCCATCACAAGCAGGAAGTTCGATATTGTTTTTCTCTTTTCTGTCCGCAGTAATACGATGCCGAAGATCAGCAGCGCAAAGGCCGTAAGCAGATCCGGGAAGCGCAGAATATTCACCGGAAGAAAGGCATAGGTGCCAAAAGAAAGAATGACAACAATCAAATAAAGCGCAGACTGAACCATGAACAGGACGCCTGCCGTAATTTTGAACCCTTTATACATTCCTCTATTTTACGATGGAACATCCTGTTTGTCTCAGAAACAAATCATGCCCGCAAACATTACGCCTGCGGGCATGGAACCATTCATTAATGCGATCAGTCGTGGAGCGGCTTCCACTGCCAGTCTTCAATCTCCGGCATATCGCGGCCGTACTCCTGAATGTACTGCTTATGAGCCACCAGCTTATCATTCATCAGCTGATACAGATACGCTCCGCGATTGCCAAGCTTCGGCAGCCGCAGCAGAACATCCTGAACCAGATGGAAGCGGTCAATGTCGTTCTGCACACGCATGTCGAACGGCGTCGTAATCGTTCCCTCTTCCTTATAGCCGCGCACATGGAGATCGCGGTTATGGCGGCGGTAGGTCAGCTCATGAATCAGCGTCGGATAGCCGTGGAACGCAAACACGATCGGCTTGTCCTTCGTAAATAACATGTCATATTCCGCATCTGTCAGACCGTGCGGATGCTCGCTTGCCGGCTGCAGCTTGAAGAGATCCACAACGTTGATGAAGCGAACCTTCACCTCCGGCAGATATTCATGCAGAATCGATGTCGCCGCAAGAGCTTCCAGCGTCGGCGTATCGCCGGCACATGCCATGACAACATCCGGCTCCTCGCCGATATCGGTTGAAGCCCAGCTCCAGATGCCGATGCCCTGGGTGCAGTGCTTCACCGCCTCATCCATGCTCAGCCACTGGGGACGAGGATGCTTGGATGCCACGATGACATTGACATAGTTCTTCGACTTGATGCAGTGATCGAAGCACGACAGCAGACAGTTGGCATCAGGCGGAAGATAGAGACGAACAACGTCTGCCTTCTTGTTGGCAATATGATCCAGGAAACCCGGATCCTGATGCGTAAAGCCGTTGTGATCCTGCTGCCAGATATGCGACGTCAGAATGATGTTCAGCGAGGCAATCTCCTCGCGCCACGACAGCTGATTGCACACTTTAAGCCACTTGGCATGCTGCGCAGCCATCGAATCAATGATGCGCGCAAACGCCTCATAGGAATCGAAGAAACCGTGACGCCCCGTCAACAGATAGCCCTCGAGCCATCCTTCACACATATGTTCTGAAAGGAACGAATCCAGGAAACGTCCATCACTTGACAGCAGTTCATCATTCGGCTCAATCGGAGCCTCCCATTGCCGGTTGGTCGCTTCAAAGGCATAGTTCAGACGATTGGAAAGTGCCTCATCCGGCGAAAAGGAACGGAAGTTGCGGCTCTTCTGATTGGCACGGAACACATCGGCCACAAACCTGCCGAGCTCCGTCATATCCTGTGCCGTAACAGTGCCGTGTCCCTCCATCTTGACGCCATAATTGCGGAAGTCAGGAACCACAAGGTCACGCAGCAGCTTGCCGCCGTTAGCGTGCGGATTGGCGCCGATCCGGCGATCCCCCTTCGGTGCCAGCTCCTTCAGATCTGCGCGCAGCGAACCGTCTTCATTGAACAGCTTCTCCGGATGATAGCTCCTGAGCCAGGCCTCGACCATGCCTACATGTTCCGGCTTCGACATGTCGACCGGAACCTGATGGGCACGGAAACAGCCCTCAACAGGCTTGCCTTCCACTTCCTTCGGCCCCGTCCAGCCCTTCGGCGTACGCAGCACAATCATCGGCCAGCGCGGACGTGTCGCATCACCCGTTTCACGAGCGTGCTTCTGGATCGCCTTGATCTCTTCGATGCAGGTATCCATCGTCTCGGCCATCAGCCGGTGCATCGTCATCGGATCGCTGCCTTCGACGAAGTGCGGCTCCCAGCCGTATCCCTTCATCAGATCTTCCAGCTCCTCGTGAGAGATGCGGGAAAGGACAGTCGGGTTCGAGATCTTATATCCATTGAGATGAAGAACCGGAAGAACAGCTCCATCCGTAATCGGATTCAGGAACTTGTTGCTGTGCCACGACGTAGCTAACGGCCCCGTCTCGGCTTCACCATCGCCGACAATGACAGTCGCAATCAGATCCGGATTATCAAGAACGGCGCCAAAGCCGTGAGCCAGCGAATAACCAAGCTCCCCACCCTCGTTAATGGAACCAGGCGTCTCCGGCGCACAATGCGAAGGCACTCCGCCCGGGAAGCTGAAGCGCTTGAACATCCGCTGCAGACCCTTTTCATCCTGCGAAATTTCAGGATAGACGTCGGTATAGGATCCGTCGAGCCAGTCGTTGGCGATGAAGAAGTTACCGCCATGGCCCGGTCCGGACAGAAGGATCATGTCGAGGTCATACCGCTTGATCACCCGATTGCAATGAACGAAGACAAAGTTCTGTCCCGGGACGGTGCCCCAGTGTCCGACAATCTTGTGCTTGATCATGTCACGGGTCAGCGGCTTTTTCAGCAGAGGATTGTCGAGGAGGTAGAGCTGAGCAGCAGAGAGATAGTTGGCCGCCATCCAGTATTCATTCATCTTCGAAAGAAGTGAATCAGTGATGGGGCCCTTTTCCTCCACTGCCGGTACGGTAGTGTTCGGTTCTGCCATAGAATTCTCCTTTTTTTGGTTCTTGTTGTAATTGTTATGATACTCACAATCGGGCCGAAATGGAACTGTCCCGCCTCCGGAAAATATCACTAAACCGTTTCCATCCTGCTCAGACACCGATCGAAATGGTACTGTCCAGCGACGTGATGACAGGAAGATATTTCTGATACATCGCCTGCATGTTTGCGTCTTCCAGTTCCGTAAACGGAATCTCCCGGAAATCATAGAAACCGTTCGCCCCTTCTTTGTAGGAGTTGTAGAAAAGATCTGCCCGCGGATTCGACAATACCGTCGAAGAAGAGCCATCCGGCTGTACGGTCTTTGTAATCGTGACGCCGCCGGCCATGCCGATATGCGTCGC
>Ga0256404_1006460_pt1 | contig 19391 bp, 36 predicted proteins | sample RumenRJG_01DNA_FD_185990 | JGI IMG/M metagenome (GOLD analysis project Ga0256404, IMG submission 185990) | Bovine rumen microbial communities from Lethbridge, Alberta, Canada - RJG_01 | ecosystem: Host-associated > Mammals > Digestive system > Stomach > Rumen | place: Canada: Alberta | collected...
TCTTTCTACTGTCCATGCCATATTATTTTACCTCATTCAATTCATAAAATCTTTTAATAACAGGTTGCAGTTTATTCCAGAAAGTAGTAATTTCATCTTTATGATCCATCATATATTCACCTGCCCAGTCGGTTGCTGCCATTTCATCGGGGCAGTTGAAATAAATCATATGACGATGTTCAATAGACCAATCTGTATGCTCATTTAATCCTCTCTTAATTTCCATACAGAGTTCTTCAACTCCATCATCTAAATCGTCGAGAGTTTCGCTGTGACCAACCTCATGTAACAGGCTCCATAAAAACACATCTGCATGAACGTCAGGAAACCGCGCCTCCGCATTTTCCATAAATAATTTAGAAGAAGCATCCCCAACAATAAGAGCATAATGAACTTTATCTTCAAGAAAACAATAATCAAAATCAGTCCCAAGTTCTGCGGTGAGTTCAAAAGGCTCAAGGAACTTATTAATAACTTTATTAATTTCGTCGATTCCCTTTAACATCGTTGTTATGATACTCCTTCCTTTATTTTCTATAAATATTATATCATAAACTTTTTATAAAATCAATAGAAGAAAAGCTTTATGAATGCGACGATTGACAAAACGAAAAAATTATTATATAATGTAGATAGAAATAAAATAATAAAGGAGTGCTATATTATGGCAGAGAAGAATAAAGAAAAGGAACAGAAATATGTCAGGGCTATGTTAGAGAATGACTTATTTGCTGTTGTTTATCCAAAAGATAAAAGTGAAGAATCCGCAGAAAAAATGGTAGAAATGATTGATTCTGCTGTTGGAATTGCCGAATTTAAAGATGAAGAAGGTAATTCAGCCTGGGGTGTTCTTATTGATAAGGTAAGAGAAGCTAAAAAACATGTTGAACTGGATCCGCCAGTTGATGAAGCTCCAGTTGAACCTGAAGTAATTGAATGATTGTATCATGTAAAATGGTACAATGTCCGTATCATGATGAAAGAGGATATTGTGCCAAACCTACTGTTGTTGGTATTGATTAGATGGGAATGTGTAGCGTATTATGGCGGAGAGGGCAACAAAAACAGCTAATGATGCCATTTACAGAAGAATTATATCCAAAGGATCCGATTACTATTATAGACGCGGAAATCGTGATCCCTGACGTCACTAAAGAAGAGAAGGAAAAAGCGACGGAGAGTCGATCAGAAGATCCGACAAACGGTACCGCCGCACAAGAGGATGATTTGAAATGAATAGGGCGGAAAGACGAAAAATGATGAAAACAATTCCTGGATATAAAAAGGCTTTAAAATCTGCAACTGAAAAAGCAGTAGATGATCTTGAAACAATGTTTAGACGGAATTGGGAAGAAGATGATGAGACGTTAAATAATGGAGAAGGGAGTTATGACAATGATGACGGAGAAGATGACATCTATAACGACTGATCAAAATGAAATTGTTTCAAGTATTCAAAAATTAAGTCCAAAAGCTGGAGATGTATTAATGTTTTATATTAAAACAGATGAATATGGAACTCCAATGATGGATTTAGATGCGGTGCGGCAGACCGCAGAAATGATTGGGAATATTTTGGAAGATAAGGGCGTTGCAGGATTATTTTTAATGGATAAAATCTGCCTTTTTTCTATTGATAGTGCGGATACTGCGATAAAAAGGTTGGAAAATTGTATTTCTTATATCAGAGAGGCAGCAGATCAAGTCCCTGATATTGAAAATGGAAATCTCGGAAATCCTGTGACGATTGAGATGGAAGAAGCGCAGGACCCGTTTAAGCGGGTATTATAACGGAGGTTGCCGCATTGGGAAGATTTACTGATATAAGAGAATTAATGACTGCAAAATAGATTTGCGAATTATTTGGATGTTCAGAAAGCAGTCTTAAAACTAATTTTGCACGAACCGCCGCATCTTTAAAAAAGAAATATAATGTTGATGTAATCAGATGCGAAAAAGATGGGCAAAAATATTATCAAATATTTGAAGATACTCGTGCTTTAACTATATATAATGAAATTAATAATATTCCTATTTCGATTGAAAGTCTTAGTTTTGAAGCATATGAGTTCTTTGTATTTCTTGCTCTTGCGGCGTCGCCTCAGGGGGTTTATAGGGGTCGCCGCGAGGACTTATTGAAATATGTGGGAATTAAGCCTACTAAAAAGAATATTGAAACTTTAAATAAAGTAATAGAATCTTTGGTGGAAAGAGAATTTATTGTATTTCACGAAGATGAAGATTTTATTATTTTATATTTACGAGCGAAATTAGAACATCAATATTCTATTTCTATTGATATGATGAGAGAATGTCAAAGAATTGCAGATGAAAATCATAAGAATTTTAATAAGATTCCGCAATTAATGCAAGTATGGGAGGCTGTTAGAATATGTGAGGAAAATCAACCTTTTACATATGCGGATTTAGCGAAAATGACGGGATTAAGTTATAAACAAATTAGAGATGTAAAAAGATTATTAGAACAGAATGATGCTTTTATTACAAATAGAGCGGGGTCATATTTTAAATGTTTGGGAATGAATGTAGATCTTAATGGTTTTTATAAATGAGATGAAAATCATATGATAAATTTCCCAAAATTTAATTAAACGACAGGTTTTAATAAGATTGGTAAAGATATATATTATATATATATCTTTACCAAAGTTGCCAATTTTAGTCGCATAATTAAAAATTGGGAAAATAATAAGAGATATATTTGGTCTGGCTTCGCCAGACCAAATGGGACGGACTTCTCGATGGGAGGGTGAGAAAGATCAACTCCGAGAAATCGAATCGAATTTTGGTTTTAAATCGCTAAGGAGAAAGGGTAAATTAAAAATTAAGAATAGGTATGAGGGGTAATGAGAGGGAGTTAATTAAATTACTTTGAAATCCAATTGGATTATTTAAAAAGTAGGGGTAAAATAATTTTAAAATTAGGGGCTAACCGCTCATATTAGGGGTATATAAAAAATTTGATTTTAAAATTTTGAAAAATTATATGGAACGAAAGGAAAATCCGTATGAAAATAGTTAGAGCAAAGAGTAATAAGAATAAATTAGAAGTATTTGATAATAGACCTTTTGCTATTGAGATAGAATTGTAGCAGGAAGGATTTAAAGTAGAGTTTTTAGACCTTAGGACTGGATAGATAATTACTTGTTATTATGCCGACCGCAAGTCTTTTGATAGTTAGTGGAAATTATGTTATAATATAAATGATGAAGAAGATATTTCTTATGAAGTGATAAATTATTATCAGGAGTGATAGCATGGAAGAAGTTTTAGGAATTATTTTGTTAGTTGTAACTATTATAGTTAGTTTACCTGTTGTTGGATTGATGTTATTTTGTGGATTATTATGGTTTGTAGATTGGAGACAAGAGAGAAAATTTAAGAAATTTCAAAATGGATTAAGTAAGGAGGATTGGAAGAGTGGAGAAAGAGAAGAATATAGACATTGGTTAGGGTATTAAGGACATAAATGGAGAACCGAAAGTTCGACATTCAATGGCTGGAGCATTTGCAATTATGAGAGATGAGAACGGAGAAGAAAAAGAAATAGATATAAGAGATATTGTTGGGAGCAAAGGGAAGAAAGAAGATAAATAATGTATTATAATGAGATAAATATCTAAAAAATGGAAGGGATGGTCTTGTGGTGGTGCCGCGGGACCAGTCCCATATCCACCATTCATTTCGATAAAGCGACCGTTTACAGCAACAAAAAAGAGCCTGGGATTACTCCCAGGCTTTCTTTTTATTCAGTTGTATTTTTACTTCAGGCTTTCGAGAAACTTAGCAATGACATCATCGTCATCAATAGAACGAGTCGTACCCTTGATTCCGACTGGCTTCTTATTCTCACTCTTGGCCTTCTCAAGAATCTTATCTAGTTTCTTAGAGAGAGCAACAGCCTGCTCCATCTCCTTCTCAAATCCCTCAAGAGTTTCAACGACAGATTTAACAGAGACGGACTCGTCCAGATCCTCACCAAGAAAAGCCTTAGCGTACTCAATAATTGCTTCAGCCAGACTATCGCGGCAGTCGGCGAGATATTCCTTGTCGGCAGCAGCCTCTTCCTCTGCGGCGATGCGAGCATTCGCCTCGTCCAGGTCTTTATGGAACGCCCTCAGGAGTTCCTCTGCACTGGTGCCGGCCTTTAGTGCTTCATATAGATCCATATGTGTATTTCCTTTCTTTTCTTTATTGTAATTATATTATAACAAAAATTTTTAGAGTTTTCAAATAAGCGCGGATTAAAAAAGTCTTTTTTTAATTATAACATATTTTTTGATATTTATCAAGCAAAGAATCTGCAGAAATCGGCCATATGAGCAGTGAGATGGGTCCTGCTGCCTGATGTGCTAATTTTGGGAATTTGGTGGGCGAGATGTGAAGTCGCAAGGTTCTGGAAAAAAAGCCCATATGGGACGCGAATCGGTGAAGCGGGCCTGGGCGGTGGCCCGCGGCCCGATTTTTTGACCGAGCGAAACTCTCAGGCGATTGCCTTGAGAGTTTCAATCATTTTACTTGCATGAACCGCTGTACCAGTCCATTTTTCAAGATGTCTTTCCTCATCATCAAACAGAACGTCTGTGCCAGTATTTACATCATTTTTAGTATACCAGTAAGGAACGAAACGAATTTCATCAAAATGGACACTTTTCAGATGATTGGCAAGCCATTTAATTTTTGCGTTTCGCACTTTCTCATCATATTCTGCGGTGCTATCTTTTGCCAGTGCGCTAACAATGCAGATTTCAAAGCCTTTGCGCTGAACCTTGTTCATGAGTCTTGCCAGTACCGAAAGATTTACAATAGGCTTTGCGATTGCGTAAGGCGTTTCATCGTGTGCAATAAGCATTTCAAGCCAGTTCTCTACTCCGTAAAGATCGGCGATTGTTCCATCCATATCAAACCAAATTTTCATTTATTATTACCTCCTCTCTCTTTCTGATATTATAATAGCATAGGTTAAGTTATTTGTCAAGCATTTTTAAAAATTTTTTTAGACCGGTCTGCGGAGTTAGTCTCCGCAAACCTCTTTTCTTTTCCGTTGAACAGTTCGCCAACAAGCTGAATAAATTCTGTCTTTGTATTCCATGCCAGACCGCAAGACCGCAAGCATGATTTCAATTTCAATTTTTACATCTTCCAAACCAGTGTGACTTTCAGCAAAATCGACCTCATTTATAAGGTATCTATAAGCGATTTCCGCACTTGTCTGAATGTTATCATGTTCAGATACAAAACCGTTTTCAAGAGCAAACCGCACATAATTTTCAGTATTTAGGATAGAAGTACAGGCCATGTTCCAAATGCAGAAAAATTCAGTACCAAAAGGAAAGAACCATTTAATCAGTGAACCACTAATGTATCTTACATCATTTTTTGTTGCCCTATTGTCGAAGCCCATGTTGTAAGCTCCGACCTTTGTAACATTGTATTCTTTCATGTCGGACTTGATAGTTTTACGAATGTTACAAATAGATTTCATAATGCGCTTACCCGCTTTAATATCATCCCAATACTGAGGGATTTTTTCAGCAAAGTAAGCATCTTTCATCAGTTCTTTATCAAGAAAGATTTCCGCAACTACAAAAGATTTTTCAGTGAAGATTTCACCAGTTTCAGTATCAACAATAGCATAGCCTACATCATAGGGCAACGGCTGTTCTACAGAGTTTGCGGTTTCAGTGTCAATTACAAGTACATTCATTTCTTTTTACCTCTCTCATTTGATAAATCAATTATAACAAGGTTTTGGGAAAATATCAACACTTATTTTTGCACAAATTTTGGATGAATTTTTGTGCGACATGACTATTGACATGAAACTCGGCCCGGCGCGATCGTGCGCCGGCCGCCAATTATACCACATGTTTTTGCGGTTGTCAAGTAGAAATTTTGCACAAAAAAATGACCGAAAATTCGTCATTTTCACGAATTTTCGGTCAAAATTGACAGATTTTTTACTTTTTTGGCGGTCTTTGCTTGATTAAATCAAGTTTGTAGTGATTTTCACCAACGTTAAACTCAATAATCTTTGATTTGTTGGTGATTTCAGCCTCAAATCCCGCATTTTTCAGACAATTTGCAAGGATTTCGATGAGATTTTCCTTTTCTTCATCGGGTTTCCGCTCTCTTTTAACAGATTTCCGCGGTTTACTTACCTTTGCTTCATGGTTTACCTTGTTGACCTTTGCTTTTGCGGTCAGCTCTTCTACAACCTCATTTTCAAGGTATCCCTCATCCTCAAGCCACATCTGAACCGCTTCATCCTGGGAAATCCCCAACAGCTTTATGCTCTTGTTGATTTCAGCGTCGGGAATGCGGATATTTTTACCATTCAGATTGTATGTCATGTTTTGTACCTCTCTTTCTTTTGATGATTAAATTATAGCACATCCCCTGTCAGATGTCAAGCCCCTTTTTTGAAAAAGTGGGGGATTTTTTACATCCCCCACTTTGTAGGGATTAGGCTACAGAGTAGTAAGGAGTTTTCTTTACATACTTTTTCGTAAGGGTTTCAGCCTTAACAAGGTCAGTCAGCATGTGCGTGATACGCTGATTAGTCAGACCGCTGATAGAGGGGATTTCCGCTTGAAGTTCCTTAATGGTCTTAGGCGTGTCAACCTCAGTGAGATAGGCGACAATCTCAGCCTTAAAGCCGTCATTCTCAATCTGAGTCTTAGTCGGCTTCTTAGGAGAATTAGACTTGCGCTCAAGCAGTTCAATCTCATGATCGATGAACGCTACCATTTCCTCATTGTCAGCAACGATGTTACGGATTTCAGCAAACATTTCTTTCTTAGTCATAGTGCATTACCCCTTTCTTTTGATTGATTTGTTTTTCTTTACCTTACATTGTTATTATAGCACAAGGTTTTTGTTTTGTCAAGAACTTTTTTAACTTTTTTTGGCGCCTTAGAAAGTTTTTAGTGGTTGACTTCTTTGACTTTCCTTACCTTGTATAACTATTATAACATGTTTTCTTTTGTTTGTCAAGAGTTTTTTCAATTTTTTTTGAAATTTTTTTCTTGACCTACAAGGTATCTTTCCCTTACCTTGTATAATAATTATAGCAAAATTTTTTAAAAAAATCAAGTGGTAATTTTGCACTAATTTCGGGATCTTTGCGGCGAGAACTTTGTGCAGTTTTTCTCTTGACAAAAAGTGCGGCGTGTGGTATAATGGAAATTTCGTCGCGCGACGGCCGGTCGCGCGACGCCAACAAAAAAAGACGCCCACAGAGTGAGCGCCCTTTATAGCGTTATTCAGTTGTCAGACCCGAGAGGGGAAGGGGATTACTCCCCCTCGCCCTCGTCCTCGCACCCAAGGGCGAAGTAGGCAACCTTCTTGACGTAGGTACGAGTAACCTTGCCGTCCTTGCGAAGGTCAGTCAGCATATGGGTGATACGCTGATTGGAGAGGTCAGCGATAGGCTCGCACACCTCGCACAGCTCCTTGATGGTCACAGGCTTGTCAACCTCAGCCAGAGCCGCCAGAATGTCAGCCTTGAAACCGTCATTCTCGACCTGCGTCTTGGTAGGCTTGCGAGGGCTTCCGCTCTTCTTGTTGAGCAGTTCGATTTCGTGGTCGATGAAAGCCACCATCTCAGCGTTATCAGCAACAACCTTGCGAATCTCAGCGAACATTTCCTTCTTAGTCATAATTAGCACATCCTTTCTTATGTGTGGGCTTTTTGCCCTTTCTTTATCTTACATATTTATTATAGCATATCTTTTTGAGTTTGTCAAGAGTTTTTTTATTTTTTTTCTAGAGGTCCTATGCCCATCCAAGGACTAATTCAATGGGCTTGTATCGGCGGGTCTCTCATGGCTTATCTATCTCCTTTCCTTTACTGTACTCTTATTATAGCACAGTCGCCTTTGTTTGTCAAGTGGTTTTTTAAGATTTTTTTGGATTGGCTTTCCGTCTTTTCAAGTAATCAGAAGGCGCTTGGCTCTGCCGACTACCTTATTTCGATTTTGTTGCCCTTCCTTTATCTTGTCTTTATTGTACTACAGGCTTTTTGGTTTGTCAAGAGGTTTTTTAAGATTTTTTTCTTTTTTTTTGTTTCCCTCTTTCCTTACCTTGTAAATATATTATAGTAAAAGTTTTTAAAAAAATCAATAAGTAATTTTGCACTAATTTCGGGATATAACTTTATGCAGTTTTTTTGCAGATTTCGCTTGACAAAATACGCAGAGCATGGTATAATGGAATTTTCGCCGCGACCCGGTGGCTCGCGGCGCGCCCACAAAAAAGAGAGCCTTTTAGCTCTCTTTCTCCCAGTCCTGCAAATACTGAAAACACATTTCAACAACCACTGCGGGGATGTTATAATGGTTGCCCGCCTGCATTTCCTGATACACCGCGAACCAATCTGACTGAAAATCACTTTCAAAGTCTGCGGAAGTCCATAATTTCCAATAAATTTTCATCAGTTTTTCTTCAATGTGATTCATGGGTAAAACTCCTTTCTTTTGATGGTATTATTATAACATTTGGGGGTTGTTTTGTCAACCCCTTTTTTTGAAAAATTTTTGCCATGCGGTTAAGGCGCATTTTCTGCGCCTTAAAAGCAAAAATTAATTAATAGAAGTTCAGGCTTCCAATCGATGAATTTCCAGAGGTCATGTTCATTGAAAAAACGCTTGAAGTCAATTAAATCTTCATCATCATCAGATGGAATAGTAAAATTTGAAATAGAATAAATACAATCAGTCTCACTTTCAAGGACTTTGGTTATAATACCGATAAAATAATCATCGCCTGTCCAACTATTAATGCCTATCCAACTATTAATACAACGGGAATAATTATCAATCATTTCATAGTATTCTTCATCTGTTAATGCTTTTTTGATTTCTTCCATCTTATCAGCAGAAACAACAATTCCATAACAAAGAGCCAAACTGTAATTAATCATGGTGTATCTCCTTTCTTTTTGTAACTATAGTATAGCATGTCCTCAATTATTTGTCAAGCCCTTTTTTAAGATTTTTTCGGTGGGCGGCTTGGCTTCCTTTCCTCACCTTGTGCTTTTATTATAGCACTTTTTCTTTAGGTTGTCAAGAGGGTTTTTTATTTTTTTCCGATTGGATTTTTGAGGCTGTACATTTAGTGGGCACCCGCACCTATTACCTCTCCCTCCTGACATTATGTATTATAGTATAGGCAGACAGAAATTACAATAGGCAAATTGCACAAAATTATGGGAAAAACTTTGTGTAATTTGCCAGCTACTTTTCGCTTGACAAATTGTGCAAGGTGCGGTATAATTGAAATTTCGTCGCGAGTCGAAGGCTCGCGACGCGCCCACAAAAAAGCAGGGGAATTTCTCCCCCTGCTCGCATCACTCTTTCTTGGGGCGATGCTTAATCAGTTTCAAACTGTACTCCTCGCCCTCAAAGGTGAAGGTGACTTCCGTTTCAGTTTTCACTCCGAGGATTTCAGCACCCAAATCCTCAAGCAGAACCTTGCAGTCCATCAGCAACCGCTTTTTGGTGGCGTCCGCCTTGCGTTCTTTCTTGACTGCCTTTCTTGGCTTGTCGGACTTTTCATAGTGCTTGATGCCGTTCGCCTTGATTTCCATCTCAGCCATTTCTTCGGCTTCTTCTCTCGTGACAGGCTCGCCGTCCTGCTCACACTCTTTCATAATCCTTGCAATCAGTTTTTCTTTATCCATGTTCATCTCTCCTTTCTTGATTATAGTATAGCATTAATCACAGATTTTGTCAAGGGGTTTTTAAAAAATTTTTCGGCCCGGTGGGTCAGACTACGACTTTAACAGTCGTAGTCATAACATCCCATGTAAGGATTAAAACCGCATTCGTCATAGTCAGGCTCAGAATCCTCATCTTCTTCCTCATCGGAAAAGGTGTCATTCCAACAAGTGGGGCAAATGCCAGAAATCAGCATCTCCCGCTCATCTGCGGAAAGATAAGGGAAGGCATCCTGCACAAGGGCACCATCCTGCCATGCGGAATAATCTTCCTCACGGACGTTGATAGAATTTTCACGACCACAGAAGGGGCAAGTAGTAATCAAAGTAATCATTTTAGAATCTCCTTTCTTTTGATGATTTAATTATAGCATGGCGAGATTATTTTGTCAATGGGGTTTTTAAAATTTTTTCAGTTCGCCCGGGCGCCGCCCAAAGGGGCAAGCTACCCTTGTAAGGTAGCCGCCCCAAAGGGGCACCCGCTCAAGCGGCGATGGAGTAGTAAGGGGTTTTCTTAACGTACTCCTTGGCAAGAGTGCCAGCCTTGACCAAATCTGTGAGCATGTGGGTAATGCGCTGATTGGTCAGTTCTGCGATGTCGGCAATCTCTGCCTGCATCTCTTTGATGGTCTTGGGAGCGTCAGCCGCGGTCAGATACTCCACAATGGTAGCCTTGTAGGCATCGTTCTCCACCTGCGTCTTGGTAGGCTTCTTGGGAGAACTGCTCTTGCGATTGAGAAGCTCGATTTCATGGTCGATGAAAGCAACCATTTCCTCGTTGGAGATAACAGCCTTGCGGATTTCTGCGAACATTTCTTTCTTAGTCATAGTAGATACTTCCTTTCTTTTGTTTGTGCCTTTATTATAGCACATTTTATTTTGTTTGTCAAGTCTTTTTTTAAGATTTTTGAGAGGTTAAAGTTTCGCTTACCATGGCGAGATGGACTTCAGCTCTGTATCTCACTCCACTTTGTACGATTTAGTCGACTTTACGTACTCGCCTTTTTGGCTCGTTTTGTGAGGCTTGCCCCTCTCTCATCTTGTGCTTTTATTATAGCACTTATTCAGTTGTTTGTCAAGGGGTTTTCAAAACTTTTTTTTGTTGGGGAAGTGGAAAGTGGAGCGTGCGCACGAAAACTCTTCTTTGCCTACTCTCAGGAACTTCGTTTCTGTCATCCCCTTGACAATTATTATTGTAGCAGATTCCGCAAAAAACACAAGTGGTAATGTTGCACAAAATTATGGGAAAAATTTTGTGCAATCTGCCAGTCACTTTTCACTTGACAAATTGTGCGAGATGTGGTATAATGGAAAACTCGGCGCCAGTCGAACGTGGGCGCGCCGCCCATTATAACACTACTGATTTAATTTGTCAATAGGTAAAATTGCACAAAAAAACAAGGGCTTCCGCCCTTGTTTTATCAACCCGCATTATAACAGGCGTTCTAGTTTTTGTCAAGCTTTTTTTTGATTTTTTTAATAAAATATTTAATAACAATAACAGGATGTCTTAAAATGATAAAAACATCTTGAATAATATCAAAAACAGTTGTAATAGGTGTATAAAAAATATCAGGTAAAGGGGTGTACCAACGATTTGAAGGGGCATATAAATCGTCCCACATATAACAAAAACCATTAATCAAATACATTACTAACATACCTACTAACATACCAAAGAAAAAGTTCATCATTTTTATTACTTCCTTTCTTTTGTTTGTATCTGTATTATAGCAGATAACTTGAGAGGTTGTCAAGCACTTTTTTAATTTTTTTGAGAGTTTTTCGGGATGCGCTTCCATCCGTAGCACTCACAACGATCGAGCGAAGGGTTATCTTTATTACTTTTTAGGTGGCTGAACACCCATAAGCACCACCGCCTTGAGGGGTTTCCCTCTTGACATTATTATAATAGCACAGGTCTAAAAAAAACACAACATGGGATGTTGCACAAGATTATGGGATAAATTTTGTACATTTTGTTGAATATTTTTTCTTGACAAAAAAGTCTGCGGTGTGATATAATAGAAATTTCGGCGCCAGTCGAACGCTGGCGGCCCGCCCCCATAGGGGGCTTGCCTTATCAGTCCTTAATTAGCCGACCAAACAGACCGCAAGTGTATTTCCAATCTTCTTCATCATCAGCGATTGAGAAATAATCTTCTTTTGTTGGTTCATCGGGAACGCCAAGTTCAATCCAAGTCAGCCAAACATTTTCATCACCCATGTTGATGATGTATTGATTCATCTCTTTCAAAATCTTCATTCTTGTATCAACGAGTTCTTTTCTTGTTACGCAAATAGCCATCTTTACACCTCCCAAGTGCATTGTATGCAATGAATGGGTCAAATCCCATTTCGTCTACATCATCATTATAGCACTCTTCTTCATCGGTGTCAACATAACCGAGTTCAAAAATTGAGCGATTATCTTCGTCCTGATTTCTCAGTTCGATAGCTTCTTCGAGAGACTTACAAGGTACTCCACAAAAACGATTAGTTCTCATATCAATTACTGCATACACCATACTTACCTCTCTTTCTTATGTACTAATAATACTACAAAAGCAGACCAATAGCAATAGTCAGATTGCACAAAATTCGGGATAATTTTTTGTTCACTTTTGGATCATCTTTTCCTTGACAAAATTTGCGGCCGGTGGTATAATGGAAAACTCGGTGCCAGTCGAACGCTGGCGCCGCGACCAAAAACCGGCGCAAAATAAAAAGCAAGAGGGTCAACCCCTCTTTGCTTTTAAAATCTCCTGAGCCTTCCGAGCGCGAGCTCTGGCCCGCTCTTTCTGTTCCTCTGTTCTCTCATCAATCTCAGTGAGGTAGGTTTCCTCGATACGGTTACCGCCGTTTGTGGCTTCTCTGTAGCTCGTGGTGTGGAACTCTGTGCCATCCGCTTTTCTTACTCTGTAGTTAACTCTTCTCATGTTTGTTACCTCTCTTTCTTTTGATGATTTAATCATATCAGATGTTTTTTAATTTGTCAAGGGGATTTTTTACATCCCCTTGAGGATTTTGATGATTTCGTTTACATCAAAGGCTTTTCCTGTCCAGTCGTTGCGGTTCTTCTCTTCATCGTCGAAAAGAATATCATTTTCTGTTTTAGCGAACGTTTGTTTAGGTGTGCCGTACTTTACAATGTGGATTTCATCAAAGTTGACGCTCGCAAGGTGTTTTTTGAGCCATTCCTTTTTTGCTCTTGTTACTTTTTCATCATAAGCTGTATTGCTGTTTTTTGCTAACCAGCTGATAACCCCAACTTTGTAACCCTGTTTCTGAAGTCTGTTAAGGACTCTTGCAAGTGCATTAAGTCTGATTAAAGGCTTTGCAATTTCGTAGGGAAGCGTATCCAATGCAATTAGATAATCTAACCAGTTTTCTACACCGTAGAGGTCAGCGATTGTACCATCCATGTCGAAGAAGATTGTTGTTGTCATTTTTGTTTTCCCCTTTCCTTTTTTTCTGACTTAATTATAGCGCCATTCTTTCAGCTTGTCAAGCATTTTTTTCTCATTTTTAATGTATTTATATTTTCTGTTTTCCTCACACCACGGACAACCGCCATGATTTCTACATGTTCTATCTATTGCCTTGCTTCCGTAGTAGGGTTTTCTATGTTCTTTTCCGCTCTTTATTGCCTTGTCAAGTGCCATCTTTTTTACTCTCCTTTCCTTTTCTGTAATTATATTATAGCAAATTTTATTTTATTTGTCAATAGTTTTTTTTGAAACTTGCAAGGATTTTTACATCCTTGCAAGTGTCTTTTCATTTGTGAATGTGGCTTTTTCAAATTTGATTTGATAAGCAATTTCGTTTGTTGTCAAGTCTCCATCCTCTGTAAATGGTACATTGTCTTTTGTCCATTCTTGACCGTAAAATTCTGTTACCATCTTTTCAAAGATTTCACCCTTGTTGTACTTGCTTTCTTTTACGCTTGTTTCAAAAAACTCTTTAGAGCAAAGAACCTGTGCGCCCTTTGTCAGTAGAAAAGTTTTCTGTGCATTGGTCGGGCAAAATCTTAAGCTGTAGCCCGCTCCACGGCTTGCCTTGTCAAGTTTCAGAATGTAGGGCATAACTTCCGCTGTTGCTTCTACCATGTAGACATTGTTCTGAAAATAGAATCCGTAAATGTAGTTGTGAGTATAGGAAAGCTCGTTGTAACGGCTAATCATTTTTTCAAAAAGGCTTGTGTTCATCATCTCTTGTGTTCTCCTCTCTCTTGATGATATAAGTATAACACCATGCGCCCGGAAAGGCAAGCGGTTTTTGAAAAAATTCTATTGTTATTTTGCACAAATTTTGGGATATTTTTTAATTAAAACTTTGTGCAATTTGCCTATTGACAAAATGGCATAGGGTGTGGTATAATGGTGAACGGGCAAAGCCCGGCGCCTGCGGCGCGACCACTAGCGTAAAAAGATTGACTCACATCTGTGAGTCAATCCATTCCTGAGCTTCTTTCTCAGTTTTAAAAGTAAGGCTCTGGGCTTTAGTAGCTATATTGTAAATTTTTGCTGTCCATGTGAATCTCGGACCAGCGAGTCTAATTGCAAAACGAGTACCATTATTAAGAGAATAGATTGTAAGCATTTAAGAATCTCCTTTAAAAAATTTCTTATTATCTCTCCTGACATGATTATAATAACATATTTCTAAAAATAATGCAAGGTATTTCTGAAAAATTTCTCGATTTCATCAAAATACCTAATTTCAGGAGATTTTTTATTTAGATTTTTGTACAAAATATCAATTGACAAAACTCGATGGCTGTGATATAATGAAAAAGCGCGCTGGCACGAACGCCAGCGCGCCACGCAAAAAAGAAGAGGATTTATTCATCCTCTTCCCATTCATCCATGTATGAGTTATATTCTTCTCGTTCAATGTCATCCATCATTTCCCAATGATGCTCAAAGGTTTCTTCAAACTCTTCACAATCATCTGATGCTACAATGTATGGACATGTATCAGCATTTCTACAGTATAAGCAATTTGTCATTTTATTTACCTCTTTCTTTCTTTTGATGATTTAATTATAGTCTATTCCGGTTTATTTGTCAAGCGTTTTTTTTGGAATTTCTTAGAGATTCCTAAGAACATCTAAGATGTTGTGTACATCGTATGCTGTACCATTCCAATTATCACGGTTTGGCTTTTCATCGTCGAAAAGGATTCCATTTCCTAAAGTCTCTTTAGGTGTACCGTAAGCTACGATGTGAATGTTATCCCACTTTACACTTGGGAGATGATTTGCGAGCCATGCTTTTTTGGCTTCTGTAACTCGCTTGTTATAATCATCTTTTCCATTCTTAGCAAGCCAGCTAATTACGTTAATCTCATAACCTTTGTTCTGAAGTTTGTTAAGAAGTCTTGCGAGTGTTGCAAGTCTTACAAGCGGTCTAGCCATTTCGTAAGGTCTTGTATTCTCATTGATTATATCTTCTAACCAGTTCTCTACTCCGTAGAGGTCGGCAATTGTTCCATCCATGTCAAAGTTGATTGCAAGTCTTGTCATTTTTAGTACCTCTCTTTCTCTCTCTGTGATTATAGTATAGCACCATGTGCCCGGAAAGTCAAGCGGCTTTTGAAAAAAATTTTGCCTAATTTCGGGATATTTTTGCCCTAAATTTTTGTACAATTTGCCTATTGACAAAAGTTGAAAGGTATGGTATAATGGAAAAACGCGCTGGCACGGACGCCAGCGCGCCACGCATAAAAAAAGAACTGAGAGGGGTTTTAATCCTCCCAGTTATGAACAGCCACAATCTCGCCATAATTATCAGCAAGCTGGTAGTAACTCCACTCCCCGAGAACATCATCTCTAATATACCTATCAAAGATGGTGATTTCTTTAAAGTCAACAATGCGGATGTTTCCAAATTCCCATGTGTTAAGTCTCATTTATTTTACTTCCTTTCTTTTGATGATTTAATTATACTACAACCAACTTGTCTTGTCAATAGTTTTTTACAAGTTTTTTAATAAAAGATTGTAACTAAATAATTATCATTACCTTGATCTTCATAAGACCATTCGTATCGACAAGCATCTAAGAACTTCTTCGCTTTGTTGAATGCTTCTCTTGTTGTGTATAGTATCTTCATGGTATTTGTTTCCTTTCTTTTGATGATTTAAATATACCATCATGCGCCCGAAAAATCAAGCGGTTTTTGAAAAAATTTTTGCCCAATTTTGGGATATTTTTCCCTCAGATCTTTGTACAATTTGCCTATTGACAAAACCCGATGGCTGTGGTATAATGGAAAAACGCGCTGGCACGGACGCCAGCGCGCCATCAGAAAAAAAAGATGAGGATTATTCATCCTCATCATCAAAAGGCATTGTAATCGCCGCAACCATTGCATTTTGTAAAACATTATCAGAGATTGTTCCATTTTCCATCAGCTCCGCAAACCAGATTGTCCATTTATTTTCAAAACCTCTTGTTCTAATAACCTCTGTCAGCATTTCTTCTCTTGTCATTATTTTAATCTCCTTTCCTTTGATGGTTTAAGTATATCACAACCGGCTTACTTTGTCAATAGTTTTTCATAAGTTTTTTAATAAAAGATTGTAACTAAGTAATTATCATTCCCTTGATCTTCATAAGACCATTCATATCGACAAGCATCGAAGAACTGCTTTGCTCTGTTGAACGCTTCCCTTGTTGTGTATAATATCTTCATGGTATTCATTCCCTTTCTTTATTTATTAATTATCTTTACATCTTCTATTTCATCATCGAAGATGTTAGAATCAGTGTGCATTGTATTCATCATCAACTTGACTTCATCATTTACATTGAAGCCATCGCCCTCGAATGACCATGTGTAATCACATCTATCAACAACTGTAATGATGTTATCTGTTACATCAATCACTGTTGCTTCTCTTGTATAGTGTGTCTCATACCATGAACACCAACAGAACATAACAACAACTATTATTATCAATGTAATGTTCTTTACTAACTCCCTTACTCTCCGTATCTGTTTCTTTGTCATGGCTCTTACCTCTCTTCCTTTCCTTGATGATACTAGTATAACATACTTACTTTAAAAAGTCAAGTGTTTTTTAAAAATAATTTTAGGATTTTCTTTTTCTCTCTTTGCTTTCTTATTTAAAACAATAGAGAAGAAAGAAGATAAAATACTTTAATACTGTTGCGGTTTAGTGCGGTGAAGTGTGCGGCAACCGGTGTTTACTAGCCAGATAGAACTAGTATTGCTTAGGTAAATAATCTGTGGTTAGTGACGTACTACACCACCCATCACCGCACCTCTCTGCCTACCTACCTACATACTATCTATGTATCTATTCTATTGTTATTATTATTTATTTATCTTATTGTTTATTATTATGTTGTTGTGCTGATCGTTTGTTTGTTGTGTTGATCTCATTGGCTTAGCCATCGACCTGGCTCTGTCTAGCCCTCTTTACCTCTGACGATCTTCATCCGCACATCTGCCACCCTGTCATGCTTAACAAACATCTTCATTAAATGTTGAGCAAAATATTGATTTGCTGTTGTGCGGTTCATCACTTGACCATTGACAAAGGTTACAGTTATCACATACTCACTTATTGCTTTTTGCTCTCCTTTAGCTTTCTTATAAATATATTTTATCATAGATTATAGGAAAAGTCAAGCATGAGCTGTTGGACAGAATCCAAGAAAGAAAAGCTGCAACACTACTTACAAAGGATGCCTCGGCGTCAAGCGTCCGCTCGCCGCCCAAGCAAGTACATGTGATGAATTAATATTATTATATTTCTTTTGTTTAAGTAAAGAAAAAGATGATGAAATAATTTATTTTGTTTCATCATCTTTGTCGATCAACTATCTATTTAGTTGTGTCTTTTGTTTGTTTATCAGGCGGATTGGAATATTTATAATAGCCTCCCCCCGTGTCATTTGATTCAAGGTTCGTTTGATTTAGTCAAGGTAGCTTATATACTGGGGGGGTGTATTTTGGGAAGAAAATTTTTTGTTTTTAATAAATGGGTTTGTGCTCGACAAAACTCTCTCCAAATCTTTTTTCAAATCGAAAAAGCGAAGCCCTCTCCAAATCTTTTTTTGAATCGAGAAAACGGAAACCCTCTCCAAATCGAAAAACCATCATTATTATTTGTGTTCGCAGGCGGTGGCAAGCTATATTTCCCATATGCCCAATCTATCATTAAATTAATATCTTGTGTAGCCAACATAGTTTGCAAAGTTTCAAGAGCCTTCTCTAAAGTGTAAGCCTGCGGTTTCTGCCCCCAATACTTTATTTTATCCCATCCCCGCGGAAAAGCCATCTTAATTGTTTCCTGCAAACTTATATTTTCCCACATTTTTTCATTTTTCATTATTTTATTCTCAGCTTGCCATAAAGCAAATTTTGCATTAGTCAATTTTTGCTCTATTTCCATTCTTTCTTTTGTTTTTAAATATTGATAATCATCCCATGTAGCTTTATCAACTTTTATCCATCCATCTTCAACACCAGTAATTAAATACTTTTCATTTTCATTTGTCATTCCAAAATTCTTCCATTCTCATCTGATGATAAGAATAATCTTCTACTATCCTCTTTTGCGGCGGCAATTCATACCATTCAACAACAGTATATCCAACTTCATCAAAAGGACAACACCAACCACGTTCATCCCAAGTTCCCACCGTCCAAAGATTATATCCATTCGCCGCGCCAATATCAATAACCATTAATAACTCTTTATCTGTGGGTGGGACTTCATTTATTGTATGTTTCTGTAATATCATTCCTATTTTTTCTCCTGGCACAATAAATTTTTCTTTTGTAAAAATAAATTCAGCCATATTATTTATAATTTACTAACTAATTGCATAATCAAAGCCGCCCAACAACAAGCATAAATCCAAACAGAAATTCTATGATCTCCACTTGTTGCGGCAGATGCAAAAGTTAAAGTACCACAAATTATCCAGATAATCAATAAAAAAAGATTAATCGTCATTTCTTTTTTCCTCCTTTAACCATTTTTCCATTAAACTATTAAATTCAACTTGACAACTGCCACATAAATCAAAATGATTTAGTTGATAACAAATACCATATGTTGCATAACTTATATTATATGTTGGTAAAATAGCTTGTTGTCACGGATCATAATAAATTTCTTCACCGCATCTATCACAATATGTTTTCTTCATAGTAATTAGAAGTGATGGCGGCGACCATCACTTCTCCTCCGGCTTGTGCGGATTTTTCATCAGACCATGGTCATAAAGATTATCAATACACTTAGAAATACCATTAATATAAGCCTTCAGCTCAGTATTAACATCTACCTGGCGGGCACGAGCAGCTCTATATTCAGCCAGCCTCTTGCCATATGTCTCATCCCAAATATCCCCAGGTGCGCATTTCGCAATTCCCTTATAGGTGCGGATGTCGAGATCAATATCATCATAATCCTCATCTGCCAGACCATACTTAGCCAGTCGCAGGGGAACATCATTCACCGTTGTCATGATGCACACCACCGTGCGCTTCTCTTCATTTACCTTATACTCTGTTGTTACTCGATTCATAAAATATGTAGTATCAATCATGCGGTTTTCGCAGGTGTATGACCGTCACATACCTGCTACTGCCTCCTTCTTTAAAATAA
>Ga0256404_1006463_pt1 | contig 19386 bp, 14 predicted proteins | sample RumenRJG_01DNA_FD_185990 | JGI IMG/M metagenome (GOLD analysis project Ga0256404, IMG submission 185990) | Bovine rumen microbial communities from Lethbridge, Alberta, Canada - RJG_01 | ecosystem: Host-associated > Mammals > Digestive system > Stomach > Rumen | place: Canada: Alberta | collected...
ATCGTGGATCGTGTCCGTTAAAGGCTCACTTGCCCATGAGGGTATCACAGACAGGCGAGTCGATTTTTTCGACAAAAGTCTTCAGTTCTTCGGAGGCACCGGAGATGACCGCGCCGCCGCCGACCATGACAAAAGGCTTCCTGGAAGATTCAATCATGCGGATGACTTCGTCGATATCCGAATCGGTGACAGGATGTTTTTTCACGGGAAGGTAACGATCCGGAACAACCGGCTCATACTCGCATTCCGCGCCTGTAACATCCTTGGGGACATCCACCAGAACAGGACCGGGGCGGCCTGTCCGGGCAATGGCAAAGGCGTTGCGAATGGTCTGTGCCAGGTCATTGACATCCTTGACGATCCAGCTGTGTTTGGTGACAGGCATGGCGATACCGTTGATATCGACTTCCTGGAAGGAATCTTTGCCCAGAAGAGGCAGTGTCACGTTGCAGGTGATGGCAACGATCGGAACACTGTCCATATAGGCAGTCGCAATACCGGTGACAAGATTGGTGGCACCCGGCCCGCTGGTCGCCATGCAGACACCGACTTTTCCGGTCGCACGGGCGTAGCCGTCCGCTGCGTGGGAGGCACCCTGCTCATGGGAAGTCAGATAGTGATTGATCTTATCTCTGTTTTTGTAAAGTGCATCATATACATTCAGGATCGCACCGCCCGGATAACCAAAAACGGTATCCACACCCTGCTCGAGCAGGCACTCGACGATGATATCCGCACCTGTTAATCTCATTGTTTTACTGCTCCTTTCCCGTCACAAACAGGATATATGCAGAATGCATATTTGTCCTGTTCGCTTACTAAATCCCGATCACTCCCTGGGAAGCTCGAGAATCGCGCCGCGGTTGCCGCTGGTGACCAGTGCGGCATAGCGGTGAAGGTATCCGTCCTTGACCTTGGGCTCACGGGGCTGCCATTTTGCACGGCGCGCGGCGAGCTCTTCGTCGCTGACCTTCATCTCCAGCTTGTTGGCGGGGATATCGATGGAAATGATATCGCCTTCCTCTACCAGGGCAATGGGGCCGCCAACCGCCGCCTCAGGGGAGACATGGCCGATGGAAGCGCCTCTGGAAGCGCCGGAGAAGCGTCCGTCTGTGATCAGGGCGACGGTGGAATCAAGTCCCATACCCGCAATGGCGGAAGTGGGATTGAGCATTTCTCTCATACCGGGACCGCCTTTGGGACCCTCGTAACGGATGACGACAACGTCTCCGGGATTGATCTTGCCGCCGGTGATGGCCTTGATGGCATCCTCTTCACAGTCGAAGACGCGGGCAGGACCCTCGTGCACCATCATCTCAGGCAGAACGGCGCTGCGCTTGACGATGCCGGTATCGGGGGCCAGGTTGCCCTTGAGGACCGCAATGCCGCCGTTGGGCATGTAGGGATTTTCGATGGGACGGATGACTTCGGGATCCAGGTTGACACATCCCTTAATGTTCTCGCGCATGGTCTTGCCCGTAACCGTCATCAGATCAAGATTCAGAAGTCCCTTCTTGTCCAGCTCGTTCATAACTGCGTAGATGCCGCCGGCTTCATTGAGGTCTTCCATATAGGTGGGACCTGCAGGAGCCAGATGGCAGAGGTTGGGAGTCCTGTCGGAAATCTTATTGGCGATCTCCATATTGATCTCCACGCCTGCCTCATGGGCGATGGCGGGAAGATGGAGCATGGTATTGGTGGAGCAGCCCAGCGCCATATCCATGGTAAGAGCGTTCATGAAAGCGTCCTCTGTCATGATATCGCGGGGACGGATGTCCTTTTCGACAAGTTCCATGATCTTCATGCCGGCATGCTTGGCAAGACGGATCCTGGCGGAGTAGACGGCGGGAATTGTACCGTTGCCCTGCAGGCCCATACCGATCGCCTCTGTCAGGCAGTTCATGGAATTCGCAGTGTACATACCTGAGCAGGAACCGCATGTGGGACAGACCTTCTCTTCGTACTCGCGGAGTTTATCCTCTGTCATAGTGCCGGCGGCAACAGAGCCCACCGCCTCAAAGATGGAGGACAGGCTGCGCTTTCTGCCGTCGATACGGCCGGCCATCATGGGACCGCCGGAAACAAAGATGGTGGGAACGTTGACTCTTGCAGCTGCCATCAGCAGGCCGGGGACGTTCTTGTCACAGTTGGGGATCATAACGAGGCCGTCAAAACCGTGGGCCTTCGCCATACATTCGGTGGAATCCGCGATCAGATCACGGGTGACCAGGGAATATTTCATACCGATATGGCCCATGGCAATACCGTCACAGACTGCGATTGCAGGGAACATAACAGGCATACCGCCCGCCATGGCAACGCCCATCTTGACTGCCTGGGCGATCTTATCCAGGTTCATATGGCCGGGAACGATCTCATTATAGGAACAGACAATACCGATCATCGGACGTCTTCTCTCTTCCTCTGTATAACCGAGAGCATTGAACAGACTCCTGTGGGGAGCAGTAGAGACACCTTTTTTGACAGAATCACTCTTCATAATATTCTCCATATCTATATATCTATCTATATATCCAAAAAAACTAATGAGGTCAAATACGCTCACAGATGCGGTCGCCGAGCTCATCGCACTTCTGGAGCTTAAGGGCAGCGGCCTCTTCGCCCCGCGGCATGAGGTCCACGCTGCGGTATCCGTCGGCGATGGTCTTCTTGACAGCCGTCTCCACAGCTTCCGCCTCGTCCTGCAGGCCGAAGGTGTAGCGCAGCATCATGGCTGCGGACAGGATCGTTGCAATGGGATTGGCGATATTTTTGCCCGCAATATCAGGGGCACTGCCATGGCTGGGCTCATACAGTCCGAAGCTTGTCTCATTGAGAGATGCGCTGGAGAGCATACCGATGGAACCGGTGATCATGCTGGCCTCGTCCGAGAGGATATCTCCGAACATGTTCTCAGTGACAATGACATCGAACTGCTCCGGCTCCAGTACCAGCTGCATGGCACAGTTGTCTACATACATATTGGAGACGGAGACCTCGGGATAATCTTTGGCGACTTCCGCGACGATCTTTCTCCAGAGGCGGGAAGTGTCAAGAACATTGGCCTTATCGACACTGCAGACCTTTTTGCCGCGCTTCATGGCAATCTCGAAAGCGGTCCTGGCAATGCGGCGGATCTCGTTCTCATCATATTTCAGTGTGTCGACAGCTGTTTCCACGCCGTCGATGGTCCTGGTATAGCGGTCGCCGAAATAGAGTCCGCCGGTCAGCTCACGGACAATGATCAGATCAAAAGTCCGTCCGCCGTCCTTTGCGGCAAGGGGGCAGGAATCCGCCAGCTCGCGGTAAAGGTAAGCAGGGCGGAGATTGGCATAGAGTCCGAGGGACTTGCGGAGTTTGAGAAGGCCTGCCTCCGGGCGCAGCTGAGGCTCCAGCTTATACCAGGGAGAAGTCGCGGCATCACCGCCGATGGAGCCCATCAGTACAGCATCACAGTTCTTTGCGGCTTCAATGGCCTCGTCTGTAAGAGGCACGCCGCAGGCATCGATGGAGCAGCCGCCCATCAGAATCTCAGTGTAAGCAATTTTGTGGCCGTATTTTGCACACACCTTTTCAAGCACCTTCTGTGCCTGGGCAACAATTTCAGGCCCGATTCCGTCGCCCCGGATCACTCCGATCTTCATTTCCATTGTGTCAACCTCTCTTTTCCGTTAGAAACTCCCGTAGGTAATACCCGCCGGAACCCGATGGAGAACAAATCGTGCATCCGCCGGGTCTGAATTATGGCATATAATTCCTTGCGGTAATCCGCGTCAAAGCATTACATCACTAAAGCGCAGGCATGTACTCTAATACACGCCTGCACATTATCTGCCAGGATTATTGAGCCCTTCGGCTCTCCATAATAAGATCTGATACAGGTTTCGGGAAGAAGGCTTCTCCTCCCCCAACCGGGATCAGGACATGGGTTCAGATATGGGACAGGGGGCACTCCGTGCCAAAAGAAGCGATCAGGATTCGCTCTTCTCCTCCGCATCCTCGGGCTTCTCAATCTGCACGATTGCAGCCCGCTGCATGGGAATGCGGCAGTTCTTGTTATATCCGAATTCCACAATAACAGTATCAGCATTGATATCGATAACCACACCATAAAAACCGGCTGTGGTGAGAACAGTATCTCCAACAGCGAGTGTTGCCAGCATAGCTGCCTTGTCCTTCTCCTGCTTTCTCTGCGGGCGGATCATAAAGAAGTACAGAGCGCCGAAAATAGCAACATACATGATAATAATCGTAAACTGGTTCATATTAGAATATCCTCCATCCTGATTTTAAAGATTTTTAATGACTATTTTTCGTCATTGGACTCTATAATACAACAAACACACCTGTCTTTACAACACTTTTCTTAGATGTTGCCTGCCTGGTACAAACCTGCACGTAAGAGGCAATTAACATGCACAGAATTGAATGATGCCGGCAAAAAAGGAACAATCAGTCTTTCCGACCATGCCGCTCGTCAGAGCGGCTACGCGGGGAGAAATTGGCGGAGGCGGTTTCTCCGATACGGTCACAGGATATTTACAGCCGTCCCGCGGCAAAAACATCCGAAGTGAAAAACCGGCGTATCAGCGCGATTTATTCAGTCTTCTCCCCGATGCATCTCATCGAGCGCATCCTTTTTGAAGGCCGCAAATCTGCCTTCATCGATTGCATTGCGAATATCCTCCATCAGATGATTGTAGTAATAGAGGTTGTGCATGACGCCCATTCGAAGTCCAAGTGCTTCCTGGGCCTTGTATAAGTGCCGCAGATATGCGCGGGAATAACCGCCGCGGCATACAGGACAGCCGCATCCCTCCTCGATCGGGCGGGGATCCTCCGCATAGCGGGCGCTCTTGATATGGACAGTGCCTTTTTTGGTATAAAGGTTTCCGTGCCTGCCGTTGCGGCTGGGATAGACACAGTCAAAAAAGTCTATACCGCGGTCCACCGCCTCAATAATATTCTCCGGTGTACCGACGCCCATCAGATAGGTGGGCTTGTCAGCGGGCAGATGGGGTACTGTCTGATCCAGGATGTCATACATCTGGTCGTGGGTCTCACCGACCGCAAGTCCGCCTATTGCGTATCCGTCCAGTTCCATCTCCGAAATCTGCTTTGCGTGGTCGATCCGGATGTCCGGTATGATCGCACCCTGATTGATGCCGAAGAGGAGCTGGTGCGGGTTTACTGTAGTCTCCAGCCGGTTCAGACGCTGCATCTCGGTCTTGCAGCGGGCAAGCCAGCGTGTTGTCCTGTCTACCGAACGGGTGACATATTCCCTGTCCGCCAGTGCAGACGGGCACTCGTCGAAGGCCATGGCGATGGTCGAGCCCAGATGTGACTGGATCTGCATGCTCTCTTCGGGTCCCATGAAGATCTTTCTTCCGTCTACATGCGAGCGGAAAGTGACGCCTTCTTCTTTGATGCTGCGAAGATCCGAGAGGGAAAAGACCTGAAATCCGCCGGAATCGGTCAGGATGGGACGGTCCCAGCACATAAAGCGGTGCAGGCCTCCCATGCGATGGACCAGTGCATCACCGGGCCGCACATGAAGATGATACGTGTTGCAAAGTGCCACCTGGGTATCGATGGTCCTCAGATCGTCCGCCGAAAGGCCTCCCTTGATGGCGCCTGCCGTGGCAACATTCATAAAGACCGGGGTTTCGATGACGCCGTGCACGGTCGTCATACGCGCCCTCTTGGCGCGCCCTTCCTGTCTGATCAGTTCGTACATAGAATTTTCACTCCAGCTGTTTTTTATTCTTCATCGCGCAAGACTCGCGAGCGAGTCTTGAAAATATGAGTTTAGTTAAGATTCCTGCAATTATTTTTACCGACATGGAAAGGCAGGAGAGACCAATTACTGATCTCTCCTGCCTGCTGATGACTCTTTCGATAATCAGAGATAATTGCAGGTTACACAGGGTCTGCACCCGGGCAGACTCTCCCGCTCCTCCTGTCTTACATCGGTCTTACATCTGTTCCGGAAGGAGCTTATGGAAAATAATGCAGTTGGGCTTGTCCACCTGGATCTCTTTCGCCGACATGATGATTGTCTTCTTCTCCATATCGACACTGAAGAATGTCATGGTATCCGACTCATGGTTGAGGCTGACAAGGTGCTTGTCGTCGGGGAAAAGAGCTGCATCTTTGGGATACTCGCCGCTGATCGGCAGGCAGAGGACCTTTTCAAGATATCCGTTGTCGTGATCGATTTTAAAGATGACCACAGAGTTATCGCCGGCATTTGAACTCACCAGATACTTGAAATCCGAGGAGAAATTCAGGGCACTGGCGGCAGAGCCTGTCGCATGATAGTCGTTCAGTGTGGGAACTGTCTGAATCTTCTCGAAATCCGGTACGCCATCGATCTCCTGATAGAAATAGACATCGATCAGGTTCTTGAGTTCATGGACCACATAGAGATAATGTCCGTCGTTGGAGAACTTGAGATGACGGGGTGCGGACTCGAGTTCAGAGTGGAGAACCGCACATTGCTTGATCTTGCCGGTAACGTCATTGAAGGTATAAACGTTGACGTGATCCATGCCAAGGTCTGCCACACACAGATATTTGTTGTCTCTGGTCATTTTCACGCATTGCACATGCGGCCGGAAATTGCGCTCCGCAATGCTTCCCAGTCCCTTGAGGAAGAGCTCATCCGTGATCTCACCGACACTTCCGTCTTCGCCCAGCCGCAGAACGGTGATCTTGCCGTCATGGTAACTGCAGACAAAGAGATATTCGTCATTATAATCCGTGGAAAGATGTGATCCGCGCATGCCGTTGATGGATCCGCGGTTGATCTTCTCGAGGTTTCCGCCTGAAACAATCTTGAAGGCCTCCACGCCAAAGTCGGTGATGGAATACAGAAAACGACCATTGTGGGAAATTGTCACATAGGAGGAGTTCGTGATGGAAATCTCGCTCTTCTCGCTGAGGGTTCCTGCTTCAACATCGACATCATATACTCGGATACCGACTTTCTTCTTGCCGGCTCTTGTATAGGAAGAAACATAAGCGACAAACTTATCGCCCGGTACGTACCCGTATCTTGACAGGTCCAGTTCCTGATCCATTACTTCTGCCATTTAGCACGTCCTTTCCGCAGCCATCCGGCTATTGCATCTCGAAAACATATAGTTGGATTGGTCATGTACCGTGAAATCAGCCTGTGCGGACTGAGTCTGCACATTAGTCCTCTTTATACTTTAACACAAAACTCTGACAAATGGTATGCAAAATAAAACGGATCGGCAGATTTATACTTACAGTTATTACCGTTCAGAACCACCTGAAAACCGAATTGCAGGGCGCGGGACGGTTTTTATGTTGTGGACTCCAGGTAATCCTGCAGGTCAAAGTCCGGGTCAGGATCTGCGCGGAAGATCGTTCCGTAATTGCGGCCCTGGACAACTTCATGGATGACTTTCATATGGCGGCTGTTGACAATGACCATATCACAGCCGCTCTTGGTCGCGATCATGGCAGCCTGGAGTTTCGTACTCATACCCCCTGTCCCGCTCTCGCTGCCGGTGGAATGCTTTGCCATTTTCATCAGATTTTCGTCCAGATGAGGAACATATTCGATATATTCGGCATCCGGGTTGATCCTGGGATCATCTGTGTAAAGTCCGTCTACATCAGACAGCAGGATCAGAAGATCCGCGTGCATGAGAGACGCGACCATGGCAGAAAGGTTGTCATTGTCTCCTACCGAATATTCATAGGTCGCGACCGAATCATTTTCATTGACGATCGGAATACAGTCAAACTTGAGAAGCTCGCTGAAGGTATTGTAGAGGTTATATTTGCTGAGGTTTTCCATGATGGAGTTCTTGTCCATCAGGATCTGTGCGGAGATCTGATTATAGTCGGTAAAAAAACGCTGGTAGGTCATCATCAGTCTTGCCTGCCCGATGGCCGCACAGGCCTGTTTGACTGTGATCTTGCTGTCTTCCACAAGGTCCGCGCTTGATTTGGTGCGGCGGATGACTTCACGCCCCACAGCCGTGGCGCCGGAACTTACCAAAATGACATCTTTCCCCCGGTTTTTCAGGTCGCTGAGCTCACGCACCAGCACATCGATCTTATGATAATCCAGGCGGTTGGTGGAACTGTGAAGGAGCGAAGAAGATCCGACCTTGACGACGATCCTCCTGCGGTTTTTGAGCCCCTGCCGGTAGGCCATGTTTTCATCGGGAACAGTGTCCCGGTCATGCGTATTCCCGCTCAGATTTTCTTTAAAATTGTTTGTTTCACTCATTTCTTCATTATCCTTTCACAAAAACCGGAAGCCGGGAAACGACTCACAGGTCCGGATCTGCAGATGCAAAACAGGCTGCAACAGCCTCTGCAATACGTATGCCGTCCATTGCGGCGGACATGATGCCGCCCGCATAACCGGCGCCTTCACCGCAGGGATACAGTCCCTCTGCGCCTGTGGACTCAAAAGTATCTGTGCGAGGGATACGCACAGGAGAAGATGTCCTGCTCTCTACACCTGCCAGGATCGCCTGCTCCCCGTCAAACCCTCGGATCTTATGACCAAACTGGTCCATACCCTGAATAAAATTCTCCGTAAGATCCGGAGGCAGCAGTTTGTGAAGGGGCGCCCTGCGGCAGTTTCCTCTGATTCCGTCTGTAAAGAATGATCCTTCTTCAAAGCCCGATCCTTCTGCATCAGGATCCGTATGAATATCTGCATAAAAACAGGTGCGGAAATCCAGGTAATTCTGTACGGGAACAGCACCCTTTCCCATTTCCCAGGCTTTTTTCTCCAGTTTTCGCTGAAACTCCATTCCTGCAAGAACATGGCTGCTGCCAAATTCCTTCTGTCCTACCGTAATGACGATGGCGCTGTTGGCCCAGCCGCTGTCACGGCCCTCATCACTCATGCCGTTTACACATACGTGCCCCTTTTCAGAGGAGGCATTGACGATATAGCCGCCGGGGCACATGCAGAAAGAATAAACACCCCTTCCCGATAATGCCCGGGCAGTGAGTTTATAGGGTGATGCACTGAGACGCAGCCTCTCAAGTTCTGCCGGGTCGGAAATCCCGTACTGACTCTCATTGATCAGACTCTGCGGATGCGCGACACGAAATCCCACCGCAAACTGCTTCTGTTCGAGAGGGATCTTCTCCCGGTAAAGTTCCTCAATGGTGTCCCGGGCACTGTGGCCGATCGCCAGAACGACAACCTCCGCAGGAATCCACTGTTCAGGAAGCCGCTCATCTGTTTTGTTCTCTGCGTCGGAAACCGGAACATCTGTATTTCGCTCTGCATCAGGAACTCTGAGGCCTGTATTTTGCTCTGCATCATATGCCGGGCGCAGCTTAATACCGGTCAGCTTCCTGCCTCCGGGAACAGCAGACGCACTGTCAAAAGTAAAACCGGTGCAGACGGTTTCAAACCGCACTTCTCCGCCTGCCCGCTCGATTCTTTCGCGGATCCGGGGGATCACCTTACGCAGGCGGTCCGTGCCTATATGGGGCTTGCCTTCATAGAGAATCGATTCCGGTGCACCTTCATCGACAAAAACACGGAGCACCCTGGCGGAACGTCCGGTCTTGTCGTTGATCTGTGTATTGAGTTTTCCGTCCGAAAAAGTCCCTGCGCCGCCCTCGCCGAACTGTACGTTCGAAGCGGGGTCCAAAAGGCCGGTTTTCCAGAAGCTTTCCACGTCCCCGGTCCGCTCTTCCATTCTTCGGCCCCTTTCAATGACAAGGGGGCGATAGCCGTGTTCCGCCAGAAACAGGGCGCAGAACAGACCGGCAGGACCCGCACCGATGACAACAGGCCGGTGCGGCAGTATCCGGCTTCCCGGATCCGGGAACCTGTATTGGTCCCGGGGAGCCGGTGTGATATTTTTGTTCTTCAGACGCCGCAGAAGCGAAGCTTCCTCCTTTGGACTGAGCTTTGTATCCACATCCACCGTATACATATCGAAAAGCAGGGGCTTTTTGCGCGCATCGACAGAATGGCGCACGATCGTAAAGTGAAGGGGACGATCCTGTATCCGCAGTATCTTTCTGATTTTATTTTCCAGCGCTCCCTCTGTATATCCGCAGGGAAGCTTGAGCTGTGAGATTCTGATCATATATTTCCGATTGTTTTAAACTCTGTTTCCGATTCATTGCCCTTCGCAGGCAGAGGATATTTTTGAAATGATATTCTTTAAATGATACTTTTTGTAATAAAAGAACAGTCTTTCTAATCTTATGCCGCACTTAAGCTGAAAAGTGATCAGCCGTCGTTTTTATCCGAGACATAACGGCCGGCTGCACGCCCGGCCAGCACGCCGCTGGTCATGGCCCACTGCAGATTGTAGCCGCCGCAGCGTCCATCCACATCGATAAGTTCTCCCGCAAAATAGAGGCCGGCACGTTTCTTTGAGGCAAAAGAAGCATCCATCTCTTCAAGGGGTACGCCGCCCGCGGTGACCTGGGCATGGTCAAATCCGCCGGTCCCTGTGATCCCTGTCTCAAACTTCCTGAACCTGTATATGATCGATCGGAGCCGGTTTTCGGAAAGCCGTGCAGCCTTCATCTCTGCCTGCAGCCCTTCCTCTGCCAGGATCAGGTCGATAACTTTTCTGTGGGCAAGTCCCAGCAGGAGATCCCCCAGCATCCTGTTGCGGTCGATCTGCAGCCGAAAGGCGGTCTCTTTGTCAAATTCCTCTTCTGAGAATTCCGGCAGAAAATTGATCTGCACGCGCACTCTCCTGCCGCAATCCAGAAGCCTTGCTGCCTCACCGCTGAGCTGAAAGACAGGAATTCCCGAGATGCTGTTCTGTGTGATCTGCAGCTCACCGTCTTCACAGGCGATCCGGCGCATTTGTCCGCGGGTGCCGCTCTTACCCTGATAATCCTGATTGCCCTGACCATCCTGATCGCCCTGACCATCATGATCGCCCTGACCATCCTGAACATCCGGATGATTCTGATTATCCGGATGATTCTGACCTTCCTCATGGTTTAGATCCTCAAACAGTGTGATCGAGGCGTGACAGCGGACTCCCGCAGCCCGTTTGAGAACCGGGCTGTCACATTCCAGACGTGTCAGTGCAGGAAGGGGGCTGACGATACTGTGCGAAAAACTGCGCGCCAGACGATATCCGTCGCCGCTGCAACCAAAGGAGGGTCCGGCCATGCCTCCTGTACAGAGGATCACGGCACTGCAGTCAAATATACCGGACACTGCGGAGGTCCTGACGGCTTTTTTTGCCCCGCCCTTTGCTGTCGGCACTCTGTTCTTTTTTTTCGATGGATTTGTCGTTTTTTCGCAAGTGATCTGCCTATAGAGGATGCGGAATCCCTGGTCTTCCCTGCTTTCGGTGCTGTCCTCGACCGCATCCACTGTACAGTCAGTCACTACCTTTACGCCCAGATCCCGAAGACAATTCTCCAGCGCCCTGGCAATCGTTTCCGCCTGATCCGTGCGGGGATAAACATATTTGTCACGGTCGTGTACGGGGACACCCTGTTCCTTGAAAAAACGGATCAGATCCTCCTGGGAGAAATCATGAATAAAAGAAAGAACCGCTTCTCCCTTACCATTCCTTGTATGGTAGCAGGTTCTGTCCAGGAAAAGATTCGTCAGGTTGCATCTGCCGTTACCGGTCGCATAGATCTTTTTGCAGATTTTTTCGTTTTTTTCAAAAATGGTAACACTGCATCCTGCACGCGCAGCTGCAACAGCCGCCATGCAGCCGGATGCGCCGCCGCCGATCACCGCGATCCTTCTGCCGGTATTTTTCATCGTAATCTCCATTCCGGAGCGCTCTGCCCGACGGGGCAGACATGCTTTCGTCTGCCGGCAGTGCTGTCTGTGGAGCTCCGACACAAACAGCCCTGTGTTCAAATCAGTCTCTTGTAATGCCGAGGCTCAGTCTTTTATAATACCAGGACTCAGTCTCTTGTAATACCAAGAGTCAGTCTCTTGTAATGCCAAGGCTCTGCAGGATCTCTTCCTGCTTCTTTTCCATACGGGCACTCTCCTGTGGTGTCATGTGGTCATATCCGCACAGATGCAGCATGCTGTGTGCCACAAGGAAAGCAAATTCCCTGCGGGGACTGTGTCCGTATTCTTGTGCCTGCTCCCACACGCGGGAAGCGTTGATCACGATATCGCCAAGCTGCAGACAGCCGGTGTCGGGGTCGATATAGTCCATCTCGTTTTGCTCGACGGCCGAAAAATCCGATTCCGTCTCAAAAGGAAGCGCCGGAAAAGACAGAACGTCTGTCGTTCTGTCGATCCCGCGGTAGTCCAGGTTCATGCGGTGCACTTCTTCTTCATCCGTGACCAGAAGATAGACACTGCTGTCGTACGGACATTTTTCCTCTGTGAGGACAGCCCGGCAGACCTGCTGCGCCGTATCCACAGGATCAAAATCAAATTTGCGGCCCTCAGGGCCCTCTGTCAGGATCTCGGCATCCAGCTCATAGACCGGCCCGGTACCCTCTTCATCCACTGTCTCATTCTGCGTTTCGCACGGGGAAACAATCAGACCGTCTGAATCATTCAGGCCGTCCGAAGCAGACAGGCCGTCTACAGTAATAGGGCTTTCCGAAGGGTATTCCACGTGGCGCAGATCATCATTTTTCATCATATTCATCTCCATCCCGAAGCACCCTGCGCTTCGGGGCGACAAAATATCCGATTATTTACTTTTGTAGCGGTCATGAGAATCGCGGTTGCCGCGTCCCTCATACCGTGCCCGTCTGCCCTCGCTGTCAGCAGAACCGCCGCCGTAGCGCTCCTGTTTTTCCTGCCGCTCCCGGCTGCGGCGGGCAGCCGCCAGTTCATAGTTTTCATAGGCCTTGACGATCTTCTGTACCAGAGGGTGCCGCACAACATCGCGGGCATCGAGGGTGATAAAGCGGATGCCGTCGACATGTTTTAAGACCGTCATGGCGACATCCAGACCCGATCGTCTGTCGGGTGCCAGGTCCTTCTGGGAGGCATCTCCTGTGATGACCGCATGTGAGCCGAAACCGAAACGTGTCAGGAACATTTTCATCTGTTCGGGAGTGGTGTTCTGTGCCTCATCGAGAATAATATATGCATTGTCCAGGGTACGGCCGCGCATGTAGGCAAGAGGCGCTACTTCGATCAGGCCCTTTTCCATATTTGCCTGGAATTTTTCCGCACCCATGATCTGATAGAGCGCGTCGTAGAGAGGACGCAGATAGGGGTCGACCTTACTCTGCAGATCACCGGGCAGAAATCCCAGTTTCTCGCCCGCTTCGATGGCGGGGCGAGTGAGGATGATCCGCTCGACTTCACCGTTCATGAATGCAGTGATGGCCATAGCCATGGCCAGAAAGGTCTTGCCGGTTCCCGCCGGGCCGTTTGCAAAAACGATCAGGTTGTCCCGGATCGCATTGATATATTTCTGCTGTCCCACCGTCTTGGGACGAACGGGTTTTCCGCTGACTGTGTGGCAGATGATATCCCCGTCCATCTTCTGCAGCATGCCGGGCTCCGCATCTCCCTTCATATCCAGTGCGTAGTCCACCTGCTGTGATGTGACTTCCGAGCCGTGTTCCGAGAGTCCCGCCATATCTTCCAAAAGCACAACAGCCGCCTCGACATTATTTTTGTCGCCAACGACTTTCATAGTCCCGTTGCGGGAAACAATACTTACCTGCAGTTCCTTTTCGATTTTACGGACATGCGCATCCTGCATTCCGAAAATGTCCCTTTGGATTTCAGCGCTGAAATCCAGTTCCTTCTCCATATAATTAACCTCCGGAAATGATCATCAAAGCGAAATATCGCTTTTCCTATAATAGTCAAAGCTTGTGCCGCTTGCAAGCATAAAAAATGTAAAGCGCCCGCCTTATACAGGCGGGCGCTTACTGATCTTTGTATCAGTGAGGCTTTGCGATTCTATTCAAACATATCCCCAAATACCGGAGACGGTATGCCAAGAAGGTGTGTCCCCTCACTTTACTGCCTTTTTCAAGCCTTGCCGGAGAGATATTCGTCGATTCCCTTTGCGGCAGCTTTGCCTGCGCCCATGGCCAGGATGACCGTAGCTGCGCCGGTGACAGCGTCGCCGCCCGCAAAGACGCCTTCCTTGGAGGTCTGGCCGTTGCTGTCATCTGCTACGATACATTTGCGGCGGTTGATATCCAGTCCTTCGGTTGTGGCGGCGATCAGCGGGTTGGGGGAAGTGCCCAGGGACATGATGACTGCGTCGCACTCGATCTCGAATTCGGAGCCGGGGATCTCTACTGGTCTGCGTCTGCCGGATTCATCGGGCTCGCCCAGTTCCATACGCAGGCAGGTGATGCTCTTGACCCAGCCGTTTTCATCCGCGTGGATCTCCACAGGGTTGGTGAGAAGGTTGAAAACGATTCCCTCTTCCTTTGCGTGCAGGACTTCCTCACGCCTTGCGGGAAGCTCCTCTTCACTTCTGCGGTATACGATGTGGGTCTCGGCGCCCAGACGAAGTGCCGTTCTTGCAGCATCCATTGCAACGTTTCCGCCGCCGACGATGACTGCCTTCTTGGCCTTCATGATGGGAGTTCTGGAATCGTCGCTGAAAGCTTTCATCAGATTGGATCTGGTCAGGTACTCATTTGCGGAGAAGACACCCATGGCCTGCTCGCCGGGGATGTGCATGAACTTGGGAAGACCTGCACCGGAGCCGATAAATACGGCGTCGAAGCCCTCTTCTTTCATCAGAGCGTCGATCGTGGTGGACTTTCCGATAATGCAGTCGGTCTCGATCTTGACACCCAGTGCCTTGACGTTCTCGATCTCCTTCTCTACAACCGCTTCCTTGGGAAGACGGAACTCGGGGATACCGTAGACCAGAACGCCGCCTGCCTTGTGCAGTGCCTCAAAGATGGTCACATCGTAACCCATGCGGGCAAGATCGCCTGCGCAGGTAAGTCCGGAGGGACCGGAGCCGATGACCGCGACTTTTTTGCCCTTGGGAGTCGCATCCGTGGAGGGTTTGATACCCATAGCGCGTGCAGTATCCGCAACATAGCGCTCGAGTTTGCCGATAGAGACGGCTTCGCCCTTGATGCCGCGCACGCAGACGCCTTCACACTGGGACTCCTGCGGACAGACACGGCCGCAGACTGCGGGAAGGGCGGAGGAAAGGCTGATCACATCGTAGGCGCCCTTCACATCGCTCTCTTTTACTTTGCTGATAAATCCGGGGATGTCGATGGAGACAGGGCAACCTTCGACACAGCGGGGATTTTTGCAGTTGAGGCATCTTGCTGCTTCGGCTTCCGCCTCTTCTTTATTGTATCCCAGACATACTTCCTTGAAGTTTGTGGCACGGACCTTGGGATCCTGCTCACGGACCGGGACTTTCACCATCATATTTGCTGCCATAGCTTTTTCCTTCCATGTATATTCAAGAACTCTCAGCTTGTAAACTGCTGTCTGTTAAAGATGCTGTATAGGGCCGGTCCTGTCAGACCGGTGTGCCGTCTTATCAGCCGCAGTTTCCGCATCCGCCGTGATGGGTATCGCCTTCTTTTGCTTTGAGGTAGAGGCGTCCTTCTTCTGTCGCATACAGGCGGCTGCGCTGCATAGCCTGGTCGAAATCTACGAGGTGGCCGTCAAATTCGGGACCGTCCACACATGCGAACTGGACCTTGTCGCCGACCATGAGACGGCAGGCGCCGCACATGCCGGTGCCGTCGACCATGATGGGATTCATGCTGACGATGGTCTCGATGCCAAGCTTCTTTGTAAGAAGACATACGAATTTCATCATGATCATGGGACCGATCGCAACAACGCGGTCAAAGCGCATGCCTTCGTCGTAGAGCTGCTGCAGAGCAACCGTGACATTGCCGTTGATGCCGTAGGAACCGTCATCCGTGCAGATATGCAGGTTGGAGACAGCGCGCATCTCATCCTCCAGGATGATGATGTCTTTGGTCTTGGCACCCTGGATGCAGTCGACAGTTACGCCGTGGTCATGGAGCCATTTGAGCTGGCAGTATACAGGTGCTGTTCCCACGCCGCCCGCGATGAAGCAGATCTTCATCTTTTTGAGTTCCTCGATAGGAAGTTCTGTCAGGTCGGAAGGTTTGCCCAGGGGACCGACAACATCGTGGAAGCTGTCGCCCTCATTAAGCTGAGCCATTCTATAGGTCTCACCACCGATGACCTGGAATACGATCTGCACAGTGCCGGCAGCCGGATCATAGTCGCAGATGGTCAGCGGCACTCTCTCACCCTCATCATCCACACGAACGATCAGAAACTGACCGGGAAGCGCGTTCTTCGCGATCCTGGGAGCCTCCACGTCCATCAGAAAGATGTTCGGAGCAAGATTTTCCTTTTTAAGAATCCTGAACATGTTTTCCTCCTACTCTGAATGCTTTAAATGACTTATCGAAAATGCGTTACATCTCAAAGCTTCTCCTTTATTGAAGTCCTGATTTGAGTATACGCATATGCGGGCTGTTTCAATGTGCAGAATCGGGTAAAGAATGTGCCGCGTCACAGACAGATGACAGTCCATTCCGGATATAACACACGAAAAACCACAGAATGTATGCTTGTATACAGGAAAGCAACCTGCATAGTCACCATTTTGACAGACCTGTTCTTAATAATCAATAGCAAAATATTCAAATGACGGCAAAAATTATTGCAAAATTCGACAATTGCAGCCGTTTTCAGACATTTACATGCGCTTTGACCAGTTAAATTCCGGATCATTCATTGAGATAGGCCTCAAATTCCGGCATGGTCATCAGGACCTGCCTGGCACGGGTACTGCTCTCCTCACTGACAACGCCTGCTTCCGCAAGCTGGTCCATGATGCGGGCCGCCCGGTTAAAGCCGATCTTGAAAACACGCTGCAGAAGACCAATCGAAGCCTTGTTTTTCTCGATGATAAAACGCCCCGCCTCCACAAAGTACTCATCGCGTCCGGGATCCGGCTTCACTTCTGCCTGCGATGAACCGGAAATGCCGTTGACTGCGATATCTTCGATCTGACGGTCAACTTCCTCATCATGCGTTTCCTCCGCATTGTGCTTTTTAATGTAGTCAACAACGTTTGAAACCTCGTCGTCCGAGACGAAGGCACCCTGAATGCGGGCAGGTTTCTGATAGTTCTGCGGATAGAACAGCATGTCGCCGCGTCCGATCAGCTTCTCTGCGCCTGCCATATCCAGAATGGTCCTGGAATCAACCTGGCTGGAGACAGCAAAGGCGATGCGGCTGGGCATGTTGGCCTTGATCAGTCCGGTGATGACGTCTACGGAAGGACGCTGGGTGGCAATGATCAGGTGGATTCCTGCCGCGCGGGCCAGCTGGGCCAGACGGCAGATGGCGCTCTCCACTTCGCTCTTGGCGACCATCATGAGATCCGCCAGCTCATCGACGATAATGACGATCCTGGGCATGGGCTCACGCTCGGGTTCTCCGTCCTCACCGACGTAGGACCTGGCCAGTGCATTATAGCCGTTCAGATCTCGTACGCCTGCTGCAGCAAAAAGCTTGTAACGCTTCTCCATCTCGGCGACCGCCCAGTTCAGGGCAGCAGACGCTTTGCGGGCATCGGTGACCACGGGGATGATCAGATGCGGGATCTTTTTATAGACACTGAGTTCAACCACCTTGGGATCGATCATGAGAAGTCTTACCTTGTCCGGAGAAGTCCTGTAGAGGATGCTCAGGATGATAGTGTTGATACAGACGGATTTACCGGATCCCGTTGCGCCTGCGATCAAAAGATGCGGCATGCGGGAAATGTCGGCAATAACAGTCTTGCCGCCGATATCCTTACCGACCGCGAAGGGAAGTTTTCCTTCAAAACGCCGGAATTCCCTGGATTCCAGCAGTTCACGCAGATGGACCGTTGTCTCACGCTTGTTGGGAACTTCAATGCCGATCGCTGATTTGCCAGGAATGGGAGCTTCGATGCGGATATCCGTCGCGGCCAGCCGGAGCTTGATATCATCCGACAGATTTACGATCTTACTGACCTTTACGCCCTTGTCCGGTTTCAGTTCATAGCGGGTCACGGAAGGTCCCTGGCTGATGTCTGTGATCGTAACCTGCACGCCGAAAGTGCGGAGTGTCTCCTGCAGACGATAGGCGGTTTCCCTCAGTTCCCTCTCCGTCTCATCATTTCTGGAACTGCTCCCCCTCTCCAAAAGAGAAAATGTAGGAGGAACATAGCTGGTTCCCCTGTGGGCGACTGCCGTCCGTCCGGCGGCTTTGGACCCTGATCTGCCGTTTGAGTCATCCCGATGGACCGCAATTCCCTGCAGGTCCTCCTCGGAAGGCAGGTCGGTCCCCGTACCGGATCCCTGTGCAGGTTCTGCCCCCGATGCAGAAACAGGTGCCGCGCCGCGCGCACTCGTACTTTCTCCGGCACCTTCCCCGGTACCGGCAGCACCTTTCACAGTGCTCTTTGCAGCAGCATTCCCGCTGCCGTCTATGGCGTCCTCCATAACAGACCTACCGGCATTACTGTTTGCGCCGTCATAGACGCTATCCTGTTTTGAAATGCCGGATTCAAAATCAGCAGGTCTGCGGTATGTCGTCCCGCCGGGCTCTGCTCTTCCGTATACATCCTCCGTCCTCTGAAGGGGTGAAAAAATCTCTCTTACAGACGAAGACTGTGTTTCCGGATCATCCTCCGGCAAGGTAAAACCTGCCGCACCCATGCCTGCCGCCGCAACAGCAGATCCTGCAGCAGCCACGCCAGCCGCTGCATGAGCGGGTCCTGCGGCAGTCAGGATGTTTTCGTCCTCCTCCGGATCGGGATATACGATGATCTCATGGACGTCTCTTCTTCTGTTTTCAGCATAGTTCCGGTCGGAACGGCTGTTGCGGAAACTGTCATCAAGGTAGGCGGAAGAGCTGTTTTGAGAAATCTTTTTCTTTCCGGATCTGCCATCCACGACCATATTTTCAAGATCCAGAGAACCGGATTTCACTCTGCTTCGTTTGCTTCCTGAGGAAGGACGGCCTGCAGACTCTGCCCTCTGCCGCGCTTTTTCGGCTGCTCTGTCCTCACGTCTGAGGATACGTTCTGCTTCACGCTGCAGCCTCTCTTCTTCCTCTTCCTCCATTTGCTGCAGCCTTCTTTCCCTGCGCTCTCTGCGCATTGCCTTTCGCTCGGAAAAACCGGGAATCCCTTCCTCCTCGCGATAATCCAGCCAGCTTCTGTAAAGACCTGCGGGAGAACGCTGCGCCAGCAGCATCAGAGCGATCACAGTGATCGCAATATAGGCGAGGACACTGCCCGGAATACCGAAAGCCCGGTACATGATCCTGGCAAACCAGCCGCCGATGATTCCGCCTCCTGCATGATTCATAGCACAGAGGGAAAAGACGTTTTTGATCGAATACGGTGTGTCAAGAGAAGTCACGAGCTT
>Ga0256404_1006464_pt1 | contig 19377 bp, 16 predicted proteins | sample RumenRJG_01DNA_FD_185990 | JGI IMG/M metagenome (GOLD analysis project Ga0256404, IMG submission 185990) | Bovine rumen microbial communities from Lethbridge, Alberta, Canada - RJG_01 | ecosystem: Host-associated > Mammals > Digestive system > Stomach > Rumen | place: Canada: Alberta | collected...
GTATGCTTGACATTAAGAACAGCTTTGAGTATCTTTTTGGTGAGCATACATTTACCTCTCTGTACTATAGATTTTTTTTGGCGAAAAAATTGTACAGGAAAATGTATGCTTTTTCAATATTTACAAGAGTTACAGCGTTTTAGCTACCCACACAAACTGATGAAGAGCCAAAAATAATAAAAATAGTTGAAGCAGTATCAGGTGAGGCAAGAATGAGCAACGAAAGAAGAACATCATGAAAGACATTTCTGACATTAAACCATTTGAAAAAAAGGTCTGGCTCTCTTCCCCAACAATGCATGGAGATGAGCTTAAGTACATTACTGAAGCCTACGAGACAAACTGGATGAGCACAGTCGGTGCGAATATTAATAGTGTTGAGACTGAGATAGCCGAGAAGGTGGGATGTAAGTATGCTGTGGCACTTTCTGCAGGAACCGCTGCGTTACACTTAGCAACCCGTCTTGCAGGTGAGAAGCTCTATGGAATACATCCTGCAAACCGTGGCTCGCTGGCTGGTCACAAGGTTTTCTGCTCAGATATGACCTTCGACGCGACAGTGAACCCGGTTGCCTACGAGGGCGGGGAAGCTGTGTTCATAGACACAGAGCGTGATACCTGGAACATGGATCCGGAGAGCTTGGCGAAGGCGTTCGAGATCTATCCGGAAGTAAAACTTGTGGTAGTTGCGCATCTATATGGTACGCCTGGAAAGATTGATGAGATCAGGAAAATCTGTGATGAGCACGGCGCGCTGCTGGTTGAGGATGCAGCGGAGTCTCTTGGGGCTGAATATTTCTCGACCTATAGCCAAGATGTAGATACGACTACCGGTCGCCGAAGCGTTGTAGAAGCTGTGTGGCGCGAAACTGGAACCTTTGGTGATTACAACGCTATTAGTTTTAATGGCAATAAGATCATCACAGGTAGTAGCGGTGGAATGTTCTTAACGGATAGTAAGTCTGACGCGGATAAGGTAAGAAAATGGTCGACACAATCGCGTGAAGCAGCTCCTTGGTATCAGCACGAAGAGATCGGCTATAACTACCGGATGTCTAATGTGATTGCTGGAGTTGTTAGAGGGCAGATTCCGTACCTACAGTCTCATATAGATCAGAAACGGGCTATCTACGAGAGATATAAAGAGGGACTTAAGGATTTACCAGTTTCTATGAATCCGTATGATGCTGAGAAGAGTAGACCTAATTTTTGGCTCAGCTGCTTGTTGATTGATAAGGATGCGATGGCACCAGCAGTACGCGGCGATAAAGATTACTTATATCAGTCCGTGGCTGGGAAGTCTTCTCCGCAAGAGATCCTTGATATGATCAGTGCCATTAACGCAGAAGGTAGACCGATTTGGAAACCTATGCACGCTCAGCCGATATATCTGAGTCACGACTTTATTAATCGTAAAGGTAGTGGGCGTGGTCAGAGTAATGCTTATATCGATGAAGGCGAAGTGTGGGACGTTGGAATGGATATCTTCAGACGCGGACTGTGCTTACCTTCGGATAACAAGATGACGGCAGAGGAACAGGATCGGATCATCGAAGTCATTCATAGGGCGTTTGAGTAAATGGAAAACAACAATATTGTTTTAGATGTCGTTAGCATAATTGCGGTTATTGTTGCACCTATCATTTCTGTGTGCATTGGACAGTATCTTCAAGATAGGGCTGAGAAAAGAAAAGACAAAATGGAACTTTTTAAGGCATTAATGACGTCTAGAACTGGTTGGACAGTTGAAAGCGTAAAAGGTCTAAACATTTTAGATGTGGTTTTTTCTGAGAAGAAAGATAAGCCAGTGCGAGATGCATGGAAGATTTACTATGATCGGCTGTGCACAGATAAACCATCTGAATCTGATTTTAAGAAGATAAGAGACGCTCAATATAAGCTCCTAGAAGCCATGGCTGTTTCATTAGGTTACAAGGATAAGATCACATGGGAAACTATCCAGAATCCGTACGTTCCGAACGGTATGGTAGAGGCTGAGCAGAAACAAAATGCAATGCAGGATATCTTGCTTGGCATCGGACAAATGATTTCTCAGCCTGGAAATGGAAATGCCACATCACCTACTAATGCAGTCGAGCAAAAGACTAAATAATAATCACAGAGAGACAGAAATCAATTTATGACAGATAGAAATCATAACGTTTTACGAATACTTAAGAACATCATAAAAGCCATACTTCTCATCAGCTCTGTGGTTGCCGTAATTGCCGGAATCATTGATCAGATTGGTCAAAAGCGTGACTGGGAAGATGCGGAGTTCGAAGATAAGAAGCCGCATCAAATGAAGGGTCCGTATGAACGGTTCTTTAAGAGACCACTGGATGCGTTCTTATCTACTGGGGCATTGATAGTCCTTTCTCCAGTATTACTTATAACCGCCATAGCAGTATGTTTCAAGCTCGGTTCTCCGGTTCTATTCACGCAGGAACGTCCGGGTAAGAATGGCAAGATCTTCAAACTCTTCAAATTCAGGACAATGACGGATGCGAAAGATGAGAATGGTGAATTGTTATCAGATGAAGAGCGTTTAACTCCATTCGGCCAGAAACTTCGTTCCACATCTCTGGATGAGCTACCTGAGCTTATCAACATAGTCAAAGGTGATATGGCTGTGGTAGGACCGAGGCCGTTACTGGTTCAGTACTTGCCACTTTATAACAAGCATCAATCTCGTCGGCATGAGGTTAGACCAGGGTTGACCGGATTAGCTCAGGCTCATGGAAGAAATGGACTTTCTTGGGCAGAAAAGTTCGACTATGACGTTAAGTATGTAGATAACGTGACGTTAAAGGAAGACTTCGGTGTAATCGCAGATACCATAAAAGAGGTCATCAACAAAGAAGGAATATCAGAAGATGGCGAAGCCACAATGGAGTTGTTTAAGGGGACGCCAGAAGATAAGTCTGTGTCTAGTTCTGAGGATAGTGAAGCATGAAGGGATGTGTAATGTAAGTGGAAATTGAACATAAGTGCATCACCATCATTGGGGCTTCGGGACACGGAAAGGTGTGTGCAGATATAGCAAGACTGAATGGTTATGAAAAAATTCAGTTTTTAGATGATGATCCGGCTGTTACACATTGTGGTGAGTACGAGGTCATAGGAAACACAGATTATGTACCGGCTGGCGATCTTTTTGTTGCTATTGGAAATAACGAAATCAGGAAAAAGTTCTGCGAAGAATATAAGGAACTGCTTGTCGCGCTGATTCATCCGAGTGCGGTGATAGCTGAGGGTGTGACCTTAGGAACAGGAACAGTTGTTATGGCTGATGCTGTGATCAATCCAGGAAGCGTTATAGGTGATGGGTGCATTATCAATACAGCCTCCTCTGTTGATCACGACAATGTGATTGGTAACTTCACGCATATCGCGGTTGGAGCACATACGGCTGGGACAGTAAAGATCGGTGAGTGTGTATGGCTCGGAATAGGAGCCATAGTAAGCAATAACGTTAATATCTGCAGCGGATGCGTCATTGGTGCAGGAGCTGTAGTTATTAAGAATATAGATGAAGCAGGAACTTATATAGGAGTACCGGCAAGAATGATAAAACGTAATTCCTCGTCTGCAATCGGGGGGGGGGGGTATAAAATAATATTATAATAAAGAATACTTTGATGCTTGCGTAAGGTTTGCAATCACACTTTATGTCTTAATTTTTTTCACAGTTGCAAATGCTTCTATTCAATCACTTCAATCTTCGGAGGTCTGCTTATGAATGTTGTGGCAGATCGAGAAGTTAGAACAGACCAGAAAGGTGAATTAAAAGACCTATACATAATCGGTGCAGGTGGATTTGGAAGAGAAGTTGCATGGCTTGTTAGAAGAATAAACGCTGTTACTCCAACGTGGACCATCAAAGGTTTTATCGATGATAACCAGTCTTTATGGAACACAGTCGAGGATGGCTACAAAGTCTTAGGCGGTTGTGACTATCTGAAAAGTGTAGGCATAAATGCATGGGCTGTATGCGCAGTTGGTAGCGCAAAAACGAGAAAGAAGATTGTTGAGAAGCTAGGTCACAGTGTGAATTTTGCCACAATCATTGATCCAAGTGTGGTTATCTCGGAATCAGTTAGTATCGGCGAAGGCACCATCATTTGTGCCGGGACGATCATCACAGTTGATGAGAAGATTGGAAAACATGTGATCATCAATCTTGATTGCACTATAGGACATGATGATGTGATTGATGATTTCGTAACGCTTTATCCGAGCGTAAACGTAAGCGGTGCTTGCCACTTAGGAACATGCGTTGATATGGGCACAGGAAGTCAGATTATACAGGGATTAGATGTAGGAGCTGGAACAATTGTTGGCGCTAGTGCCTGCGTTGTGAAGGATCTAGAATCAGAAGTTACAGCAGTCGGATGTCCGGCGAAGGTTATTAAGAGATATTAGGGACTCCATCCTTACGTTTGAGCACATGAGAGTTGTGTTAGAGAAACAAAAACAATATGAAACAGAGTAAAGTGAACGGACAACAGCATAAGAAAGCTCTCATGATAGCCACAGTGCCTTCAATGATTGGGCAATTTAATATGGCTAATATTCAAATTCTCCTTGATCTTAGATATACAGTCCATGTTGCTTGTAACTTCGATGATAGAAGCGTGTGGACAGAAGAACGAGTTGAAGAGTTTAGAAAGCAATTAGACGATCTGGGAGTTAAGTATTTTCAGATTGATTTTGCACGATCTCCGAAGCACATCGGAATGGTGAGCAAGAGTTATAATGAGATAAAAGAACTTCTATTTCATGAGAAGTACACGCTTGTACATGTTCATACTCCTGTTGCCGCAGCAGAAGTAAGGCTTGCAGCAAAAGATTATAACGACGCTATTGAGAGAAGGGTTAAAGAAGGCAAAAGTGCCCCCGAAAGACTGAGAGTAATCTATACAGCACATGGATTCCATTTCTATGATGGAGCTCCTCTTAAGAACTGGATATTGTTTTATCCTGTGGAGAAAGCATTATCTAAGTACACAGACGTATTAATAACAATCAATAAGGAAGATTATAAAAGAGCTTCGAGTGAATTTAATGCTAAGAAGACCGTCTATATTCCGGGTGTTGGTGTGGATGTTAAGAAATTCGCTGGTGTGAGTGAAAGCATTGACAGGGATGCTAAGAGACAGGAATTAGGCGTTAATAGTAATGACATATTCCTTCTTTCTGTCGGCGAACTGAATGAGAACAAGAATCACAGTGTGGTTATAAAAGCGCTAGGTGAGCTAAAGAAGTCGGGAAAGTTCGGAAATAACCACATCGTCTATATGATTGCTGGTACAGGCGATAAGAAGCAGGAACTAGAAGATTTGGCTGCTGAAGAGGGCGTTGACCTTCGACTTCTTGGGTTCCGTAAGGATGTGAGCGAGTTACTTACAGCGGCGGACCTCAATATTCTCCCTTCTATCCGTGAAGGATTGAACGTAAGTCTGATGGAGGCTATGGCTTCAGGTACTCCATGTCTAGCTGGCAATATCCGTGGCAATGTTGATCTGATTGATACTGGTAAGGGTGGAGAGCTATTTGATCCACAGGATGTTACTTCCGTAGCGGAAGCGATAAGTGCAGAGTTAACTCACCGTGATAATTGGTCACAGCAGGGAGCATATAACCAGAATAAGATCAAACATTTCAATCTTTCCGTTGTTGAAGAAGATTACAAAAATCTGATCGGGGGGGGGCATAACACAAAATGTTACATTTGATGATGGCCTGGAGCTTCTTGATTATAATTATTTGAGTGAAGCAATTGATAGGCAGAAAGTAAGAACGTGGCTTGGAATAGATGTGGCTGACTTCTTAATAATGTCCACAGGCGAATTAAATGCAAATAAAAACCATTCTGTAATTATCAGAGCAATTTCAAAAATCAATGATCCTAACATAAAATACATTATTGCTGGTACTGGAAAAATATATGAAGAATTGCAAGATCTGATAGAAAAACTTAATCTTCAGGAACAAGTCCACTTATTGGGATTTAGAACGGACATACCGGAATTACTTCATGCATCAGATTGCTTTGCATTCCCTTCTTATCGTGAAGGACTTGGCTTGTCTGCGATTGAGGCGATGGCAGCGGGACTTCCTTTATTAACATCAAATATGGGTGGAATAAATAGCTACAGTAAAAATGGTGTTACTGGATATAAATATGATCCAAGTGATGTTAATGGTTTTGCTGATGGAATACTAAACTTGAAGGATGAATATTCTTTGAAGCTTTCTAAAAATTGCAAGATGGAAGCTCAAAAATACGACATTGGTATCGTTAATAAAATAATGCAAAAAACTTATCAAGAAATTTAGGAGCTTATAGTCCATGCCAAAGGTATCTATCATCATGGGAATCTATAACTGTGAAAAGTATTTATCAGATAGTATAGATTCAATATTGAAACAGACATTTAAAGATTGGGAATTGATCCTTTGTGATGATGGGTCTGTCGATGGAACATATTCCGTTGCAAAATCTTATCAAAATGATTACCCGGAAAAAATAGTTCTTTTAACTAATAAAAAAAATAAAGGACTTAATTACACTCTCAATAAATGCATTCATTATGCTAGGGGAAGATATATAGCTAGACAAGACGGTGACGACCGATCCCTACCTAATCGATTTGAGGAGGAGGTTAAATTTTTGGATAAACATCCAGAATATGCATTAGTTGACGGCAACATGGAAATGTTTGATGAAAATGGAGTATGGGGCAGAACTAGTTTTCATGGAGAAGTAAAAAAGAATGATTTTGCGAAGGGATCACCGTTTATACATCCTTGTATAATGATGCGAAGGGACGCCCTAGTATCCGTGGGTGGATATTCAGAAGGCAAAAATCTTATAAGAGTTGAAGACTACCATTTGTGGTTTAAATTTTATATTAAAGGGTATAAAGGTGCTCATATAGACGATATACTTTATTGCTATCGTGATGACCGCGATGCATTTGCAAAAAGAACAGTACAAAATAGGGTTAATCTTTTTTATCTAGAAAATTGGGGTTTCAAGAAACTGGGCATATATAAGAAATACTGGTATGTACCATGCAAGCAATTATTGATGATACTTATTCCTAATGGAATGTATGCTGCCATACACAGGAAGAAGTGGGAAAAGAAATAAGGTAGTATGAAAATCGTTATTACAGCACATACGTATTATCCGAACAAAGATGGAGTTCAGGTTGTAACAGAGTACTTAGCGGAGGGACTTGTACAAAAAGGACATAATGTAACCGTTGTATCTCCAGTGATACCAGGAGCACCATTAGACGAAGAACATAATGGCGTTATAATCCATCGTGTGAATGTTTCAACAGTGCATTGTAAGTATAAAGGTGACATTATCGGCTATCAAAAGTACATAATTGATTTAGCAAATAACAGTGATTGCTTGATAAATATGTGTATGCAGACAGCTACTACAGATGTATTACTTCCTCTTTTGAGGAAAATGCCTTGTAAAAAAATATTATATATGCACGGCATGTTTGAGTTTACATTTAACAACTCAGATTGGTCAAATGGCATCCAGCTTATGCATAAAGTTTGGTGCTCGCTGAATTGGAGAAGCCTATATTCAAAATTGGGAAGATATATATCTGAGTATGATAAGATCATACAGCTTCATTCGATGGATTATGCTAATCAATATTTTATAAAAAGATATCGTGTAAAGACAAATATCATTGAGAATGCAGCGGATGATGCTTTTTTTAAGCAGAATAATAATTCTTCTTTAAAAGAAAAATATGGGAAATATGCTCTTTTTGTAGGAAATTATGATCCAAATAAAAATCAAATAGATTTGGTAAGAGCATTTGTGAAAGCAAATATTCCAGATTTATCACTTGTAATGATAGGAAGCACTAAAAATGCATATTATGAAAAAGTAATTGAATTAATCAACAATAGTGGAGATATTGGAAAACTAATATATGCCTTAACTAGTGTTCCGAGAACAGAGGTCTCTGATTATGTAGAGGAATCTCTCTTCTATATGATGAGTAGTAGAGTCGAAAAATTTCCAGTTTCAATAGTCGAAGCAATGGCAGAAGGTAAGGCTTTTATTTCGTATGATGCTGGAATTACTAGATATTTACCTGGTGGAGTGATAGTAAAGAATCCTGATGAAATGGCCGAATGGATGAAAACCATGTATGAAAACCCAGATGTTATGTATAGTTATGGGAACGCCGGTAAGATGTACGCACAAAAACATTTGTCGCGTTCTGTTGCTGTAAATAAACTTGAAAATATTATAGAGAACTTATGAAATCAATTACTTTTATTTGCCCGTATTTTGGGAAATTACCGGAAGCACAATTTCCTTTATGGTTACAGTCTTGTGCGTATAATCCTTCAATTAAATGGATTATATTCACAGATGATACAACGGAATATGATTACCCAACTAATGTTGAAAAGGTTCAGGTTTCGTTTGAATGGTTAAAAAAATACATACAAAGCAAATTTGAATTCAAGGTTTCTTTAGATACCCCTTACAAACTATGTGATTTCAAACCGACATATGGGTATGTTTTTAAGGATTATTTACAGGATTCAGATTACTGGGGATATTGTGACATCTCAGATACAATATTTGGAAACCTTAGAAAATTTTTAACGGATAATGTCTTAACATCTGACAAAGTAATGTTTCTTGGTCATATGACTTTATATAGAAATTCAAAAAGTATCAACAGCGCTTTTATGAATTCTGAAAAATGTGGCAAGCCTATTGAAAGAATATTGGGAGTTGCCGAGAACATGGCTTTTGATGAAAATCCCATGTACGGAATTAGGAAGATATTTAAAATTTTAGGATATTCGTCTTATAGAGTAGATAAGATGTATGATGATATTTCTCCGTTGAGATACGCCTTTCAACTTTCCTGCTATGATCAAGATTACAAACAATATTATAAGAAAAAGGTGCCCATTATATTTGAGTGGAGAAACGGTTCATTGTATGAATTTTCACTAAAAGAAGGAGAACTTATCAAAAGAGAACTTGGCTATGTTCATTTTCAAAAGAGAAAAATGAATAATCTATTTAAAAAAAAGGATGTTAGACAATTTTTGATTGTTCCAAATAAATTTATTGAAAATAATAAGATGATAACGACAAGAAGCGTAGAAGACTATGGAAAAGATAGGATGTTCTACTACCCATTTTTTAAGCTCAAATGGGATGCATTAATTTATAAATTATCTCACTTAGGCAAGGACTAAAGGTGCTACTGTGACAATATCTATATATAAGAATGATTATTATAGAACAGCCAATTTATTTATATGTTTCGCTGCCATTATTTGGGCAATTATAAATGATAAGGCATTTCAAACAGGCACTTTTGGATCGGCCTTATTGTTTCTTGTTTTCAATGCCTTATGTTCTTTTCTATCTAGACAAACATTTTATTCATGGCCTGTGATAATTATTAGAGGGTCCGGTGCTTTTAGGTATATAATAGTTGCTTTAGCGGCGTTTAAAGATGGTGTATATACATTTCCTGATGATAACTGGATTGTATATTTAGAAATGATGGCAATATATTTTGCTATCTTTCTATTTGATGTAAGACATCAAAGCCGTGCCGATAATACGACTGTTGCGTATGAAGCTTTTAACATAAATGATGATAATATAAGAAGTTCAAATCAAAGAGGCGTAATTATTACGGCTATTTTAATTGTCGCCGGAGCCTACGTCATAACACATAGAGAAATATTATCTTTATATTTTAGCTTAAGTACAAATAAAGCTAGTGTAGTGTATGCTAATGGTCTAATTGCTCTCTTAGTAAACTTGTTTTTTCTAATTATATATATAAAAGCTTTTTTGTATTTTCAAAGACTTAGCCTTCCTGAATGGATAATAATCATTCTACAAATTGCTATAAGTATTTTCTATATAAATGGAAGCTCAATACACAGCGATAATGTATCAAGATGGTCTATGCTTATAACAGGACTTTTGGCTTATGTATATTTAGTTAGATTTCACCCCAAATATAAGAAAGTGTTATTAATAGGACTTTTAGTTATTTTGATTTTTGCTGTATTCTTTGGTTCGATGATCAAGTTCTCGAGACTGGGAAATCAAGACTATATGGGAATGAATTCAACAGTAAATTCATTATTCTCATATAAGAATTTGAATGCATATTTTGCTGGGCCGACCAATATTCATGTTGGAATAGAAATGATTAAGTCTGTTCATAAGAATGGGACGTCCCCTTTACTTATGTTTATTTCAGATTTCTTTAACAATTTCCCACTTTTAAATAGAATACTTAATTTACAAGATTATGCATCACATATAATTTTTAATAGAATATACTATGGGTCAAGTATAGCCGTCGATCAGATACTTCCATTATCTTGCCAATTATATAATTTTTTTAATATAGGCTTTATAATTCCTGAAGCAGGAATAGTTTATTTTGCATTGATACAAAATAATAAAATAAAGACTGAAGAAAATATGTTGTTAACATTTTGCGAAGTCTATCTTGTGGCATCATTATCTTTAGTAAATTGCTTAAATATGACGGTTATGCTTCAAGGAGTTTGGTTACAAGTCCTTCCTGCTTTTTTGGTATATTGGATAAATAGAACGCTTGTAATAAAAGGAGATTAACTCAATGAGTATGCCTAAACAATTTATAAAGACTGAAATTAATAGAATAGATAATAAAAGAAAATTGAATTCAAAATACAAGTTTTTCGATAGAAAGAAGAACAAAAAATACGCATTGATTGTTTTATCAGGTTATCGAAACTTTTTATGGAAAGCTGTTTTTGGAAGGATAAAAAAATTTTGTCCTGATGATATAGATGTTTGTATTATTACTTCGGGATTATTTTCAGAAGAACTAAGCAAAATATGTGACGAAAATGACTGGTCGTATCTTAGCACACAAAAGAATCAACTTTGTATTGCACAGAATATCGCTTTAAAAATCTTTGATAGAGCTGAGTATATTTATAAACTTGATGAAGATATGTTTATTACTAAAGAATTCTTCTTAAATATGCGAGAAACATATTCTAAAGTAAAAAAAGAAGGACTTTACGATATTGGGTTTGTTTCTCCTCTTACACCGATAAATGGGTATGGCTATATTCGACTCTTAAAGAAGTTTGATAAATTAAGTGATTACGAAAAAAGATTTGGAAAGGCTGTATATGGTGGCAATAACAACTCTTGTGATTTTATTTCAAATAAAGACGTTCCATTCTTTATGAACTCAATTCCGGAATTTCAAAATATTGACACTCTATCTAATACATTAAATATTGATCCCTTTAATTACTCTGTTTGCCCAGTGCGATATAACATAGGAGCTATTTTTTTAAAAAGAGATGTTTGGAAAGATATGGGAATGTTTTCTGTTCCGCATGGAGGAGTAGGGCTAGGAATTGATGAATCGGATTTAAATAGCTATTGCATTTGCAATTCTAAGGCCATGATAATATCAGAGAACTGTGCTGTAGCGCATTTTTGTTATGGTGCTCAAGTGAGTGACAAATTGATTAACGCTTATAAAAAAAGAGAAAAAGAATATTTGGTAAATTGATACAAAATGGAATCAAAAGGAAAAAAACTTTTTGATAATACAATAATCTTTTTTATTGGAAATATTGGATCAAAAATAATACAGTTCTTATTGGTGCCTTTATATACTTATTGCCTTACCACTGCTCAATTTGGCACAACGGAACTTGTTTTAAATGCGATTTATATAGTAAGTCCCATTTTTTCAATTTCTATTACAGATGGGATGCTTCGATTTGGCCTGGATAAAAAAATAAAAAAACAAGATGTTCTTTTAGATTCTATAATTATTGCGGCAGTTGGATGTGTTATTTCCATATTATGTATTCCTATTTATTATCAATTTGACTCTTTGAAGGGATGGATACCTTATTTTGTTTTAATAATGAATTTCAGAACTCTTCAAGATGTTCTTTCGGTTAACCTTAAAATAAAAGGCCAGAATCGTCAATATGCACTTAATAGTATGATATATAGTTTCGCTTTTTGTGCTTTTAATATCTTATTATTGAGTCTTTTTAAACTTGGAATAGATGGTTACTTTTTAAGTTACATTCTGGCTTATGTAATTAGTATTATATATTTACTTTATGCTGGGAATGTTATTAGGGATATTCGATCAGCCTCTTTTGATGTCAGACTTGTTAAGAAACTTGTAATATACTCATTGCCAATGATCGTTAACGCCTTATCTGGATGGATTATAACAGCATCTGATAAGTTCATGATCAACTTCTATATGGATAATTCTGCTGTTGGTCTATATTCTGTCGCTACAAAGATCCCTACAATTTTGACTACTTTAAGTAGCATCTTTATGCAAGCTTGGACTTTATCTGCTATTGATGAGTATGAAAATGAAGAGGGAACTTCATTTTACTCAAACATTTATTCAGCATTCTTGTTTTTTGTCGGATTTGCTAGCTTAGTTATTATTGGCTTTATTCAACCTTTTATGAAGGTATATGTTAGCAAAAGTTATTATTCATCATGGATTTATGTGCCTTTTTTAGTTTTTGGCACTGGTTTAATGTCAATAGTAAATTTTTTTGGCGGAGTTTATGTTGCTCACAAAAAAAATATGAGAATTACTATAACAACGTTGATTGGTGCTGTTTCTAATATTGTCCTTAATTTCACTCTTATTCCTAAGTATGGGATACAAGGAGCTGTTATAGCTACTTTTATTTCGTGGCTTATTGTATCAATCTATCGATACATAGACGTAGTTCAATTGATACATAAGAGCCTTTCTTTGACTAAATCACTCCTTTTCTTTGTTCTTTGCCTTTTTGTTTCACTTGTAGCTATAAAGGGAAACTATATTATTACACTTGTGTTAACCGGTATTTTTTTACTAATTTGGCTCTTTTTTAACAGAAAAGTAATGAGGCTATCGATTGATCAAATAAGCATCATAATTAAAGACAGAATTTCTTCTCAAAGGAGGTAGCATTTATGAATAAGTTTGATTATTTTAAATCTAATGTTAGATGGACATTAAGAAAAAAACACGATAAAAATATGAGGAATATGCTTATAAATAGTAATCCGAGTATATTCTCTTCTAATTGTGTGGGGGGGGGTAATATATCATGCATTAGGTCTACAATTTGAATCCCCTACTATTAATTTGTTTTTTTCTGCTAAAGACTATTTGAAGTTTTTACAGAATCCGAATAAATATCTTTATGGTAATTTTTTTAATATTAAAGACGATAAATCTCCATATCCAATAATCGGCTGTGAAGATATTGTAATTAATGCTGTTCACTATTTAGATTTTCAAGAGTTTAAGACAAAATGGGACGAAAGAACAAAAAGAATTAATTTTGATAATCTTTATGTTATGATGTGCGAAAGAGACGGATGCTCTTATGACGATATTAAAACGTTTGATTCTTTACCATATAAAAATAAGGTGATATTTGTTCATAAGCCTATGCCAGAATTTCAATCTGCTTGCTTTATTCCTGGGACTGGTTTAAATCAAAATGGAGTTTGTTGTGTTAGAGATTTAACATCATATGTATCTCGCTTTTCTACCATAAGATACATAGACTATTTTGATTATGTTTCTTTTTTAAATGAGGGTTCAATAAAACTTAATAAAAAATTATTAAGTGAGTGAACATTATGACCTTCGCTTGAGACAACTATAAGAACCGGATCAATATTCTTAAGCATGATCTGTCATTCGAATCAGCTGTTAATGTTTTCGACGATCCCAATGCTGTGATCCTCTAAGATGAGCCGCATTCAAATCTAGAAGACCATTACACTTTAATCGGCCTTCTCGATTCCAACATTATTGTTGTCTCATTTACGGTCGTCTGTGATAATACATACAGAATCATATCTGCTAGAAATGCTGACAAAGGGAAGACCAAGATATTCTTAAAGCAATAATTGAGTCTTATGTAGATTCATATGCCACAGATAATTCGTAATGATCAAATTATCGCCGGAACGCAATTTATAAAGATTCATGAGTTTGATAATGGGAGTAAAGTTCCTATTTATGAAGTTTCGACTTTCAACTGATTAAATCAGATAATTGGATATGTGAAATTCATCAACCGTGACTATGGTAGGGTATACAGCCGTGAAGAGGCTCACCGGCATAGTACATTGAAGCCAAGCGCTGCATGGATATCTGATAATGGACGAAAATTTAATAGTAGCCTCTCGAAACTGCGCAAAGCGATTAGCGAAGATGAATCATTATGCAATGAATTGAAGCTTGATGGCAGTAGATTTGATAATCTTCTCATAGAGACTACACTGCAACATTATGGAATTATTTGCCTGTGCTGACGTCCGCAATTTGTAGCGGCATAGCTGATAACGAGGTTTATCAGTACTTATTGCTCATTGCAGCCGATGGCGACGATTACAATGTACATGGCATAAAGCGCGGTAAGCATACTGATTCAAATGATTTAAGACGTTCTCTTCCTTCTACCTTCTTGAGGCCCCACGCTCAGCATGGAATCATGCTACGAAAGTGTCAGAAGTCAAAGGGAGATATGGATTGGGATCTGGCATTGAATGTTGTATGTATTCTCAGAATGCGCATTGACATAGTGAGTGATTGGTTGGGAAAGGGGACTATGCTTACACAGAAAGCTCTCATTCCTTTTCCTATGGATGATAAAGGGTATATGGCTCTTTTTAGCCGAACGGACATTTTTCATACGCCTGAAAGTTTGATCACAGAGTATGTGTACTGATCCAGAGCGGCTTCTGGCTCGATCCAACCAAACGCAAAATAACGGTAATTGAGGAAAACTTTATATGGCAAATGATACAAGCAAGAAATCCTATTATATTCAGGATGCAGAACTTAATAACGCTGACCAAGATTTCTTTCGCCATGAAGATGTCTCCAAAAATCTTGAACAAATAATTACGGGGAATGAGCCACCTTTTAATGTTGCTGTAATTGGAAAATGGGGACTTGGGAAATCTTCTTTAATTAACTTGGCGACAAAGGACTTAACGGCTGACGATACTAAATATAAGAGAGTAGATATCAATGCATGGAAATATGAAAAGGAGACTTTGAGCAAAGTCTTTCTTAGAGAGGTACTTCAAGCATTGGAAAGTGATGATCCAAATCACATTGAAACATCGCAGGAAAAATCAGGTAGTATATTTCTAAGCCAGTTTCTCAGTATTTTTAAACATCACAATAATGAGGAGGAATTTTTTAAGGCGTTTTGGAAATCTATATGGGACAATAAGCTGTTATGTATTGGATGGATTGTTGCCTCGTTTGCTGCTTATTTCCTTTATAAATGGGGAATACTCACACTTGATGGATACTGGAGTAGTATGTCTCCGGCAAACATCTGGAAGACAGTTTGGACAGGATATCTTCGCAACTCCGTGACGTTACTTGCTGTCCCATTCTTCCTTGCGATTCTTACAAAGTTATTGCAGGAAATAAAAGGCAAATCGCCCGAAAGGATCGGATATTTACCTCCGGATTTGAATGTAGAGGATTACGAAATCCTGCTTAGACGTAAAGTCAATGAGCACAAAAATTTGACAATACTAGTTGTTGTAGACGACCTAGATCGTCTTAGCGCTAAGAAAATGGTCGAAGCCCTTGACGCTATTAAGATGTTCATGGAGTTTAAGCAGATCATCTTTATTGTTCCATTTGATGATACAATATTAAGGAAATCTATAGTTCAAGAAAGACTCAATGGAAGAACCAAGGGGGATTTATCTGGAAGTGATGGGCTGCTAGACAAACTATTTCAATACAAGTTATATCTTCCGCCGGTTCTTTCATATGATATTAAGAGCTATGCAGAGAATTTATGCAAAAATAATTTGCAGGACTTCTTCAGAGATTATTGCGAGAATAATTCAGAATCTTTTCTTTATTGTGTTCGCCGTATCCTTATCTATAGAAATGTAACAACTCCGCGCCAGGTGAAGAAACTTATCAATACATATGTTTCTTACGTAATGCTATCTCGGGAAAGGGAGAACGCTGGCAAAGTCAGGACAGGATTCACAAATGAGGGGATGGAAATCATTGCAAAGATAGCCGTCCTTCAGGCTGATTTCAATGACGTATACGACCTTATGTTTGAAGAGGAAGACGTCTTGAATCGTATTCTTGATACTTATGGCGAATGGACATCAGCCGATAGAGATGTTGTGCCTGATAATGAAGATGTAAGTAAAGTTGATAATGCTAGTGATGAAGATGAGGAGAATTATACAGAGAAACTTTCAAAAGTTAGAACCAATGCAGAAGATTTAAACGCGATATTAGAGCGTTTATCAAGTCGTGAAAGGAATGCAGCAAAAATATCTACTGGATCTAATCCGTTTAATCAGGCTATGCCACTGATTAATTTTCTTCAACATACAAAGAGCATAGATTCAGAGGATATTCTTTCTTATTTATATGTTGCTGAGGATAAAATTACTATAGCTACCGGAACCAAGAACAGAAGGGCTTTTATTGACGCGGCCGTTAGTCGGAATGCAGAAGAAACAAAGATTCTGCTTAATAAAAATGCATCGTTGGCCGAAGCTGCTCATGTGTTTATTCAGGAAACGAATGACTCTAAGGATGTAGCAGCACTTGTTTCTTCGTTAACTCATTGTCTTAACGAACTGTCACAAGATTCTCAAAAGGGCATTGCGGATGATATTGCCACCACAGCAGAGAATTTAGCTAACGATTGTGATGATTCTGATATTCAAGAATTTGATTTTAATGGTTTGCTTGAACTATATGGCGAAACTAGTCGCCCGAATCAATTCGACGCGTTACTTTTGTTCGTGTTAGACAAATCTGAAGATGGTAATCATGCCGAAGAAGTTGCTAAGGCTTTTTATTCTCATTATGCTATTTTGTCGGATGACATAAAGACTGAATTATCTAAGTATTTTTTAATTTCCATTACCAAAAAGAACATTTCTATTGATGATGCTCTTTCTATTCGAGTAAAGTATATTGGCTTTGATGATCCGCATACAGTTAAATGGATAAAGAAATATTACAAATACTTGATTTCATCGATCGAAGAAACGGAAGATGAAGAAAAACAAGATTGGTATATCACAGAGTTAGTAGCGGTCTTTAATATTCTTCCAAAGGATGAATATCAAGAGAACTTTGAAGCATTACAACCTATTTATGGTTTGCCAGAAATGTCGAAGACTTTAATTGAACTATTAGAAAAGTCTGACTACAAATTGGAGCAAGATGTTATAGATCAAGTTGTGTTAGCACAAATAGAGGATTCAGAAGAAGAGGACGGGGCAAACTCATTCCTTAAGAAGTTTGAATATTCCGTAAATGAAAAGAACAGAACAACCATTGATACTTATCTTGAGAAACAAGTGAAGAACGTTGATTTGGTTGTAATGCTACGGAATATGATTAAGTCAGGCACAGATGCATTTAAAAATATTCCGAAAACAATAGATCAGGTTATTGATGGGGCGGCTAACACAGGAGACGCTAATCAGGTAACTACTGTATGTGAATTGATAAAAAGTAACGATAGCTTTGTATTTGGACGAGTTTATTCCATTTTAAAGCCTTATACTGCTTACAACAGATCGAGTTATAATGGTCTGGCTGATATTCTTGCCACATTGTATTCTATTAATGCTCAGCCAGTTTATGACATACTAAAAGCTAACAAGGATGCAATTAATACCTATTATAATTCCATTGTTATTTCGGATAACTTTATTGAATTTAACTCGGACTTAATCTATCAAACAATAGCTGTAAATTACAAGGCAAATGGCAATATCAATAATGAAGAAAGAACGATTGTAAATAATTATTTTGATGCTTTAATGAAAGTCTTTGATGGAGATAAGCTGAGAAATGAGATAATTCATAGCTTTGCGTTACTGAATCCGCTCATAACAGATGTGGAAATAAAAACCTATGAGCCGAAATTCCATAGCGCGATTAAAAATGATAATGTTGCAGATGTATTTGAAATATACTCTGCCCATTATGATGTATTGCACGATAGTTCTTCAGTATGCGAAAATTTCGTTGATGTCATTTTAAAACTATTACCTGTTTGCAGCGAAAAAAATAGTGTGCTTAAGACTGCTGGAAGCTGGTTTACTTGGATACGATATACACCTGAGCTCGCTAAAATCATATTTGAATCAAACGATATTAGAGATGAAATTGCACTTCCTTTGTTAAACAAATTTCTCGTAAATGGCATCAATGATCAAGAGGATGGACCTGAATTATGTAGCTTGACTGCTCGAAATACTAGTCCTGAATTTATGAATAAGATTTTCAGAGGTGGAACTCAAGAATTGAAGGAAGTCCTTGATGACATTTTGAAGAATCCAGGGAACTATTTGCTTGACCAGATTGTTGCAGTGATAGATTGGATGAATATCTGTTATTCGGATAACTCTGTTGCTTCTTATTCAGGAGATGTTTATACAGTAGCGATAGAAAATTCAAAAGATGACAAGGACAGGCAGGCTATAATAGATACGTTTGTTAAGGTACCTCGTAAAGTTGTAGATGGCGATAAGGATAAATGGATAAACATTTATACAACCTTATTTAGGCATACTGAGAGTGATGAAATGAGGAGAAAAATATTATCATTTGCTGCCGATAATAAGATAAGAACTCACGTTATTAGAAGCCTACCGAACCCAGTTGCAACTGAGGCTAAGAGATTATTAAAAGAAACAAAGGTCTAATGGACAAATACTTAATGGAGTGACCGCTGCCGGGGATTGATTTCTCTCTGTGATGATCACAGGAGAGGATAAGTTGATAGTTATTTAGATGGCGTGGAAATAAATGTCCAGAAACTGAGCGTGAGAATTGACAAGGTCGCAAGACACGTATTGTCGTAACCCCGAGACAAATTTTCATTACACAAGCCACAGTTGGGAAGGCCGCAGGCAAGCTTATCACTTGAAGAAAAGGAACTGGAGTACAAGGATAACACAGACCGTATTGAGGTAGAGCGAAGCTTTAGCCTGAGCAAGAGGTGCTACGGACTGGGGCTAATAAAGTGTAAACTTGAAGAAACAACATACAGCAACATAGGAATGTCGATATTAGTAACCAACCTGTTTAAAGTTCTGAACAGGCTTGGTAAATGCACTTTAATTTTATGAGGCTTCATCAGTTTGTGTGGGTAAGTAGTAGCCTCGGCTACACACCCTATCCTTGTTCTGCTTGACTGCCAACTAGCTGGTTGGATGCCCTGTGTCAAGGGTTTCCGCGAAGCGGCGCTTGC
>Ga0256404_1006465_pt1 | contig 19375 bp, 18 predicted proteins | sample RumenRJG_01DNA_FD_185990 | JGI IMG/M metagenome (GOLD analysis project Ga0256404, IMG submission 185990) | Bovine rumen microbial communities from Lethbridge, Alberta, Canada - RJG_01 | ecosystem: Host-associated > Mammals > Digestive system > Stomach > Rumen | place: Canada: Alberta | collected...
GTTGTAGATCTCTGTTTGAAACAGGGTATTCCGCCGTACCTTCCGTCAAGGTAGGATTTGTCCACCTTACGGTCCTTGCGTTCCTTGTACTCCTCCAGCGAATATACCTCGGAAGCCCCGTCCGCGTTCTTGTTGATGAACCAGATCTCATCCCTTCTCAGGAGGTTGAGGTCCAGCAGGCGTGATTCGTGAACGGTGAGGATGAGCTGTCTTCTGAGGTTAGGATCCAGGGATTCGAAATCTTTTACGAACTTCTGGGTCAGCTGCGGATGCAGGCTGCGGTCCAGCTCGTCTATCACGTAGGTGATGTTCTTCTCATCACCGGTATCCAGGACAGGGAGGAGTTCCATCAGTCTGTTGGTCCCATCCGATTCCTCCCCGTAATCGAATTGGACCCCGTTATGGTCGTATACCATTTTCTTGACCACAGGTTCCCCGTTCGCTTTTGCCGATATTGTGTATATTCCGGTAGGCAGTCTCACCGTGCTGAAGGATTCCTGGTTGTTCTGCCTGTTGGCGGCCACCAGACTGTATAGGAAATCCGATGGCAGTATCTGCGCATATGCAGGGGGTTCCAGAGTCTCGTAGCGAACCGAGGTTATGCCCGTGCCGTAGCGTGCAATCGCCGCATCGGTGAACGAGTTGGTCTTCTCGGTCCTGTTGAACGGTGCCGAACCGGCGGCAATGATCCTGAGGGATCTGGCGAACCAGTTCAGAACCAGGTGTATGGAGTTGAGTTTCCCTTTGGACGTCTGCGGCATTTTGGAGATGATCAGCATGAACGGCATGCCGCGGTTAGTGTTCGCTTCCGCTGTGTAAACGTTGAAGAACATCCTGTCATGTTCTCCGAGTTCCAGATCCGTCTTGATATCGTTCTGGATCCTATGGAAGATCTTCACTCTGCTGGATTGCACATGTTCATACAGCCATTCTTCCGTTATGGTCCCGGTCGACAGCTGCACTGCCAATCCATATGAGAAGAAACGGTTGTTTATCTCCAGGGTGTACTCGAAAGCGGTGGGTTTGTCGCGGTTCTCCGGAGTCAGCCTGCAGTAGTCCTCGCGTCTGATGGGATATCCGAGGATGAGGTTGCGGGAGGCGATCATCGCTTTGACCAGATTCGATTTTCCGGATGCGTTGGCTCCGAAGAGTACCGCAGTACGGAGTATGTCGGTCCCCTTGACCGAGTAAACGTGGTCCCGGTGATCGCGGGATTCGCCGGTCATCAGAGACAGACTCTGCTCAGCATTGAACGACTTATAGTTCTCAACCCTGAATTTGATGAGCATATTATCCTCGAAAAAATCGTTTACATATAGCAATAATGCCTAATTAGTATATATTAATATTTATTAATTCTCGAAAAAATCGATAATTTATATAAAGACAATTAATAATGATAATATTCATCCCTGTCTGTACTGTCAATTAATAGAATCATCATCCTTTTTCGGAATAACATGGCATAATTCTTCTCCATGAGCGATGTATGTTTTTCCGAATTCGTTGCATTTATCAGGCTCCGCCCATTCGCCAACCTTTTATTACGTGCGTGCCATCGCGCACGCATATACAAGATCTGATTACCATGACCGCAATCGGAGAATGCACCAAGACCATCGACACCCCCGAGGGAAAACTCACCGTGTTCAGCCTCAGGGAACTGGAGAAGAAAGGAGTCATCAAGGATCTCAAAAAGGTACCCTACAGCATCAGGATCCTCATCGAGGGAGTCCTCAGGCAGAGGGGAGAGACCATCAACGACCAGGACGTGATCAACGTAGCCTCCTGGTCCCCCAAGGGCAACGATACCGACATCCCCTGGATCCCCGCCAGGATTCTGTTACAGGACCTTACCGGCGGAGCCGTCGTCACTGACCTCGCCTCCATGAGGGAGGCCGTCGCCAAAGTCGGCAAAGACCCAGAAGCCATCAATCCTATCATCCCGGTCAACCTGGTCATCGACCATTCCATTCAAACGGATTGCTCGGGAACCGACGATGCCATGGACAGGAACGAGCAGATCGACTTCTCCAGGAACAAGGAGAGGTACGCACTCTTCAAGTGGGCCCAGAAGTCATTCAAGAACTTCGTCGCCGTCCCGCCCTGGAACGGAATCTGCCACCAGGTCAACATAGAATTCCTTTCTCCCCTCGTCCACGTGAGGGAAGAGAACGGCAGGAAGATAGCATACCCAGACTCCTGTTTCGGAACCGATTCCCACACCACGCAGATCGACGGTCTCGGCGTGGCCGGATGGGGTGTCGGAGGAATCGAGGCGGAAGCGGTCATGGTCGGACAGCCTTCCTACATGAGCCTGCCCGACGTGATCGGATTCAAGCTCACCGGCAAGCTCAAGCCCGGAGTCACCGCCACCGATCTGGTCCTCACCGTCGTCCAAATGCTCAGGCAGAAAGGAGTCGTCGGCAAATTCGTCGAGTTCTTCGGCGCCGGATACCAGTCGCTGGATGTCTCCGACAGGAGTACCATCGCCAACATGGGCCCCGAGTACGGAGCGACCATGGGATTCATGCCCGTGGACCAGAAGACCCTTGATTACCTCAGGCTGACCAATCGCGACGAGGATCATATCAAGACTATCGAAATCTACGAGAAGGAGCAGATGCTCTGGTACGACCCCGAGAACATCCCCGAGTACACCGATACCTTAGAGTTGGATCTCGGCGACGTGGAGCCCTGCACCGCGGGCCACAAGCGTCCCCAGGACAGGATCCTCCTGAAGGACATGAAGTCCTCCTTCGCCTCCACCCTGGAGGCACTGGGTTACAAGACCCAGCGCACCCCTTCCAGGGAGAAGATGGGGGACGGTTCCGTTGCCATCGCATCCATCACCAGCTGTACCAACACCGCCAACCCCAGCGTCATGATCGCCGCCGGACTCGTGGCAAAGAAAGCATACGAATTGGGAATCAAGCCTCCCGCGTTCGTCAAGACCTCCCTCGCACCCGGCTCCAAAGCCGTGACCGACTACCTCACCAAGTCCGGTCTCCAGAAGTACCTCGACGCCGAGGGATTCCAGAACTGCGGTTACGGATGCATGACCTGCATCGGCAACTCCGGCCCCCTCTCCGATTCCGTCTCCAAGGAGATCACCGACAATGATTACGCTGTCGCTTCCGCAGTCTCCTCCAACAGGAACTTCGAGGGAAGGGTCCACCCCCTCGTCAAGGCCAACTACCTCATGTCCCCGCCCCTCGTGGTGTGCTTCGCGCTCGCCGGAAGGATCGACATCGACATGACCAGCGAACCTATCGCCGAGAAGGACGGGAAGAAGATCTACCTGAAGGACATCTGGCCCGAGGACTCCGAGATCAAAGCAGTGATGGATAAGTACGTCACCCGCGAGGCCTTCGCCGCCGGTTACGACGGAATCTTCAAGGGATCCGACAGGTGGAACTCCATCGAGTGCAGCAACACCGCCCTCTTCGGATGGGATGACAAATCGACTTACATCAGGAATCCCCCTTACTTCGAGCACCTGATGGATGCCCCCGAGATCGTCAGCATCCGCAAGGCGCGCTGCCTTGCGAAACTGGGTGACTCGATCACCACCGACCACATCTCCCCCGCCGGCGCGTTCGGCGAGAACTCCTCCGCAGGTAAGTATCTCATCTCCCTCGGAGTGCAGAAGAAGGACTTCAACTCCTACGGAAGCAGGAGGGCCAACCACGAGATCATGGCGAGGGGAACCTTCGCCAACGTGAGGCTGAGGAACCAGATCGCCCCCGGCACCGAGGGAGGATACTCCAAGTACATCCCCGACGGCTCCGTGGACTTCATCTACGAGACCAGCAGGAAATACGATAACGACGGCACCCCTCTGATCGTCCTCGCAGGCAAGGACTACGGTATGGGCTCCTCCAGGGACTGGGCCGCCAAGGGACCTCTCCTTCTGGGAGTGAAAGCAGTCATCGCTCAATCCTTCGAGAGGATCCACAGGTCCAACCTCGTGGGCATGGGAATCGTCCCGCTGCAGTACATGGACGGACAGACGACCGAGAGTCTGGGTCTTGAGGGGAACGAGACCTTCGACATCGACCTCAGCGACCTCTCTCCCAAGAAGAAGGTGCACGTCGTGGCCACCAGCCCTCAGGGTCTGAAGACCGAGTTCGACGCCATCTGCAGGGCAGATGTTCCCATAGAGATCCAGTACATCGCCAACGGCGGTGTGCTGCCCTTCGTCCTCCGCAGGATGATCCAGTAAACCTTCCCCGGATTTCCGGAACGGCGGGTAAAACCCGCCGGCCCGGGGTATTTCCAGGATTTATTCTTTATCTGATTATGATAATCCATTATCGTAATAGGACATTATTTTCCAATTTATTTATATACTGATAGCAATTATAATAATTTATTATGATAATTGATTATGATAAATATTTAAAGTACAAGGTAGAGGCCTTCCCGGTAAGGCATAAGCGGAAGGACCTCTTCAAACTCGACCTGAGGATTGATTCCGGTTGCAGGTCCAAGATAAAAGAGATAGAGGAGATGGACCGTCAACTGGACAGGGTGATACTGAGATTCTCTGATTACAAGGATCTTGTGGAGGCAGCACATGCCGTTAACGTCCATTGGTCGACCAAATTGGAAGGCAACCGCATGTCCCTTGAGGAAGTCATGAACTCGTCCCGCATGGTGGGCGGATCCTCCAAGAAGCTGGAGGCGAAGGATCCCGGCAACCAGCAGGAGATCCTCAACCACCTCTACTCCTATTTCATGGAGGACAGATTCGTCCTTCCATGGACTCTCAGGACCGTCTCCTCCGTGCACAAGGTGCTGATGAAGGGCACGGGGGAGGACTGCATCCCCGGGCAGATCAGAACAGAGGAAGAGGTCCACGTCACCAGCAATGGCATCGAGACATTCATCGGATGCCCCGCCGTCCATGTATCCAGCGAACTGGAGGACCTGTTGGAATGGGCGCTGTACTCCCCGTACGACTCGCTGGCGACCGCGGTAATCTTCTTCCACGAGTTCGAGAGCATCCATCCGTTCCTCGAGGGCAACGGACGCACGGGACGTTCGCTGTTCCACATCCTGATGCAGGAGAAGGGGTTCGTGAACTTCAATCTCTGCAAGATCGACGACAAGCTTCTGCAGAAGAGCCAGATATACTACTCTCTGATGGAATACACGGACAAGACTGGCGACTACAGCCCCATCGTGGAGTACTTCTGCGATTGTATTTATGCGGCCTATAAGGAAGCAATCGGGGTCTTCGAGGAGAAGGACATCCTGAAGGAACTCGACGAGAGTTCCAGGGCGCTCGTGATGGAAGCAAGGAATCATAAAGGCTGGTTCACTCTGAACGAGACCAGTTCCTGGGTGAGCGGTCTGTCGGATCAGAGCATCAGGAACAAACTGAACCACCTTGTGGAACTTGGGGTGCTCGAGAAGGAAGGCAGCACCCGTGCCACAAAATACCGTTTCACCGATCCATTCGGAGAAATCAAGGAAATGCTAAAGAAGGAGTTCCCGGATGAGTAATCCGTTCGAGAGGAAGTGATTGAATTGTTGTACACTCCGTTAACCTATCTTGCTATGAGGATTGCATACGATGCCCACCACGGCGTTCTTGACAAGAGTGGTGCGCCTTACATCTTTCACCCGTATGAGGTGGCATTGCAGCTAGATGATGAAATCTCAGTCTCCGTCGCACTCCTGCATGACGTCGTGGAGGATACTGATCTCACCTTCGACGAACTCCGTGCCAAGGATATTCCGGAAACGGTTATCGAACCCCTGACGTTCCTGACCCACGACAAATCCGTACCTTATGATGAGTATATCCGGAACATCGGTACCAATTTTATAGCCACCAAGGTGAAAATCGCTGACCTTACCCACAACATGAATGAGTCCAGATACTGTCGCTCGATGAACGCTTACGAGTGCGAGAGGCAGGAGAAGTACCGTAGGTCGAAAGAATATCTCCTCGGAAGGCTGAAAGAATTCTCCGAGAAGTAAGTCCTTATCAGATCTGCTCCGCCTTCATGGCGTGCTCTGCGAACATTTTCTGGAACGAGGGATACGAACCCAATCCCCTGATGACGCAGTTCACCCTGTATCCTTCCTTCTCAAGGACGGACTTGAGGGAATCGTCGTCATCTCCGGCCATGTCGTTGTTGGCGTGGTCGCCGGCGACGATCATGAACGGGGTCACGGTCACTTCCTTGTAACCCTTGTCCTTCATGAGTTCCAGGGTGTTGTCGAAGTCCGGGAATCCTTCCACTGTGGTGACATACACATCCTTATACCCGGCGAAGAACAGCTTCATCTGCAGTTCGCTGTAGGTGGCATTGGCATAGTGCTCGGTGCCGTGGCCCATGAGCACCAGCGCACCCTTCCCCGCCAGGGGAAGGAGGTCGTTGGCGATGTTGGCCACCACCTCGTCGTAATCATCATCAGTGGTGAGGAGAGGCCTTCCGATTGCAATCACGGGTATCTGGGTCTTGTACTTCGATACTATATTGTAAACGAAATCGAACTCGGTCCCATTCATGATGTGCGTCGACTGCACGATGACATCGTCGAATCCCTCCGTAACCAGTTTGTCCATCGCCTCGTCGATGTAATCGATGTGTTCTCCGTCTCTTTTCTTCAGCTTGGCGATGATCATCTTGCTGGTCCAGGCCCTCCTGAACTCCCTGTCGGGGTATTCCTTCGCTATCGCTTTCTCGACCGGGACGATGGTCTCCTCGCGGTTCTCGTTGTAACTGGTTCCGAAGCTGATTACCAGGATGGCCTTCTTGCTCATGTTTGGACGAATGCTCCAATAAAAGATAAGAGTGTCGGCCAAGAACAAAATATAACGGATGCGATTCGACCCCATGCGCTCCCTGTTGTCCGATGAACTCGATGACCAGCTCGACAAGGTACAGACCGATATCGCTGCCAAGCAGATTCCCATTATCATTCTCTTCGAAGGGGGCAGCGGAAGGGTCATCAGCAGGGTAATCAACGAATTGGACCGGAACCTGGAGCCCAGGGGAATCAATTATTTCCACCCGGACGTCACCGGAGGCGAAGCAACCGCCTTCGCCGAAATAATGAAAGCAACCCCCGGCAAAGGGGAGATTTCCCTTTACGACCGTTCCTGGTACTCCCTCGCCGTGGAGTACTGCAACGGCGACGACAGGGTCATGGAGGCGCAGATAGAGGCCATCAACTCCTTCGAGAGGTACCTTCTCGACAACGGGACGTTCATCATCAAGATCGCCTTCAGGATGAGCAACGAGGACATGAACGAGTACCTGAAGGAATACCGTCCCCACACTTCCATCCACAATACCTTCCTCTCGGTCAACCACGTGGACCGTGTCAAATTCAGGGCCGTCATGCCTCAGATCCTTGAGGGGACGGACACCAAGCGCGCCCCCTGGGACATCATCGATGTCAAGGGAGTCCAAGAAACTGTGGAGAAGACCGCGGAGACCATCATCAAGCGCATGAAGGTCTGTCTGAAGAACGCATGGACCCAGTCCGAGTGCAGGACCATCAAATGCTGCTTCCCCAATCCCAGGAAGGACCTCGAACTCGATCAGGACGCATCCGACTACAACGACCGCATGGACGAGCTCAGCGAGGAGCTCGAGAGGTTGCAGATCCTCCTGGCGGCGAGCGGACGCACCCTGGTCCTCGGTTTCGAGGGATGGGATGCCGCCGGCAAGGGCGGAGCAATCAAGCACATCTGCCATGCCCTGAACCCCCGCGGCTATAAGGTCGCCAGGGTGAAGGCGCCCACGCAGGAGGATAACGATCACACCTACCTCTGGAGGTTCGCCCGCTCAATGCCCGACGCCGGTCACATCACCATCTTCGACCGCACCTGGTACGGCAGGATGATGGTCGAGCCCATCGAGGGATTCTGCACTGAGGAGGAGTACCAGCGCTCCGCCGAGGAGATCAACGGATTCGAGAAGGTGCTCACCACCCACGGAACTATCCTCATCAAGTTCTGGCTCGACATCGACAAGGAAACCCAGCTCCAGAGGTTCAACGACAGGAAGAACGACCCCCTCAAGCAGTGGAAGCTCACCGACGAGGACTGGAGGAACCGCGAGAAGTGGGATGTCTACGAGAAGTACATCGACACCATGATCTCCAGCACCAACACCCCTTATGCTCCGTGGATCGCCGTCCCCGCCAACAACAAGAAGGCGGCCAGGGTCTGGATCATGGAGTCTATCGTGGACAGGCTGAAAGCGGAACTCGAGTAATCTCGATAGAGTACTTCCTCTTCTGTCTGTAGGAACTTCAAAAGGCAGCATTAAGGCAATGATTGCGCAAATTGCCTCAATGTTGCCTTAACATTTCCCTATGATTGCACTATTATTGCCTGATAAATTGCCTTAAATATATAAACAACATACACTACAATGATAAATCTTGCATCCTTTGACTTTTGATATAACCCCCATTGAGAACCTGAACCTGGAATGTTTCGATACGAATTCCATTTCAGGATATCTAAATGAACTCAGAGTTTACAAGCCGAATCACCCTTGGATACAGATCCCGATGGAAGAGTTCCTCCAGCTTTCGGGTGCTGCGAGGGATATCGGAGGAAGCCTCCACCCCACCGGCTCGGGACTGCTTATGTTCGGTAAGGTAAGCTGTATCCGCCAGGTATATGGGAGTTATTTCCTAGATTACACGGAGGGCGGTGGCGAGGATAGGTATACCTACCGTATTCACTCGAATTCCGGGGATTGGAGCGGGAACGTATACACGTTCGTTCATGAGGTCCTGAACCGGCTGTCGATGGTCATGGGAGTTCCTTTCGAACTAAGGGGTTTTTCGAACAGAGGGTATTCCGAATCGTTTATAGCTGTGAGGGAAGCGGTCATGAACGCGGTTCTTCACACAGATTATTATCTCTCAGGCGGAGTTATCATACGTCTCGGGTCCGGCCGTATCGAGATACGCAATCCCGGATCGATGAGAGTGAGACTGGAGGACGCAATTCATGGGGGAGTGAGCGATCCGCGTAACAACGGTTTGATGTCCCTTGCGATGGCTGTGGGTTGGGTGGAACGTCTTGGATCCGGTATATTCTCTATCGAGCGCATCAGAAAAGAGGGCGGAATCTCTTCATTATCAATCGTAGAAGCGACAGATCCCTCCTCGGTGAAAGTCACAATTGGCTTGGGACCCTCACTTGCAGGAAAAAATGGGCATATGCGCGAGAAAGCGATTCTGGATATCCTTTCAGAGTATCCCATTATTTCCAGGGATGACTTAGCAGATAAACTCGGCATATCCCTAAGGACGCTCTCGACCGAACTGAAGAAGCTGCGGGAGAACGGTAAACTGGAGAGAGTCGGTGGGAACAGGGACGGATTCTGGAGAGTAATCCGCTCCTGAAAGGACTATCGCAGCAGTGTTTTCGTCGATTGACGTAATCCCCGTACGACAGTCTTTTATATTCCGCACCCATGGTCATATCTAATGTCTGACGAGTTCAGGGAGAAGATCGCGGGCGAGATTACCCTCGCCGCCGAGCCCGGCAAGACCATCCGCAAGTGGAGGGAGGAGTTCGGCCTCTCCCAGTACGAATTGGCCGACGCCATGGGGGTTTCCCACTCGGTCATCAGCGACTACGAATCCGGCAGGAGGAAATCCCCCGGGGTCGCGGTCATCCGCAAGATGGTCGACGCTTTCTTGAAACTCGACGAGGAGAAGGGCTCCCCCGTCCAGGTGAAGTACATGCCCGAGAGCAAGCTCTCCTGCGTGATTGCCATGGACGAGTATCCTCAGGGAGTGGACGAGAACGTTTTCATCCGCGCTATATCGGGCGAGAACATCAATCCCGTCAAGACTCCCTCGAAGAGGATCTACGGCTTTACCGTCGTGGATTCCCTCAAGGCCATCCTGAGCCTGAGCTCGCAGGATTATCTGAAGATCTACGGATGGAGCACCGAGCGTGCCCTCATCTTCACGGACGTCCACTACGGACGTTCGCCCATGGTGGCCATCAGGGCCCACCCCCTGACCCCCGCCATGGTCGTGTACCAGAAACCCGATCAGACCGACCCCCTCGCCATCAAACTGGCCGAGAGGGAAGGCATCCCGCTGGTGGTCACCGACCTGCCGGTGGAGAGGCTGATCGCCAAACTCTCTGAATTAAAGGAAGGGAACTGAATATGGTAGGAATAGTTAGCTACGGGGCCTACGTGCCCAAATACAGGATAAAACCCGACGAGATCGGAAGGGTGTGGGGTGCCGACGGCGCCGCCATGGGAAAGGGACTGATGATCACCCAGAAGTCCGTTCCCTCCCCCGATGAGGACACCATCACCATCGCCACCACCGCCGCCAGGGACATGCTGGAGCGCGTCCCCGAGGTCGACCCCGCCGAGATCGGTGCGGTCTACATCGGATCCGAGTCCCACCCCTACGCGGTCAAACCCTCCTCGTCCATCGTCGCCGAGGCCATCGGGGCCACCCCCGCCATGACCGCGGCTGACCTCGAGTTTGCATGCAAGGCGGGAACCGCCGGCATCCAGGCCGGAATGGGACTCGTCGCCTCCGGCATGGTCAAGTACGCAGTGGCCATCGGAGCCGACACCTCCCAGGGAGCGCCCGGGGATGCTCTTGAATACAGCGCATCCGCCGGAGGCGCAGCGTACCTCCTGGGAACCGAGAACGTCATCGCCGAGATCAACAAGACCCTCAGCTTCACCACCGACACCCCCGACTTCTGGAGGAGGGAGGGCATGATGTACCCCGTTCACGGAGGAAGGTTCTCGGGAGAGCCCGCCTACTTCAGGCACGTGACCACCGCCGCCAAGATGATGATGGAGGCCATGGGCACCACCCCCGCCGATTACAATTACGTCGTGCTCCACCAGCCCAACGGGAAGTTCCCCACCAGGGCCGCCAAGATGCTCGGCTTCAGCGACGAACAGCTGATGCCCGGACTCCTGACCCCCGTCATCGGGAACACCTACTCCGGAGCCGTACCCCTCGGTCTGGCACATGTGCTCGACCAGGCCCAGCCCGGGGACAGGATCCTCGTGACCTCCTACGGATCCGGAGCGGGATCCGACGCGTTCGACATCACCGTCACCGACGCGATCAAGGACTTCAAGCGCGACAACGCACCCGTACTCGACAAGCTCCTCGCCAACGTCGAGTACATCGACTACGCTATCTACGCGAAATACAAGAACACCATCAAGATGCCGGAGGAATGAGAATGAGGGACGTAGCAATCATAGGAGCCGGAAGCACCAAATTCGGAGAACTCTGGGGACAGTCCTTCAGGTCCCTCGGTCTCGAAGCGGGAATGAAAGCGATGGCCTCCGCCGGACTCTCCGGAGAGGAGATCGAAGCCATCTACATCGGAAACATGTCCAGCCGCTTCATCAAGCAGCAGCATATCGACGCCCTGGTGGCGGATTACACCGGAATGGCGGGAAAACACGTCGCCTCCACTTCCATCGAGGCCGGAGGAGCATCCGGAGGAGTCGCCTTTAGGCAGGGAGTCATGGCAGTGGCATCGGGAATGCACGATGTCGTCATCGTCGGCGGAGCCGAGAAGATGACCGACCTCGACGACGATTCCGTCAACGAGGTCATGAACGGGACCTCCGACGCAGACTGGGAGGCAGGCATGGGAATCTCCCTCACCTCCCTCTATGCGATGATCGCCCGCAGGATGATGGCCGACGGAATCGCCACCCGCGAGGAGATTGCCGCCTGCGCCTACAACTCCCACTACCACGGGCAGTTCAACAAGGACGCCCAGTTCAGGAAGGAGATCAAGCTCGACACCGTCCTCAGGGCCGGACCCACCGCCGAACCCCTCACCATGTTCGACGGAGCCCCCATCTCCGACGGTGCCAGTGCAGTGATCCTCTGCCCCCTGGACCACGCCAAGAGGTACACCGACAAGTACGTGAAGGTGGCCTCCACCGCCCAGGCCTCCGACACCCTGGCACTGTTCCAGAGGGAGTCCATCACCTCCTTCGGAGCCACCCAGGCCGCGGCCGCCAAGGCATACGCCGACGCGGGCATCACCGCCCACGACATCGATGTCGCGGAGGTCCACGACGACTACACCGTCGCCGGAGTCATGGCTCTCCAGGACCTCGGACTCTACGAGAAGGGAGGCAAGGCCTTCCTGGACGGAGACACCAAGTTCGACGCAGGCAAGATCGCCGTGAACACCTCCGGCGGTCTGAAGGCCAAGGGTTACCCCATCGGCGCCGCGGGAGTCTCCCAGATCGTGGAGCTCTTCGCACAGCTCACGAACACCGCTGACGGCAGGCAGGTTCCCAACGCCAAGTACGGACTCGCGCAGTCCGTCGGAGGCACGGGTTCCGCTGTGACCGTTTCTATCCTGGAGGCGATGTGAGATGGCAATGGTATCCGCCAGGGAATGGCGTGAGATCCCCGGAAGGTACAACCTCATCGGTTCGAAGTGCACCAACTGCGGAAAGATCTTCTTCCCCAGCAGGTCCTTCTGCCCCGACTGCAGGCGTGCCTCGATCGGCAAGATCGAGCCCTTCAAGCTCAGCAGGAAGGGAGAGGTCTACTCGTTCGCGATCAATCACGAGTACTCCGGCTTCAACGACAGGATGATGCCCTATGCGGTCGCGTTCATCAAGAACGACGACGGCGTCATGCTGGCCGGACAGCTCGTCGATGTGGAGTTCGACAAGATCCAGATCGGCATGAGGGTCAAGGCCGTCATGAGGAAGCTCAACGAGGACGGAGAGGCCGGGGTCATCCACTACGGTTTCAAGTTCGTCCCCGACGAGTGAGATACAAATCATTTACCGGCCTTCGGGCCGGTCCACTTATGACCACGCTTATCATCTGGGACTTCGACGGCACCCTTGCCGACACCCGTCCCTGGATCTACGCATCGTACCGTTACGCCGCAAGGGAGAGCGGTTTCCCGGAGCTTTCCGACGAGCAGCTCTCGCACCACTGCTGCGGGGGTATCTTCGACAATCTCGAGGTGCTGTTCGGGAAGACCGGGGAGGAGGCGGAAGCAATGGCCGCCCTGTACAGGAAGTATTATGCGGAGAACTGTATGGATAAGGTGTGTCTTTTCGACGGCATCCGCGACATGCTTCACACCCTGAAGGAGAGGGGCTATGCCCAGGCGGTGGCCACTATGAAGATACAGCCCGTGGCGAAGGAGCTCACGGAGAACATGGGCATCGGGGACTGTTTCGTGAAGGTCGCCGGCACCGCTCTCGATCACAAAGTTACGAAGACCCAGATGATCCAGGAATGCAGATCCTCAGGGGATTACGACCGTGTCGTGATGGTGGGCGACTGCCCTTCCGACATGCATGCCGCACAGAACGCGGGAGCGGAGTTCATCGCTGCCGCCTTCGGTTACGGGTTCCCGGAGGAGAGATGCCACTCAGAAGGAGTGGATTTCATAAGGTCCCCCGCCGAGATGCTGACCAGGTTCCCCTGATCAGTTCCTTTTCATCCTCATCACGGCGATCACTACGAACACCGCGGTGAACGCCGTTACGTAGATTAGGCTGGTCCAGGCATCGAACATGAAGTCCCCGAAATGTAGGTCGAAGCCCATGTCGAGCCTGAACTGGGATGCGTCGGCACCCGCGAATGATTTGTCGAGGGCGTCGCCGGCGATCAGCTGACGGAACAGGGCTGCGAAATGGGTGGCAGGCATGGCCGTTCCAACTACCTGCATCCCGTCGGGCATGGAGCCCATTGGCATGTAGATGCCGGTGAGGAATCCCACCAGGACGCTGACGATGCTGAAGAATCCGGCGAAGGCACCGCTGCTTTTCAGGAACGAGGTCAGGCCGTACATAACGATGCATCCCGACAGGCAGGAAGGCACCGCGAGCACGAAGGCGAGAGCGATACCGGTGCCGCTCATGGGGCATCCGGAGACCGTCAGATACGCTAGTGCCAGCACCATCATGGCGAGGCTCATGAGCATGGCCGCTGCGAAGGTCCCGAGGATGTATCCGCAGGAGATCTTCCACGGGCTCATGGGGGTCACCATGAGGTCCACGTCCTTGCCTTCCGAGCGGTCGGTGTTCATGGTCTGCAGGGCTCCCATGCACGAGGTCAGGGAGATGATGCCCATCAGTCCCGCCAGCACCCACGCGTCGATGAGGTTGTCCACTCCCGGTAGTCCCGGGTAGTTGGAGATCATCATGTCGCGCAATACCAACAGGTAAAGCATCACCACGATGAGCGCCGCCATCAGCGAGAACATGACGTTGGCCCTGTCGCGGAAGAAGCAGAGGCAGTTCCTCTTGGCGAGCATGAGGACCGATCTCATTCTATGGCCTCCCCGGTGATGTTGATGAAAGCCTCGTCGAGGGTGCCGGTGCGCACCTCTATCGACTCGAAGATGTCCCCCAGTTTCCCGATGATTGGGACGGAATCGGCGGTCTTGGCCAGGGGAACGGTGAATATGCCCTTGTCCTCGGTGAATGCGATGCCCTCCGAAGTCAGGACGTTCCTAGCGGAATCCGCATCCTTCGGGACGAACACCAGCCTGTCTGAGCAGTACCTGTCGCGGAGTTCCTGGGGGGTCCCGTGGGCCACGATCCTTCCCCTGTTGATGATGACTATGTCATCCGCCCCCGCGGCCTCCTCCATGTAGTGGGTAGTGAGCAGGACGGTGAGACCCTTGTTGCGGTTGAGGTCCTCGATCAGCTCCCAGATGAGCCTGCGGGTCTTGGGGTCGAGTCCGGTGGTGGGCTCGTCGAGGATTAGCAATTGGGGTTTGTGGACGAGCGCCCTCGCGATGTCCACGCGTCTCCTCTGTCCCCCGGACAGCTCGCCGTACTTCCTGTCGGCGAACTCGGTGCATTTGGTGGTCTCCATCACAAGTCTGACGGAGTCCTTCATCTCCGCATCATTCAGCCCGTAGAGGGCGGCTCTGGTCTCCAGGTTCTCCTTCACGGTGAGAGATTTGTCCAGTTTCGGGTCCTGGAAGACCACGCCGATGGAACGTTTCGACTCGGGATCCCTGGGGGACCTGCCGAATAACGATACCTCCCCTGAATCCTGCTTCAGGATGGAGGTGAGGATCTGTATGGTGGTGGACTTCCCGGCGCCGTTGGGTCCCAGGAAGGCGAAGAACGAACCCTGCGGAATCTCGAACGATATTCCGTCCACGGCTTTGATGTCCCCGTAGCTCTTCCTGAGTTCGTTTACAGTTACCGCATTCTCCATCTTATCATCTGGTGAATTTAATCCGTGTGATCTTCGGGAAGTCCGCGTTGGTGTATTCTGAGTCCTTGCGGATGGTGATCCTGTTCAGTCCGGTGCATCCCTCGAAGATGTTCAGACCCTTGTAGGAGACCTTCCCTCCGATCTCCCCGACCTCGAGCGAGGTGCATCCGGAGAAGGCCTGCTTTCCGATGGATTTTAGGGATGCTGGTACATCGATGGAAGCGAGTTTCCTGCAGCCTGAGAAAGCCCCTGCTCCGATCCTCTCGATGGTGTTGGGGAACTTGACCTTGGCGAGCTCCGCGCATCCCCTAAAAGCATACGCCCCGATGCCTGTCACGGACACGGGGAGGTCGAGCTCGGTGATGCCGGCGCAGTCCTCCGCAGCGTACTGCTCTATGGTGATGAGCGAACGGGGCGGGGACAGCTTCCCTCTGAAGGTTCCCGCCACCTGCACGATGCGGTCCTGCTTCCTGCTGTAGAGGACTCCGTCCTCGAACATGAAGCGTCCGTTCTTGTCATCCACGCTGACGGTCTCCAGCGAGGAGCATCCTGCAAAAGCTCCCAGACCGATCTGTGATGTCCTCTTGGGGAGTTCCACCGTCTTCAGCTTCCTGCAGCGGTAGAACGCCATGTTGCCGATCTCCTCCAGGTAGTCCTTGAAGGGAAGCGTCTCCAAAGCGGTGAATGCGAAAGCGTTGTCTCCGATCACGGTGAGATGGCGGGGGAGATCCACCGAACTCAGCGAAGTGCAGTTGCAGAATGCGTTCTTCCCTATGGTCTCGAGGCTGGCGGGCAGCTTCACGGTCTTGATCGCATCGCAGCCCTCGAACGCTTTGTCGGAGATGTGCACGATCTTCCATTCCTTCCCTGAGACGGTCACTGTATCGGGAATTGTTAAATCATAAGCGGGCGGGGTCAGCGGCCTCAGCAGGTCGAGGCACTGCCTCCTCGCAGGCACAGCCTTGTAAACGAACCTGCCGTCGTCGAACTCCCCCGTGGGTTCCGAGACTTCTTTCCGGGAATAGCGGTGGATGGCGGTGTGCACATCCTTGAGATAGTTCATGCCCTTCCCGCCGACTTTCTGCCCGAGCTCCTTCTGCACATCGGCCGTCTTATCCAAGGAAGGTTCGGACAGGAACCTCTTGGTGAGCTTCCTCTCCTCGGAACAGGCACGGATGATCTGTTCCTTGTCCTCGGGACTGAGCGCGGTATCCTCCAGGATCTTCCTCAGTTTCCCCTCGCGGGCCCAGAATATGTCGGGATCTTCCTTCTCGATGATACCGTGCAGAATGTCGATGCGGTCCATGGTATCACGGTTTCAGCAGATCGACCATGGCCACCTGCTCGAGGACGCACTCTTCCGGAGGTATCCCTTCGAACAGCTCTGCTCCGAGGTTCTTCGCCTTCTCTTCGGAGGCATCGCAGAGGGAATCGTCCCTCACCGCCCCGAGAGCATCGAGCTTCAGATCTCCCTTGACGTTCAGCACTGCGGCCACCATGCCCTCGGAACCCTCTTTGGGCCCCATCTTCTTCATGGCCTTCCCGATCTGCCTCTCGCATGCCGCATAGAGGACGATCTCGGTCAGGATGTTGCGGGCGCGGTTGGTGCCTTCGGCGAAGGCCCTGTCAGCGTGCATGACCGCACTCTCAATGTGGGCCTTCCCGCACACCACGGAAGGATCGAAGAGTACCACCTCCCCTCCGAGGGAGGTGAAATGCTTTACCGCGTCGTCGAAGGAGAAATCCCCCTTCAGACCAATCACCTGAACGTCTGTCACGCTCTTGAGAATGACGACCGCGGTAATATAGGTGGCGAAGATTTCCTTGCATATCGGGGTCGGTCCCGATTAACCTGCTAACTGCAGTCTGTTCTTTCAAATACCCCGTTCGCGGAAAAGGCACATCATGGGACGCAGAAAAATCGACACCCGGAAAGACGCTGCTTTCAAGACATTGGTTCATGACAAGAATGTCCTGGCATCCATCATCGGAGGTCTGCTGAGTGAATTCGAGGGTTTGAAGAGGGAAGAGATCATCCCATATCTCCCCCTGAACGGTGACAAGAAAACGGTGAGAGGCATGGAGACCGAATTGTTCAGTGTCAAGAACCGTTCCGTGATTCTCGACAGCGTATTCAGAATAGATTCGCCCAAGGGTAAGATGGGCCTGATAGTCGGTATCGAGGGGCAGGGAGGGGGAATGAGTCAGGAATCCCTTTCCAAGCGCTAGCAGATCTATCTCGGCCGTCTCGTATCGGAACAGTCGAAGGATTTTGAAGATAATGAACAAATGTACGAGGATCTTGGGAAAACAGTTACGATATGGGTCAATCTGTGTCCCAAAAAAGACGCCCGGAACACGGTTTTCTTCCATTCTTTTTACGAGAGACAACAGGGTGTGGAGGACAGTCTGAGTCCTTCCTGTCTGGACGATACGGAGGTCATAGAAGTCAACATAGGGTCATCAAAAGACGACGGAGGAACAGAACTCCTACGCATGTTCAACGCACTTTTCGATGCGGAAATGAACATCGAATCCAAGGAATCGTTTCTTCGGGACAACTATAATATCTCTCTAGACCAATCTTTATTGGCGGAGGTAGGACACATGGGTGCGTTGGCAGAGGAATATGAAATCGTACGGGCCAGGGGACTTCGCGAGGGCCGTGAGGCCGGATTTGCTGAAGGCAAGGCTGAAGGAATAGAAAAAGGCAGAGCCGAAGGAATAGAAAAAGGCAGAGCCGAAGGAATAGAAAAAGGCAAGGCCGAAGGCAGAGCCGAAGAGCGCCAGAGGGTCGTAGAGGCTTTTTCCGAGAAGGTTCTGAAGTTCTGCGAAGAGCACAACGTCACCGCTGAGGAAGCCGTTGCCGAAGTGGTCTTTCTTCCCGATTATGTTCAGGAAGTCCTCGATGCCGTTAAGGCTGCGTCAGGTCACTGAATCCTTACCTATCGACCTCAGATTAAATAGGTGAGCGCACTAGGGTGCGGCATGACCGTCAGCATCCTCTTCGTCTGCCACGGCAACATCTGCCGTTCGCCCATGGCCGAGTTCGTCATGAAGGACCTGGTGGCGAAGGAGGGGCTCTCCGATAAGATATTCATAGAGTCCTGCGCCACCAGCACGGAGGAGCTCGGGAACGACATCTATCCTCCCGCAAAGGAGGAGCTTAGACGCAGGGGAATCCCCTTCGAGAAGAGATGTGCCAGACAGATGAGGAAGGACGATTACGACAGGTTCGATCTCATCGTCGCCATGGACTCGAGGAACCTCCGCAACCTCCGTCTGTTCTGCGGGAGCGATCCCGGCACCAAGGTCTCGATGCTGATGCAGCACACCGGCGACTTCCGCGACGTGGAGGACCCCTGGTATACCGGCGATTTCGCCAAGTGCTTCGACGACATCCTGGAGGGATGCGAGGCCCTCCTGAGCTCGATCCGCGCGGTGATGCACGACGAGCTTTGAACCCGTCCGCGTGTCCCGCCGTCCAACCCTTTTTTTATTAGGGACGAATACTCGCACGCAGGAGATACCAATGAGCAACGAATGGGTGAAGATCGCGGCCCCCGCCACAACTTCCAACATCGGTGCGGGCTTCGATACTTTCGGCCTCGCCTTCCACGAACCGTACGACATCGTCGAGGGACGCAAGATCCCTTCCGGCATCGTCATCAGCAGCATCGAGGGACCCGGTGCGGAGAAAATCACCAAGGACCCCGAGAAGAACTCTGTGACCATCGCCCTGAAGGAAGTCCTTAGGAAAGCAGGTGCCGACTTCGGAGTCGAAGTGAAAATCACCAAGGGAATCCGTCCCGGCAGCGGAATGGGTTCCTCCGGAGCCTCCGCCGCAGGCGGAGCATACCTCGGATACGTGCTCACCGGCGAGAAGCTCAGTCTCAACGACGTCATCCTCTGCGCTGCAGCGGCAGAGGGATACACCTCCGGAACCATGCACGCCGACAACGTCGCACCGTGCATCCTCGGAGGATTCACCATCATCCGTTCCTACGAGCCCTTCGAGGTCCTCAGGGTCGAACCCCCGAAGAACCTCGGCCTGGTCGTGGCCCTTCCCGACGTGGAGGTCCTCACCGCGGCCGCCAGGGCCGTTCTCCCCGAGAGCGTGACCATCAAGGACCTTGTCTATCACGTCGGTCACGCAGCCTCA
>Ga0256404_1006466_pt1 | contig 19371 bp, 20 predicted proteins | sample RumenRJG_01DNA_FD_185990 | JGI IMG/M metagenome (GOLD analysis project Ga0256404, IMG submission 185990) | Bovine rumen microbial communities from Lethbridge, Alberta, Canada - RJG_01 | ecosystem: Host-associated > Mammals > Digestive system > Stomach > Rumen | place: Canada: Alberta | collected...
TTAGTGCTTCTTCTTTTCTTTTACGATATTTAATAATACCTGCAGCCTCTTCAAATATAACTCTTCTTGATTCTGGTTTGCTAGATAAAATCTCTTCTATTTTACCCTGCGAGATAATATTAAAACTTTCCTTTGCAATACCACTATCCATAAGAATTTCAGTAATATCTTTAAGTCTTACTTTTTCACCATTTAAAAAGTATTCATTAGTACCATCTTTATATAATCTTCTTTTAATAGATACTTCATCAAAACTAAGTGGTAAGTAGTTATCACTATTATCGAATATTAAAGTAACAGTTGCAGCATTCATACCTCCCCTGCTTTTAGAACCGGCAAAAATAACATCAGTCATCGAATCTCCTCTTAGCGATTTAACTGATTGTTCTCCTAATACCCATCTTACAGCATCTACAATATTGCTTTTTCCACTACCATTAGGTCCAACTACACCTGATATATCATTATTAAAATCAATTACTATATTATCCGCAAAAGATTTAAAACCGTGTGCGATTAATTTTTTTAAATACATCTCAGTACTTCCCTTCTAGATTCATACTTAATTATTATAGCAAATATATTCGATAAAAACAATTAATCTTTAAAGAAAAAAAGATAAATCATTGTATCATTCAAGATTATCTCTTTTCTTAATTTTTGTTTTAACATTATCTTTATAATCACTAATATTAATTACATGCTGATTTATTTTAATATCTTTATCAGCACTAGTTATTAACTTAGTAAAATATTTAGTAAATTCTTTTCTAGAAATAGGATAAAGCATTCTATTACTTTCTCTTTTTTTATTTATAAATTTATTTTTCTTATTTACATTATTAACTAGAGGAATTATACCATCAAGTTCAGTAATACTATCTAAATATTCTAAATATTCATCCATTTTTTTAAGCCTTGTACTCACAAGTTCTAACTGCTCTCTATCTTCTTCAGATAAATTAAAACCAAGTTCAGTAATTATTTCATTAGTACTTAAATTAATGCTTATATTATCAATAACATCATAGTATTTAAGCACTCTATTTACTGCATGATACTTTTTACCTTCAACTACATCATAATTATATATAACTAAATGATTACTAATTAATTGATATCCTAAAGTCGCACAAAAAGGATCTAACTCTATTCTATCTATAAAATATACATAATCATCTGTTACATTATAAAAGTCAGCATAATATCTTTCATCTTTCCTGTGTTGTGTAGTTGTTAACTCTTTAATATTTAAAACTTGTATTGTACAATTCTCTTTATATGGAATTGATGATGTTCCTATTAATTTTTCTTCTTTCATATTACCACTAATTTTCTTCTAATACTTCCTTATATATATTTACTAAATCTTTTCCAACTTTTTTGATATCATGATCAAGTGCGACTTGATATCCTGCCTCTGTTAAATCAGGTAGTTTTCCTTCTATTACATCTACTATCTTTTTTTCAAAGTCATCAATATCTTTTGCTTTATATACGTTAACCCCATCTTCAAGCCAATCTTCAAATACACCAATATCACGAATTATTGCTTTTGCTCTCATGCTGCATGCTTCAAGTATTGGAATACCTTCAGTCTCCTCAAGTGTTGGAAAAATAAATAAATCACATCCACTATATGCACCAATTAATTCCTCAGGTTCAACATACCCTGGAAAATTTAAATTATCTAATTCTGTATTAACAGCCTTTCTAACTTTTGCAGGTGATGCAGCAAGTGGTGAATGACCAAACCATATAAATTTATACTCTGGAAGTCGCTTTGCAAGTTCTACAAAGTCTAAAATTCCTTTCCTTTCAATATATAAACCGACACCTATTATAACCTTTTCATTATTATTTATGCAATACTTTTGTCGAAATTTCTTACCTAATTCTTCATTTTTTGTAAAAAACTTAGTATCTACACCATTACTAATAGCTGTAATTGGTACATCTATGCCATATCCTTCCAATAATCTTTTTGAGTAGGGTGTTGGAGTAAGAATCCTATCTCCTAATGAATAGCATGTAATTAACCATTGCTTAAAAGGCACTGAAACTAGATTAGATCCAATAAAGGAGTTTCTAAAATCCTCTTCTGTTGAATGAGCATGGTAAATTATCTTTTTACCTTCCTTTTTAGCTTTTTTAGCAAATAAATAAGACTTTGGTCCATAAAAATTTATATGTAATATATCATAATCATCTTCTAAGTTTGTTGTATAATCAATATGATTTTCTTCTAAGGCACGCATTTGATGTTTTATTGCTTTACCTAAACCTGACTTTGATATTGTTTTTAATCCTTCTGTATATAATAAAACTTTCAATTTAATCACCAATATTATTGTATCATGTTTATTATTATTTTTAAAGATGCATATTTACAAGTATTACATCTTCACCTATTTTTTCTATTTGATTCCATTTAACTATAAATTCACCACTACTAGAAAATCTAGATATAAAAAATTTTGTTTTCTCTACTATTATTCCACTAGATATTCCATCACTATTGATATCTATATCAATAATATTCCCGATCATTTTACCATCATTAATATTTACTATGTTTTTATTTTGTAACTCTGATAAACGCACAATACCACCTACTTAAATATATACAAAAAAGAGAGTTTTAATACCCTCTTTTAATTCAACAGAGATTACTAGTTGAATTATTTTTAAGTGCATCGATGATTACTGAAGAAGATGCACTGTACTCACTATCCTGAGTACATTATAATAATAACACAATAAAGTCATGATTGCAACTAATTTTTAAAAATGTTGCCTATAAGTGAAATATAGTTAATAAAAAGGTTATATTTTCCTTAATATATCTACTGTATGCGCACTAGCACCAATTATATCTTTTCTTTCACAAATAGACATTACATAATCAATATATTTATTAAATACATCATTATCCATCTTATTTATAACAGGTCTAATATAGTTAGTAGGACCATCTGGAGTTATTATCTTAATTCTTTCTAATTTAACTTCCTCATTAAGTTTATTTATATCATCAAGCCTAACATACGAGTATAAATCATTATCCCTTAGTCTAACATGAAAACTATCATCTAGTAAATTGTTATTAATTGAATCCATTATATTATTATCTTTAAAACCATGCATAATTACTGCATAATCATTCATTATATAAGCAACCATTATAATACCATTTTTCTTAGTAACACGCTTAGCTTCACTAAGAGCTTTTATCTTATCATTATCACTAATTAAATGATACATCGGTCCAAATAACAATACTAAATCAAATGTATTATCGCTAAATCTAGATAAGTCTATCGCATTTCCTTGATAAGCTCTTACCTTCTTGCACTTTTCGATATATCTTAAATTATGTTTAACAAGTTCTATTGCCGTAACATCATATCCATCTTCTGCAAGTTTAATAGAATATGCGCCAGTTCCTGCTCCAATATCTAATATTTTAGGATTATCAAACTTATTTAAATACTCATAAATATATTTTAGTGATACTTTATACTCTATTAAGCCACCACGAGAATTGAATCTTTTATCCTCATTAAACTTATTATAATACTTAATTAAATTTTCTTCATTCATAATAAACACATCCAAATCTATAAACAATAATAAACTATTATTCAAATTAATACAAGAATTTTGTATAAAAATTATACTTTTTACCATAACAATAATGAAAGGAGATTTTATGTCGCGTCATAAAGTAGAGATTTGTGGCGTGAATACTGCGAATATTCAAGTTTTATCAAATGAGGAGATGTTAGATTTATTTGATATGTATAAAAATGGAGATAATAGTGCGAAAGATAGACTTATTAACGGTAATCTAAAATTAGTATTAAGTATTTTAAAAAAGTATAATAATCGTACTGATAATTTAGATGATTTATTTCAAATAGGTTGTATTGGTCTAATTAAAGCAATTGATAACTTTGATTTAAGTCATGAAGTAAAGTTTTCAACCTATGCAGTTCCAATGATTATTGGAGAGATTAAAAGATTTTTAAGAGATAATAATAGTGTTAGGATTGCTAGAAGTATTAAAGATATATCTTATAAAGCTTTAAAAGTTAAAGAAGAATTAACTAATAAGAATAATAAAGAACCTAGTATTAAGGAAATAGCAGAAATACTCGAATTATCAGAATATGAAGTAAGTAATGCTTTAGATAGTATGAGAGAGACTATTAGTATGTTTGATCCTATTTATAGTGACTCAGGAGATCCTATTTACTTGTCAGATCAATTAGAAGATAAAAAAAGCAATATGCATAATATTGATGAAAAAATTGCATTAAAAGAAGCAATAAATAATCTTAAAGATAGAGAAAAATATATAATTACTGAAAGATATATGCTGGGCATGACACAGATGGAGATTGCACAGGAATTAGGCATATCACAAGCACAAATATCTCGTATTGAAAAAAGTGGGCTTGAAAACATTAAAAGAAATATGGATGCAAATTAAAAAGTTATTCAAACTAGAATAACTCTTTTTTAAAAACTTCCTCTTTTTCTTAAGAATGATGGGATTATATCATCATCGTCATCATCATCATTACTATCATCAATTGCTGAGTTAGTTGCAAATGATGGAATAGTTTGTCGTGCTGTTTCTCTTGATGGAGTTTGCTGTACAGATTCTTTTGGAGACTCAACTTTTGCAGTATTATTACTTGCTTGATAACTATGATATAAAGGCTCTTTATTATCTTCAAATCCAGTTGCGATTACTGTAACAATAATCTCATCATTTAAATTCTCATTAATTACTGCCCCAAAAATTGTATTAATATCAGTATTAGCACTACTTCTAATTACTTCAGCAGCCTCTTCTACTTCAAATAAAGTAAGATTATTACCACCAGTAACATTGATAATTGCATCAGTCGCACCACTAATACTAGTTTCAAGTAGTGGAGATGCAACAGCCTGACGAGCAGCCTCAGTTGCTCTATTTTCACCAACTCCAATACCAATACCGATTAAAGCACTACCACGTTTTTCCATAACAGTCTTAACATCAGCAAAGTCTAAGTTGATTAATCCTGCAACAGCAATTAAATCTGAAATAGATTGAACTCCACGACGAAGTACATTATCAACTTCTTTAAATGATTCAAGAAGTGGTGTTGATTTATCAATAATCTCTCTTAATTTATCATTAGGAATAACAATTAGTGTATCAACATTTTTCTTAAGTTCTTCAATACCTACTAATGCTTGTTCCATTCTTCTTTTACCTTCAAATGAGAAAGGCTTAGTAACAATACCTACAGTAAGAGCACCTAATTCTTGAGCTATTTGGGCAATAACAGGAGCAGCACCAGTACCAGTACCTCCACCCATTCCACATGTGATAAACACCATATCAGCTCCACGAAGTGTCTCTTCTATTTCTTTTTTACTTTCAAGTGCAGCTTCTCTACCAATTTCAGGTTTAGCTCCTGCACCACGACCTCCTGTTAGAGATTGTCCAATTTGTATTTTAGTTGGAGCCTTAGAGCAATTTAATACTTGTAAGTCTGTATTTGCAACAATAAACTCTACTCCTTTAACTCCAGTTTCTATCATTCGGTTAACAGCATTTCCTCCGCCACCACCGATTCCTATTACCTTAATTTTTGCAATTTGATCCATTTCTAATCCAAACATATAACTAATCCTTTCTAATCGTTAAAGAAATATCCAAATATCTTACCTAACGTTGAATCGGGTGCATCAGAAATACTCCTAGTATCCTCACCGTCATCTATCATTGTATAATTTTGTCCTTTTAATTTTAATTTACTTATAAAATATACTATATTACCTACTACTGATGAGTATTTATTATTTCTTACTCCTATCATTTTCATAGACCCTATATTTATATTTTCTCCAAATATGTCATAGCTTGCATACTCAAATGCGGCTATATTTGACATACCTCCTGTAATAATAATATAATCAATTCTTTTACTTGTCAAGGTATTTAACTCATTTTTAGACAAATTAAGTATTTCTTTTATACTATCTTCTACTACCTCACTTAATTCATATTGGTTAATTTTAACACTACCACCACTAGTATCCTTACACTCAATAAAGTCATTAGACCTAGCATGTTTTTTAGATGCTAGTGCATATTTATGTTTAAGCTTACGAGCAATACTATTATCTATATTAAAATACCTAGCAATATTCTCATCTATATTTTTACCACCAATATTTATTATTGTACTTTTTACAATAACACTCCTATTATATATTGAAATACTTGTTGTATCACTACCAATATTTATAATAGCAGATACCTTATCTTCAAAGTTTTTATTTTTAAATGAGTACATATCTCCAATATTATTAATAGAAATATCAACAACCTCAATACCAATGTGCTCCAAAAGTCCCAATACTGAATATACATTTTTCTTAGGCACACTAACAACTACAGCCCTAGTAGATAATTTACTCCCTTTAAGACCTACTGGATCTTTAATAGTCATATCATCATTTACTTTAAAATCAATAGGAAGAACTGTAACCATTTCCCTACCTTCAAGTTTCTTAGTAGAAAGAGCTACCTCTAAAGACTTCATAACGTCCCTACTTGTAATAGATGAACTACTATCTACCTCAGTAGATCCTTTAATAATGCTATATTCAGTAAGATAACTAGGTATACTAGCAATTACCTTATCAACCTTAAAACCTACCATATCTGATATATCATTAAAAGCTTCCTTAATACATTTAGCAGCCTTATCTACATCAGTAATCAAACCTCTTTTAATACCCCTAGCTTTAATACTTGTAGCAGCAAGTAAATTAAGCTTATTTTGATATAACTCACATACCGCAATCTTAATAGAATCAGAACCAATATCTAAACTAGTATAAATATGCTTCATTCAATCAACTCCTACGATGCTTATTTAATTATACAATATTTTTTAAGAAATGTAAAAGAAAAATTAGTCATTTTGACTAATTTCCATAAATTTCTAATAATTTTCACCTTTTTAGTAACTATTTTTTAATTTTTAAATGTTTCAAAATATTCACCACTATCTAAGTATAGTATACCTTTTTTATCACCTAGTGTAGATACTATTGTTTCATAATCATTTATCTTATCAAACTTAGATAAAGTTAAATATACATATATTCCATCATTCATAGTTAAATAGAATCTCTCATTATCAACACCATTAGAATCATACTTAATCTCTGAAATACGTTCTAATATATCTAAATCAACTTCTCTCATCGCATTAACAAAAGTATTATATATATCATCAGGTATATCATTAGTAACAACTGGTACTATATGTGAGCTATCAGTAGTTTTTAAATTATATAAGTAAGTTTTATCATGATAGATAAATAATGGATAATTCTCTTTTATATCAATATATACTTGATTAAAAAAACCTTTTTTATATACATTTGCTTTTCTTATATATAAGTTTTTCTCTAACTTAGTTTTAATAGATAGTATATTTGCATCTATTATAGTTGGATAATCTTTTAATCCAGCAATATCAATAATCTCTTCATCAGATAAGTAATAATTATTCATAATATATATATTTGTAATATGAGTATTAATAATAAATAATATAGTTATAATAATTAATACAAGTATTACTAAAAATATAATTATTGGCTTTTTCTTTAATTTACGTTTAGTTCTCTTTTTATTCTTTCGGGCCACATAATCACCTTATTCTACAAACTCTTGTTCAACTTTTAAATCAATATTATATTTCTTTTTTACTTTAGCCTTAATCTCTTTAATTAATTTCTTTATATCGTCTCCACTAGCATTACCCTTATTTATTATAAAGTTAGCATGTTTTAAACTAACTTCTGCATCTCCTATAGAATAGCCTTTATATCCAATTTCTTCTATAAGTCTACCTGCATAATCTCCTTCAGGATTTCTAAATACTGATCCTGCAGATGGATATTCTAGCGGTTGTGATTCAAGACGTCGCATCTTTCTATCATGTATTACTTCCATAATTGTATTAGTATCACCACGACGAAGTAACAAGGTTGCTTCTAAACATATATAGCCACTTACTTTCTGCAAGAAACTACTTCTGTAATGAAAGTCTAAATCCTGATTAGTAAGTATTTTAACTTCTAGATTAGGATCTAATACTTTAACTGTAGTAGTAATATACCCCATATCCATTTTATAAGCTCCGGCATTCATGTATATCGCACCACCTACAGTACCAGGTATACCTGATGCAAACTCTAGTCCTGTAAGCCCTCTTCTCGCACAACGAAGTGCAAGCTTAATAAGCGGATATCCTGCGCCTACTGTAACATAGTTATCATTAAACTCTAACTTATTAAAGTTATCCAGTTTAATTAGAATCCCATTATATAATGAATCTGAGAAAATTAAATTAGAACCATTACCAAGTATTTTATGTTTAATCTTATTTTCTTTTAAAAACTTAAGTAGTTTAATTAATCCACGAGTATCATCTGGTATAACAATACCTAATGCTTTACCACCTGCTTTATACGTTGTATATTCACGCATATCTGCATCACTAATAACTTCCCCAACATTCATCTTTTCTATTTTATCTATTATATTCATAACTACTTCCTATCTATTAGTTTTTTAATACTATTATAAATAATAGTCGCACTATCATTAACTTGCATACTCTCTAAGTTATTTTTCATATCTAAATAATATACTTTATCACTAAGTAATTTATTTATATTAGCATCTATGTTACCGAAAGTTAAATCCTTCTCTTCAACTAGTAAAGCAGCCTTATTATTTACTAAATCCATCGCATTTTTAAACTGATGATTATTAGGCACAAATGGTGAAGGTATTAGTATTGAAGGAATTTTTAATGCAATTATCTCACTTAGAGTTGATGCACCAGCTCTAGTTATAAGGATATCAGTATCTTTAAATAAACCAGCAAGATTATCTAAGTAAGGTAATAACTTAACATTACTAGGATGCTTAATAGATTTAATATCTTCATAATTATTCTTACCAGTAATATATAATACCTCATAGTTTTTGGAAGAAAACTTATTAATATTTTCTTTCATAAACTTGTGTACATTCTCAGCACCCAATGAACCCATTACAATAACTACTAACTTCTTACCTTTAGTAAAACCTAAAGTAGTTTTGTCAATTTTTTTAACCTTTAAAGCATTCTCTCCACAAGGATTACCAGTAAATATAACTTTCTTAGCAGGAAATTCATTCATAGATGATTTTAATGATACACCTATTAAATCCACACTATCTGCCATCATTAAGTTAGCCTTACCAGCAACACTATTTTGTTCATGAATAAATGTTTTATAGCCTAGTTTATGAGCAGTAGTAATAACTGGATATGTAATATATCCCCCTACTCCTATTACTATATCGGGATTAAACTCTTTAATAATACTTTTAAGTTGCTTCTTACTTTTATATAAACACTTAATTGTCTTAAAATTCTTAAGTAAATTCTTTCTATTAAAACCATACATCTCAATACCAACAAATGGAATACCAGTTTTAGGTACGATATCTTTCTCCATTCTATTGTGTGTACCAATATATAAAAACTCTGAATTTGGTTCTTTTTCTTTTATACAATTTACTATAGCTAAAGCTGGATATATATGTCCACCTGTTCCTCCTGCACTTATAATTACTCTCATATGCACTCTCCTAATTAATTATATCATGAAATTTATATATTTTTACAATAAAGTATAATGTTTTGTGTAAAGAGGTGTAAAGAAAAACTAGATTGATTCTAGTTATTAGTATCATAAGCAACTCTACTATTTATTATCTTTCTCTCGTAAGAATCTTTTTAATAGAAATGTTAAAAAGTATGGAAATGTATAAAACTTACCATTAAAGCCTATATTTTTATTGCATAGTTTAATACCATATTTTATCTCTTTATAATTAGTGCTATCAATAAGATTATTTAATGATGGAGTTGAATTATCATTTGCTTTTACTTCTACTGGAATAAGTGAATTGGTATCTCTAATAAAGAAATCCATTTCAATTCTCTTATGATCATCTTTATAAAAATATAAGTCATAACCTTCTTTTACAAGCATATCACCAATTATATTTTCATATATTGCACCTTTATATGTATTAAAATTTTCATTATTTCTAAGATCATTTTGTGCTTCTTCCTCTAAAGAACCTATAAGAAGTCCAGTATCTGCAAAATATAGTCGATAATTATCCGTATTATAATTACCCTTAAGTGGCAAACTAAGTTGATCAAGTGAATAACAAACATTAACAATTCCTGCATTCCCCAACCATTCAACTACCCCGACATATTCACGATTTCTTGCTCCACCTTTAATTTTACTTACTTGAAACTTCTTATTTTCATTCCCTAAAAACACAGGTATTTTTTTATATGCACTTAATATTTTTGTTTTATCAAGTCCTCCAGCATATTTCGTAATATCTTCTTCATAGTCAAGCAAAATCTGCTCTTGCATTTTTAATATACCACTAAAATTATTATTTTTAATAAAAGTACTAACAATATTAGGCATTCCACCTACAATCATGTAATCACGAAAATTATTTAACATTACATCATACATAACTTGCGATAAAGGTTTTAACTCTTTCATACACGAGTACATATCTTCAATTTGAGAATCTTTATATCCCTTTGCCCAAAGAAATTCTTCAAAATCCATAGAACGCATAATATAATCTATTTTATTCCCTACACTATTAGATTCTATCTCTTTATAATTTATCCCCATCAAAGAACCAGAACATATTACATCATATCTTCCATCTTCCCTAAATGCTTTTAATGAAGTAGCCGCACTTACACATTCTTGCATTTCATCAAAAAATATTAGGGTATCATTAGGAATGATTTCAACTTCAGGCATTTTTAAACTAATGTTTTTAATTATATCATCTGGCATAAAACCATCTTTAAAAATAGATTTAAAATGCTTCATAAAAGCAAAATTAATTTCAATATATACTTTATAATTATTTTCTCCAAAATATCTTATTGCGTTAGTTTTACCTATTTGTCCTGCCCCTTTTATTATAAGTGGCATTTTATTATCACTATTCTTCCACTCTACTAAATAATCATCAATCTTTCTTCTTAATCTTTCCATACAATCCCTCATTGATAATAGTGTATCACAAAAATCGCACTATTTTAATGCCAAAATTACACATTTTACGGATATTTTAAAAGAATATTGAATCTAAATCCAACATTCATACTTTATTTCTTTAATTCTAATACTTTTGCAATCGCTTCTTCTTGAGTATTTTCAATACAGTTTTTAAAAAATAATAATCTTACTCGCCTAAAAAATTCAAAAGGTTCCTCTTTACCAGGAAATAAAACTGTATTATCATTTTCAAATTCATTCCACTCAATTTTAGCAATTACTTCTGTATCATTAGATTCAATATCTGCATAAATTCTATATACAGCTTCATTACTTTCAATTGGTAGGTATTTATCCATATCTGGTTCAGACTTAATTTGCATATCATCCGAAACTATACGACGTTTTGGATAACCACCTAAACATACATAAATCTTATTTGTATTAATATTAAACCCATATTGAATCAATGCTTTGTTTTCATCAAACAAAAATTCTCTTCCATTTTCTCTTCTTATTTGAGTAATTCTATCATTTAAAGAGTTTAATTGTTCCTTCTTTTTCAAATATTTTTGTATCAAGTCATTTTCTTCTAACTCTTTAATCTCTGATTTCAAATTAATCTTTTTACTTTTTAAATTATTATAATTAATCATTACATTTTTCCACTTACTAAAGTATTTCTTAAAGTATTTTAAATCATAATCATTCATATTCAAACCCTCCTAACAATTTAATATTATCATAATTATCTATAGCAATCAATTAAAATCCACTTCTTTTAAATAGTTTTTCTAAATCAGATTTAGTATATGTAATAATAGTTGGTCTACCGTGTGGACAGTTAAATGGATTATCACATTTTCTTAAATCATCTATTAAATTTTTAGCCTCATCCATTGTAATAGAAGTATTAGCTTTAATAGATGCTTTACATGCTAGAGTAGCAGCTAAATGGTCATTAAATCTTTGTAAGTTAAAGTCTTTTTCTCTATTTATAACTGCTTCAATAATTCTTTTAATAACCTCATTTACATTATCTTTTATCCAAGTTGGATGTTCTTTTACAATAATAGTATTAACACCAAACTCTTCAATAGTAAATCCCATATCAGTAAGCATGCTCATATTCTTTTCTAATATTATATACTCATTATTAGGTATTTCTAAAGTAAGTGGTACAAGCATCGGCATCTTAGTATTACTAGATGCAAGTTTTTCTTTAAATATCTCATAATTAACTCGCTCTTTTGCAGCATGCTGATCTATCAAATACATTCCTATTTCATTTTGACATATTATATATGTACCCCAAACAAGTCCAACTGGATAAAGTATAGGCAATCTTTCACTCTTTTCTTTATCTTCTAAATCTAACTCTAACTCTTCATTATTAGTATCACTAGTTAAATCATTATTAACTACATATTCTTCAAAATCTAGTGTTTGTTCTTCTATATTATAGTTAGTACTAGGTTCACTTACAGTATTTATATTTTCATGATAATCATATTCTATTTTATTAATTGAATAATTATCTTTAACATCTTCTTTTGCATTCGGTATTAATGTTTTAACTTTAATCTTATCCTTAATCATATTAGTAACAAGTTCAATTAACTCATTTAATTTAGAAAACTTAATATCCATTTTAGTAGGATGAATATTAACATCAACAAGAGTTGTATCTACGTTAATATTAAGAACTACTATTGGATAATAATTATCTGGTTTATAAGAATGATAAGCTTCATTTATAGAACCATTTAATTTACTATTTTTTACAATTCTTCCGTTTACTATAGTTATAATACTATTATTCTTTGAACGATATATCTCTGGTAAACTAATATAACCCGTAATCTCATAATCAGCAGATTCAGTATGTACACTTAACATCTTACGACTAACATTTGCACCATATATACTATTAATTACTTTAAGCAAATTACCAGAACCATCAGTTTGTAATAATACCTTATTATCATTAATAAGGGTAAATCTAATATTTGGATGAGATAAAGATAACTTATTCATATAATCAGTTATATGAGCAAGTTCTGTATAAAGACTTTTTAAATACTTTAATCTAGCTGGAGTATTAAAGAATAAGTCATTAACTTCAATAATAGTTCCTCTTCTCGCATCACCGTTTTTAACATCAATTATTTTTCCGCCTTCAATATTTACAATAGTTCCAATATCTGATGCACAAGTTGTAAGTATAACTTTAGCTACTGATGCAATAGAAGCAAGAGCCTCACCACGAAATCCTAAAGTATTTATATGAAATAAATCTTCTTCATTTCTAACCTTACTTGTTGCATGACGCAAAAAACAATTAACCGCATCTTCTTTATCCATCCCCTTACCATTATCAGTAACGCAAATCTTCTTAATTCCTGATTCAATTAATTCAACCTTAATATCTGTACTATCGGCATCTATACTATTTTCTACTAATTCTTTAACTACTGATGCACATCTTTCTACAACTTCACCTGCTGCAATTTTATTTGCAAGTATTGTATCCATTACTTTTATTACTGCCATATAAATCACCTTGTCTATTTAATTTTATCATATATTTTAATTAATAATCAATTCAATATGAATTTTTAACCTAAAATACCACATAAGTCAATCGAATGTGGTATTTTAATTTAAATTATTACTTTAATTGTTCTGTTTCATAAACCAATTTATCAAAATCAGATATATAACTCTTATCTTGAATAACTGCATATTTATCATATTCGCTATCTGCTTTTTTCATGGCTTTATCATGACTTATTTTACCTTTACTATTTAATAAATCATACATATTTATTTTAAAAACTTGTTCTAAAGAAGTTACCCAATCATTCATTTTCATTGGTATATGTCTTCTAGCTCTATTTTCAGCAATATCAAGATAAATATTGACTAAATCATTTAATTCTTTTAACTCATTTTCATCTAAATAATTTTTAGCAATTTTAACATCACTTCTTAGTATTTTACCATTTGGTGAATTTTTCCACTTAGTAAGACCTAAATATTCTTTAGAAGAATCAACTCTTTCATATATGATTTCTGCAGCAGTTTTATGCGATATAGCATAATGAAACTTATTTTGTATTGTTTTATAAAACGTTTTAGCAGTTTCACTATCTTTAACATAGTCAACACTACATTCAGCAAATATATCAGTAATTTTCTGATAAAACATTCTTTCACTAACTCTAATTAGTTTTATACGTTCTAATAATTCATCAAAATACTTTTGATCACTTCTACTTGCTTTTAAAAACCTATCATCATTAAGTACAAAGCCTTTTTTAATATATTCTTTTATAATCTTATTAGCCCAAGTTCTAAACTTAATAGCCTTTTTAGAATTAACTCTAAAACCAATTGATATAATCATATCAAGATTATAATATTTAGTTTTATAACTTTGAGTACCATTATTACCCACATGTTCCAAAATGGAACATGTGCTATCTATTTTAAGTTCTTCATCTTTATAAATATTATTTATATGTTTAACTATTGCTGGTCTTTGGACACCAAATAACTCAGCAATCGCATTTGTATTTAACCATACATCTTCATCATTTAGTAAAACTTCTATCTTTAGGTTACTATTCTCATCTTCATAAAATATGATATCATTTTTATTATCAACTATGTTATCCATCTGAAACCTCCAACTTATAGATTTTATGCTATCATACATATTTTCGCTTGCCAATGAATTTTAGATAAAAAAATAGAAAAAAATATTGTGATACTAGTCACAATATAATTTATTCATACTTACTATCTACACCTAAATAACTTTCTAAACTAATCCAGTTACCATTATCATATAGTTTTTTTGCAAGTTCCTCACCTACATATCTAAAATGCCATGCTTCATAGTTATATCCAGTTTCTCCCTCTTTATCTTTTGGAAATCTTAAGATAAATCCATATTCTATAGCATGTTCATTTACCCAAGCTCCAGTTGGAGTTTCTAGAAAATCTTTGTTAGTACCATTTAAATCAAAACATAAACCACTTTGATGTTCAGAGTATCCAGCACGTGCAGAATATGTATCTGCAGCTTCCTTACCATCTCTTGCAGCATAGTTATTATATAAATCTACCTGTACTTTATAAGAACGATATCCACTACTTATTTTAAGTTCATATCCTGCATCCTTAGCAGCCTCTTTCATACTAATGAACTTCTCCATAACCGTCTTATCAAGATAATCAGGTCCGTATAAATAATCACTGGTTATCTCTTTATAAGGTTCACTTGGTTCATAAGTACTATCTAAGGGATAACTCTTATTTACAATCATTACACCATCAACATAATATGCTCCTTGATACTTAGTTAAATGCATATTAGTCTTAGTTTTACCTATTAACTCTTCGCCTTCTCTTAAACTATACTCATCTTTCTTTTCTGTAGATACTTTCTTAGTCTCAGTTTTAGGTTTAGTATTATCACTTGTAGTATCACTGTTTTTCTTCTTAGGTAATACAACTACTATACCTACTGCAATAATAATTATAACAAGTAAGAATAATATTAAAATAGGCCCTTTTTTAACTCTTCTTTTCTTCATAGACTACTCCACATTAAAGTCTTCTACAGTATTATTTTCAGTTACTAGTTTAGATACTTGCTCATCAATCTTCTTTAACTTCTCATCACATGATTTAACTAAACTCATAGCCTTAGTATATTTTTCAATAGATGTATCTAAATCTACTTCTCCATTTTCAAGCTCATTAATAATACTTTCTAACTCTTTTATTTGTTCTTCAAACTTAACTTCTTTTTTCATTTAATTATCTCCTTTTATAATATCATTTACAGTAGCCTTAATACTACCATTATTTACTTTAATATTAATTATATCATTAATACTTACATCTTTAATATCTTTAATAAGTTTATTATCTTTATATGTAACACTAAATCCTCGCTTTAAACTAGATAATGGATTTAACAGTTCTAACTTATTAATTAAATTATCTAAGTATACTTTTTTATCTTTATATAATATAGTTGGATTATTAATTATATGATTATTCTTTAATAGTTCTAATCTATGTTTAGCATTATTTAAATTATTAGTAATAGTCTTATTAAGTTTTTCTAATAATATATCTAAATTTTGCTTTCTTGCTTCAAACATAATCATTGGATTTTTTATAACAAATGAATTCTTAACTGATTCTAAGTATAACTTTTGATAGTTTACTTTAGTATTAATAGCTTCATTTAGTCTAACTCTTAAATTATTCATATAATTAACTAAATCAGGCATATTAGGTACTGCCATTTCTGCTGCTCCAGTTGGAGTAGGCGCACGCATATCGGCAACAAAGTCAGCTATTGTATAATCTATTTCATGACCTACCGCACTAATTGTAGGAATGGAACAAGCAAATATTCTTCTAGCAAGTTCTTCTTCATTAAAATTCCATAAATCTTCAATAGAACCTCCACCACGACCTATTATTAGTACATCAAGATTAAAACTTTCTGCTTTATCTATTGATGCAATTATACTTTTATATGCATTCTCACCTTGTACAAGGGATGGAAATAGTAATACTTCACATATTGGATATCTTCTTTTAATAGTTGAGATAATATCCTTTACTGCTGCTCCTTCACGGGCTGTAATTACACCAATTCTCTCAGGATACTTAGGTATTTGCTTTTTATATTTAGGATCAAACAATCCTTCACGAGATAAATCTTGCTTTAACTTTTCATATGCTAAATAAAGATTACCTATACCATCTTTTTCCATCTCGCTAACATATATTTGATAACTACCTGTAGCCTCGTATACACTAATTCTACCAGTAACTAATATTTTATCTCCATCATTAGGTCTGAAGTTTAACTTTCTAGCATTACCACTAAACATAATGGCATTTATCTTACTAGTTTCATCTTTAATAGAGAAATAAATATGTCCAGTTGAATGCATCTTTAAATTAGATACTTCTCCTTTTAAGTAGACAGTAAACAAATTAGCATCATTATCTAGTTTATGTTTTAAATATCTATTAATAGCAGATACAGTTAAATACTTATCCTGCATAATTATTCTTTCTCCATTTCTTCATGATATACTTTATCAAGACACGCATTAATCATGTTTTTAACCTTATCATCACTATATAGTTTTGCAAGATTAACTTCTTCATTGATTACTACAATAGGAGGTGTTTTAGTATAAAGCAGTTCATATATACCCATTAGTATTATTGCTTGATCAGTATTACCTAATCTATTTATTGTCCAACCACTTAAATACTTATTGGCTATGTTTTTTAAATCTTCTTTGTAAGTAGTAACTCCATATACTATCTCTTTTACAAACTCATTTTCGATATCATATACACTTTTAATTACTTCATCAACGTTATACTCTACTTTATTAGTTTCATACACATTAATCTGATATAGAATAGTCATTATTTTTACTCTAAGTTCACTTCTATTTAAACTCACATCAATCACCTAATTCATCATATCATATTTCAAAAAAAATATAAAGGACTCTCTTTATATTTAGATTATTTTTTCTCGCTCTTGTGACTTGTAGACAAGGACATCATTCTTCAGCGAGGCGCGCAATCGTATCAAATAGTCCAACTACACCTTTATTAACAAGACTACTTACACCATTTGAAATACTAAATCCAGCATTAGATATTTTATTACTATAATTTTTAGTAGTATTTAAAGAATACTTGGTTAAATCAACTTTTTTCCCTGCTTTTATATCGCTTTCAAACTCTTTAATCTTCTCCTTAGTTAAACTCATTTTTTTATAATTTTGAAAATCCATATATCCTGATTTCTGTGATGTATAAATAGTAATATAAGCAATAAATAAGAATATAAATAAAACTTTAAATATTTGATTTTTCTTTTTATTTTTCATTAATATATTCTCCTATAACATTAACAAGTATATCTATTGTATTAGTAACCTCTTCTAAGTTATTCTTGTCTCCTCCAAGTTCAATCAGAATAACATTACCTTGTAAATCTTGATTATATACCCCATTTACTCCATAACCTTGTTTCTTAAGTATTCCTCTTGATAAATTAGGATTAATTGCATTAATTTTATCATTAATAGCAGTCGCAACAGACAAATTAGCCTCATATGTATCATACTCTAGTCCAATTACAAACATTACTTTTGCATACATTTTAGAATCTATTTCAATTGTAGATACATCTTTTTGTGTTGAGTCCCTATGAAGATCGATAAACAATTTTGCACTTTTATATTTATCTATTGCTGGTTTTAGATAGTATCTACTTGCTTGATATGACCTACTATAATCAAGATTATTATTATTTAAGTAAGCAGTTATATCATCTTCCATAACTAATGTCTTAATTCCCTTGTTATTAAGTTTTTCTTGCATTATATGGCTTGCTAAAAATACATCGGGATTAACATTATAATCTTCCATATAATCCTTACTATATTCTTCTTTTTGATGGGAGTTGTATAGATAAACAAGCGGTTCTGTACTGACACTATCTTTTCCTACATCATTATTATTATTATTATTATCATTATGAGTTATAACAACAGTCTTATCTTTGTTATTTTTGCTACCACTAGGTAATTCATCATTATAAACCATTCTAGTAACTAACATATTGTTTGGAATATTTACAATATTTTCTTTTGCATATTCATATACCCTACTAAATATATTAGTATCAGTACTATTATAACTGTACTTGTTATCCAAAAACATAGTTGTGATTACTAAATGTCTATGACGAGTGAATAAATTAGTTACAGTTTTAATCACAAATATTATGATTATTATTAATAATATCGCTTTAAAAACCATCATCTTTTTGACTCTTCTTTTTGGTTTAAATCGTTGCATAACATCACCATTTATAATATAATACAACTATAATTAATATTTTGTCAGATACTGGGGGATTTATATGAATATAAAAAAATATTTTAAAGTATTAAAAGATGGAACTAAAAATATGTTTAAAGAGTTCTTTAATAAAAAGACTAATAAAAAACAAAGAGCAAATATGTGGACATTTCAAAGACTAGTTATACCAATTATTACACTTATTACATCAATTATTGGTATGATAAATGGTATTATGCCATTGCTAGTATT
>Ga0256404_1006467_pt1 | contig 19367 bp, 21 predicted proteins | sample RumenRJG_01DNA_FD_185990 | JGI IMG/M metagenome (GOLD analysis project Ga0256404, IMG submission 185990) | Bovine rumen microbial communities from Lethbridge, Alberta, Canada - RJG_01 | ecosystem: Host-associated > Mammals > Digestive system > Stomach > Rumen | place: Canada: Alberta | collected...
CACCGGCGTCGGGGGCGGGGTTCTCCGGGACCTCCTTGCGGGGGACCGCCCCTACATCTTTTACAAGCACATCTACGCCTGCGCCTCCATGGCGGGGGCGCTTCTGTGCACCGTGCTCTGGGGAATTTTCGGCGAGACGCCGTCGATGCTGCTCGGCGCCGCCGCGGTCGTCCTGATCCGGCTTCTTGCGATCCGCTTTGAGCTGAACCTTCCCAGAATTCCGCTGGAGGAGAGAGAGGAGTGATTTTCCCTCCCCCTGTCCGCTTCTTTTGTATTCCCCATGGGTCCAAAACAGGCGTCCCGCCAGGGCTTTCCCCCGGCAGGGCGCCTTTTGTTTTCCTTTGTCTGTCACATCAGCGGGGAGAAGAGCCGCAGGATCATCTGCCACAGCCGATGTGGCGAGACCTTTCTGATGTTCCGGTATGCCTCTGTCACCTCTTCGGATGCCGCAAAGGTCTTCTCAAAGTCCTCTTTGATCTGGCCGACTGCCGGCGTGTCCATCATCAGCACCCCGTCCTCGAAGTGGTGGTAGAAGCTACGAAAGTCCAGGTTGATGGTGCCGCAGGTCGCATACCTGCCGTCGCAGAGGCAGTCCTTCGTGTGGAGAAAGCCCGGCGTGTACTCGAAGATCCGGACGCCCCCGTCCACGAGCTCATCGTAGTAGGAGCGGGTCACGTTGTAGATGAGCTTCTTGTCCGGAATCCCGGGCGTGATGATCCGTACATCAACGCCGCGGCGCGCGGCGAGGATCAGCATGCGTTTCATCTCCTCCGTGATCACGAGGTAGGGTGTTGTGAACCAGATGTATTTCTGCGCCGCATTGATCAGGTTCATGTAGACGTTCTCACCGACGAGGATGCTGTCCATTGGGCTGTCCGCATAGGGCTGCACATAGCCGTGCCTTCCGGGGAGGGCCGCCTCACTCCGCGGCATAAACCGGATGAAATCCCCGCACTTCTCCGGATCGATGGCGTTCCACATCTCCTCGAACATCTCCATCAGGGAGAGGACCGCATCGCCGGTCAGCCGGACGCCGGAGTCCTTCCAGTGGCCGTAGGGCTCCATGTAATGGAAGTACTTATCTGCCAGGTTGTAACCGCCGGTAAAACCGACCTTTCCGTCGATCACCGTGATCTTGCGGTGATCCCGGTTGTTCTGAAAGAACGCGAGAATCGGCACCACCGGATTGAAGACCCTCGTGTGGATGCCCTCCCGGTTCAGGTTCTCCCGGAAGGTCCTGTCCACGAAGCCGATGCTTCCAAGATCGTCGTAGATGAGGTTGACCTCGACACCCTCTGAAGCCTTTCTCCGCAGCACCTCGTGGATCTTTGCAAAGCCCTGTCCGTCCTCAATCGCGTGGTACTCCATCAGGATGAAGTGCTCCGCCTTTTCCAGTGCCTCCACCTGGGCAAGAAGTCCCTCCATGGCATCCCCGTAGTACTGAACCTCAGTGCCCGCATAGAGGGGATACCCCCTCGGCTCTCCCCCGGCGTTCTGGATGGCCCTTGCCATGTTTGCAAAGATAAGGTCCTCCTTCTCCACCTCCTGGATGAGCTCCGTGCTGTCGGGCAGAAGGGGCAGGAGGCACAGGTCAATTTCCCGGTAGCGCTTTCGCATGCGCTTCATCGTGCCGGAGTGCTCCACCATGCCGTACATCGCAACGCCCAGGATCGGAAAGGTCAGAATCAGCATGATCCAGGGGAGCTTGAAGGAGATGTTCTCCCGCTTTGCGTAGAGGTGCAGCACCATGCAGACCGCGGCAAGCCGGATCAGCCAGCTGATCCAGACATAGCTGTCCTCGAAGTATGTCATCGCAAGGCACACCCAGGTGATCTGCAGGATCATGGATGCGGCGGCAAAGATGCCTCTCCCGATGCTGTTCTTTGTCTTGGACCGGGTCTCCGCCGGTTCGTTCCGTTCCTTCTCGATCAGGGGTCCGCTGCTCACGTGTGCTCTCCTTGCTCTCTCCCAATGCTGTCAGATGTCAGAGGGGTCTCTCCTGTTCTCTGCGATGTAGTGGTACGTATGCTGCATGATGACGTCGAGGTTTTTGATGTCCTGCAGGGGATCCTCCGTCTCCAGGGAGTGGTTTGCCCCCTCTGTCACATAGAGGGGAAGGCCCTTCTCCCTGCACTTTGCCATCACCTTTTTGGGGTCTGCCCACTGATCCTTTGTGCCGCAGAAGGCAATGCCCGCGGGGTTTTCTTCAACAAATTCAAAGGTCTGCTCCACCGGGGTGTAGAGGACCTGCCTTGCGGCAATCCCCCGCCCCTTTGCATAAGCCTGCGCCACCGCAGTGCCGATGCTCTTGGAGAGGAAGAGGACGTCCTCACAGGAAGCGAGGTTTAAGGGATCCAGCTGCTCCTTCACCTGCTTCAGGGCGAGAAGTCCCGCCTCCCGCATCTTCTCCGCATTTCCCTTGATGCCGTGGGGGAGATCCGTGTAGGTGAGATTTACGATCTCATAGCCCTGCTTCAGGGCGATCTTTTTCGAATAGTAGAGGAGCGGCTTGTCCGTGTGATAGCCGATCCCCGGAAATACTGCTGCAATCTTTGCCATGCTTTCTCCCGTTTTCTGATTCTGTCCGTTTTGCCTTGTGCTGTATATCTTAGAGCAACAGCGCGCTCCGCCGCAAGCCTCAGATGTCCGCCGCTGTTACAGGAGCTGCCTGCGGATCCACTCCATCAGGATGTCCGTGACATACGCCTGCTCCCTGTCTGTGAGGAGCCTTCCCTCCGGGATGCCGTGCCACTTGGAAAGGCACCCCCTGCAGCAGCACCCGGTGGCGTGCTGTGCCGTAAACACGGGATGCCCCCGCATCGGGGTCTGCTTTCCGTCGTTTTCGGGATGGGCGGGTGCAAGGCGCTGTGCGACAAAGTCCGCAGCGTGCTGCCGGATCGTTTCCATCCCCTTCCTGCGGATATATGCCCTGTCCTTTTCTGAAAGGGCAAACCCGCTCCGGAAGCCGCTTTGGGAGAGGCGAAGAAAGAGTTTGTCTTTCAGAAGATCTCCGGAGGAAAGCGCCCGCTCTTTCTCGATGCGGATCTTTACCGGCTCCTGTTCCCCTTCCGGCAGAAAGTCAAGTCCCGCCTTCTTTGCCTGGCTCTCCCGGTACTGCGCCGGAATCGCATAGACCCTGCCGCCCGCGAGGATTCTCGCCCCGGTGGAGAGGAAGGTAAAGGCTGTCCCGGTCTTGCGGCACTGCAGGAGCAGGTCCTCCGCAAAGGCAAAATCCAGGACAGCGCCCTGCGGATTCTCATCTCCCGACACGGAGACGGCCGCAAAGGCCCCGGTCTTCAGCACTTCCTGAAGATTGAGCGGCGCGGTAAGGGGCATTGCCCGGATCTCCCTGTGGGAGAAGGGAAGGTCCCCTTCTCTTATAAGAGAGAGGAGGCGGTCTGCCTCCTCCTGGCTCCGGATGCGAAGGGAGATGCCGATGTTGTCATCCTCCCTCCCCCAGTCCGGGGGAAGGGCGCCTCTCACCTCTTCTGCTCGTTCCGCAAAGAGGAGAAAGAAGAGGTCCCGCCGCTCCCGCATCATCTGCATCGCATCCCTCCGGCATTCCGCTGCCCCCGGAGCAAAGAAGCTGGAACCTGGGCAGACAAGGACCGGAGCCGCTGTCGTCATCAGCCTGTACCCGCCGGTGCGGTCCTTTCGGATGGGGAGGTTCCAGGAGGTTGTCTTTTCCACGGAACCCAGCTTTGGATTGTTCCACTTCCAGGGGCTCCAGATCGGCATGGCAGTCCTTTCTCTCCAGATCGGAGACAAATCAAAACTCCCGGAACAGGACCTGCCTGTTCCAGGAGTGCTCTGTTCTTCTTGTTGCACGCGCCTTCTCACACGGCTTCCCGCTCGGGAAGATGCTCCGCATAGGTCTTCTCCTGCGGATACCGCTCCTCCTCCGGGGCTGCTTCCACATCCGGAACGACCTCCACGCAGTACTGGTCAAAGTCCCCGCTGAGCTTCTCGCGGATGCTCCTTGTCGCCTCTGCCAGCTGCCGGACGGAGACGGTGTCACTCTTCTCCCGGACGTAGATCTCGATCCAGGTCTTCCGGCCCGTCTGGACGACCTCCAGGAAGGTGATCTCCGCACCGTACTTCGCGACCTCCGGTGCTGCGATCTCTCTCACGTGGTCCACGGTCTCGCTGGGTGCGGAGAACAGAAGGAGTTCCCGCACGTTCTCACAGATCTCCTTCACGGGCTCTACAAGGAGGAGTCCCGTCAGCACGATGGCGACCAGGGGATCCATGTAGGGGGCGACCCAGGCAAGCTCCGTGTGCTCGAGTGCGATCTGTAAAAGGAACGCGATGGCAATGCCGCAGCTTGTCACCGTGTCCAGCTTCCAGGCATAGAGCTCTGACTGGATGATCTGCGAGGAGTACTTCTTCGAGAGCATGTGCAGGGCAAAGAGCACCGCAAGGCACCCTGCCATCACAAACAGCTCAAAGGCTGCCACATCTCCGGCATTCACGAGGTGTCCGCCGCTCTGAATCAGGCGGATGTTGTCGACGATCGTGCCCGCGCAGACCACCAGAAGGGCTGAGTACTTCAGGATGATGAACAGCGACTCGAATTGGCTGTAGCCGTAGGGGTGCCGCTCGGTCTCCGGACGGTACAGGAACGGGATCAGCACCATGAAGGGGCCAATCAGGATCAGGTCCATCCCATCGAAGATACAGTCCATCAGGATCGTATGGGCCCCAGTCCAGAAAAACGAGATCAGCTCTGCCGCCACGAAGGCTGCGCTGCCGAGGAACGAAAACCGCATCGCCCTCTTTTCCACCAGCATCTTGCGTTTGTTAACTTCTGTCATATGGCATCCGTCCGGAGCCGGATTGAAATCTCCTTTCGTGCGTCACAATGAGAATGCTTCTCCGGCCGCTTCTCCGTTCGGCACCGGAACCGGGGACCTTCCCCGCTGCTGTCATCTGACAGTCTGATTCTAACGCACTTTCCCACCTTTTGCCAGCCGCCGTGTTAATAAGCCGTAATCGAGTAGAAGGGAGTGATTAGCTCCCGTCCTCTCACATCGTGCGTACCGTTCGGCACACGGCGGTTTCAACAGTTGACGTGCATGGACTGATATGCTGTGGCTAAATCATAAAATCCCCAGCGTATCAGTCTTTCTTTTGTTGAAAGCTGTATTGACCACACCCGAGTTCGCCATTCGCCAGTATGCTTTCCGGCTGTAGGTGCCTTCGCAGGCTGCCCATTCAGGCAGACCCAGCCCCATCAGCTTGCGTTTGCGCGTCCGTGGCAGTTTCCACTGTTCCCGATGCACATCCGTACGCGTCTGTACAGCCAGCTCCTTTCAGAGCGTACCGCACAGGTCTCCCCGGGTACCACACGTTTCTTTCCCTCCATCTACCTGTCCCATCTATAGCCGCTGGTTCCGTGCAGTTATCGGGCTTCGGCTTGTATAGCAGTCTCACCCTCAGCGAATACCTTATATGAGATTTCTGTACGTCAGGCCAGAGGTTTACCCTCGGGTTAGTAGGTTCCCCGAATCCGGCTTCCTTCAGATTTCACCTCACGGTGAACACCCTTGTCTTCGGCTATATCCTTCCCACTACCGGGCGGATTCCGGACTTTCACCGGTTAGAAACGTGCGCCGCCGGGCGCACAACAAGGCAAAAGCGGGGATTTCCCCCGCTTTTTCTGCTGCCCTTCGTGTCTCTTACAGGACTGTGTCGAGGGCGATCTCCATCATCTCCGTAAAGCCGGTCTCCCGCTCCTTTGCAGAGAGCTCCTCCCCTTTGAAGAGGTGATCGGAGATCGTAAAGATGCCGAGGGCCTTTTTGTGGGCTGCTGCCGCATTCATGTACAGGGCAGCACTCTCCATCTCGACACAGAGAACGCCCATGTCCGCCCACTTTTTGTTGACCTCCGGATATCCGTTGTAGAAGACGTCTGAGGAGAGGCAGTTGCCGACCTTTACGGGAATGTTTCTCTTTCTCGCCGCGGCAACTGCCCGCTCGAGCACGTCAAAGCTTGCGATCGGCGCGAAGGTCCCGGGGAGCTGGTACTGATAGGCGTAGCGGGAGTCGGTGCAGGCGCCCTGGGCGATCACGATGTCCCTCAGGTTCACGTCGTCCTGGAGTCCGCCCGCAGAGCCGATGCGCATGATCGTCTCCACGTCGTAGAAATGATAGAGCTCATAGCTGTAGATCCCGATGGAGGGCATCCCCATTCCGGAGCCCATGACGGATACCTGCTTTCCCTGATACGTGCCTGTATAGCCAAACATGTTTCGGACGGTGTTGAAGCACACCGGGTTTTCCAGAAAGGTCTTTGCGATGTACTCTGCCCGGAGCGGATCGCCGGGCATCAGCACGGTCTTTGCGATCATGCCCTTTTCTGCTGCATTGTGCGGTGTCGACATGGTTTCTCCTCCTGCCGCGTTCTCTGCGGCAACCGTTTTCCTTTTGCTCACTGCTCCTTACAGACGTCCACCCAGGACGTAAAGCCGGAGACCTGTTCCAGTTCCGGAATCGTGAGCTTTACAGCGCTGTGGTCGTCCCCCGCTGCCGGGTAGACGGTGTCATAGGCCTTCAGGCTCTCGTCCAGGTAGACCTTTACGCCTTCCTTTACCCCAAACGGGCAGACCCCGCCCGGCGCGTGGCCGACGTACTGCTCCACCTCATCCGGATGGATCATCTTTGCCTTTGTGTGAAACTGCTCCTTGAACTTGTGGTTGTCGATCTTAGCGGAACCCTCCGCCAGAATCAGCACCGGCTCGTCGCCGACGAGGAAGGAAAGGGTCTTTGCGATAGCCCCGGGTTCCACTCCGAGGGCATCCGCCGCCTCCTGGACCGTGGCGGTCAGTGCCTCCAGCCGGATCACATGGTCCAGAAAGCCCTTTGCTGCAAGATCTGCTTCGGCTCGTTCTCTTGACATGGTATCTCCTCTTTTCTTTTTGTCGGATTATAGCACCTGCACCGGTGCTTTTCCTCCCCCGGCTGTGCAGAAAAAAGCAGAGTCCCGGGCAGTCCCCGAAACCCTGCTGTGTCCTCTGTATTGTCAGCCTGCGCTCTGCTCCGCTTCTATGCGCGCCGGCTCCTTTGCAAGATCGCCCCAGTGACGCACCATCAGGCGGAAGCTCTCCTCGCTGATGACGTGCTCCACGGCGCAGGCCTCCTCATTTGCCCGCTCCTTCGGAATGCCGATGGACTCAAAGAGTGCCCGGAAGAACCGGTGCTTCTCGAGCGTCCTGTCCGCGATCTCCTGGCCCTTTTCCGTCAGCACCACCTGCCACTCCTCGTGGCGGACATACCCCTCATCCTCGAGCTTTCTGAGGGCAATGGAGACAGAGGGCTTGGAGAAGTGCAGGTATTCCGCCACGTCTGTCAGACGGCAGGCACCGTTCTTCTGCCGCACCACCGCGATGGCCTCCAGGTAATCCTCCTTCGACTGTCCGAGTTCGTGATTCTGCATGATCCGGTCCTTTCTGCTCAGGTGTTAGTGTGTACTAACTATTCTTATCATACGCTGGCCGGAGCATTCTGTAAAGCTTCCCGGCGAAGATCCCGGGTGGACAGATTTCAGAAACTGTGTGGTTATGAGACACGCCTGGTCACAAGGATGTCGTCGATTGTCGTCCCAAACATGTCCGCAAGAAGGACGAGATTGTCAATGGAGGGGAGCTTCTTACCCCGGATCCAGGTGTACACCGTGTTCACCGTTCCAAGACCGAAGAACTCCTGGATGTCCTTCACGGACATCCCCTGCTCCCTGCGCATGCGGTCGATGTTCTCTCCCGTTGCAACCATATCGATCACGGGCATCTTTTTCCTCCTTCCGGCTCTGCCGGCACAAAAAAACCGCCTGCGGAAAATCCGCAGACGGTGCCCGTATCGCTCGCTCTCAGGCGGCGCAAAGGACCTCTCCTGGCCGGATTCCGCAGCAAAACATCCTGTCTGCAGACTGCAGGCAGTAGAGGTAGGTGTAGATGATGTTTCTGACCTTTTCCGGCTGATGCATGGCCTTTCGCCACTCCTTTCTCTCAGGTTAGATGGTATCTTACCACAGGTTCCCTGCGGTGTCATGCGAAGGTAAAAGACAAAAAAGCCCCGCAGCCGCCCATTCAGGCAGCCACGGGACTCCTGTTGCCCTTATGCCTGTGCCGCGCGGGCCTCCTCCGCATCCGGCGAAAAGCCCGGTGTGAAGAACTCCCCGTACACGTCGTAGAGCCGGATCACGTTGGAGCGGTACTCGACGCCTCCTCCGACCACAGCCCGAACGGCAGCCTCCTTGTCTCTCTTCTCAATGGCATCTGTCAGCGCCTCGTTGGCGTCCAGAAAGCCCGGATCCTTGCGGATTGCGTACTCCATCATCCGGATCCTGTCATAGTGGGGCTGGTATCTTCCCACCATCTCGCCCCAGACCTCCCGGTGGCAGATCTTGTACAGCGTGTCGCGGAACTGTCGGTCCAGCTCAAAGGCGCGCTGGGGATCCGTGTCGAAACAGCTCCTGGTACTCCGGATGTTCAGGCGCAGGTACGAGATCTGATCGTCCGTCCTGCAGACGCAGGCCTCCTCCGCGAGCCGCTGCCCGATGAGCAGCTTCATGGATTGGATGCCCTCGATGAGCACCGGGTCAATCTTGGTGACAAAGGCCCCGACCTTTGGGCGAATTTCAACAAGGCCTGCCAGGTTCAGATCCAGCTCTGCCTCCCGCACCGGATTTCTGCTCACACTGAACAGTGAGCAGAGCTCATCTGCATCCAGCTGCTGGCCGGGTGCAAGTCGGAGCGATACGATATTGTTCATCATCTGTCTGCGGACGTATTCCTTTGCAGACTCTTCTCTTCTCTTCGGCGTCACTTCCAGCATTGCTTTTCCCTCCTGCTGTCCAAACCTGCTGTCCTCTCTGCCCGGGTGACCGCCATGTGCCCTGCGCATCATCGGTACAGAGTTCTCGCCGGATTTCTCGGGACGCTGCGTTGATACCGCACAGCGGGGACCCCGATGACCAGCGTCATAACCGCTTTTTTCTTTGTGGAAACTCCCATGGCACGGGAGACCGCCGGCACGTGGTTCACCGCTGCGGTGAACAGGCCGGAGAACTGCACGCCCAGTCCCTCGCACTCCGCCTGAGAGGCCATGTTTTCTGCAGCAAGACAGCCATCCACGCTCTGCCCCGCATAGATCACAATGGCGACCGGCGCTCCGTGGAAAAAGAAGCTGCTGTCGATCGTTGCCTCCTTCAGCGTTCTGCTGAAGATTCCTCCCGCCCTCTGCAGGCGTCTTGCCGCCTTCACGGCCTCTGTCTCCGCTTCCTGCAGGTGCTTCTGCAGAACCACAAAGCAGACATCCCGCGCATTTTTCGCAGTGTGGGTGAGATTTCCTGCCTCCAGAATACGGGAGAGCACGTCCTCCGGAATGGAATCCTTCCGGAACTGCCGGATGGAACGACGAAACCGGAGCACGTCCAGGTTGGCCTCAGGCCCCGGGCAGGGGCTCTGTTCCGGCACCGGAACCGGCGCCTCGGAAAATCCCGTGATCTCCACGGCACCCATCGGACATACCGCCACACAGTGCCCGCAGAAGAGGCAGTTCTTCCGGATCACCTGTGCCTTCTGCTGTTCCACCTTCAGGTTGTGTACCGGACAGTCCATTGCGCAGCTTGCGCATCCGACACACTTTTTTCTGTCTATTCTGATTTCGTGCGTTCTCATTCCCTCTCCCATGGCATATCTACCGGAAGTGTCTATATTATACTATAGATTCCCCGGAGTTTCCACATTTTTCAAAATTCAATGATTTATTTCTCTTTTCCGAATTGTTGTAGTCAGTAGAATAAGCTGTCATTCTTCTTTCAGCAGCCCTTTGCCTCGTTCGGGTCCTTCCCGTAGGCGAGGTTGACCGCTTCGTGGAGCTTCCTGACGTTTTTCATGTACCGGGCGCTGTGCAGGGTCTCCCCCTCCTCCCGCGAGAGGAAGAAGCAGGTGAAGGTCGTGAGCGCCGTCACGGTGTCATACTCCGTCTTAAAAATCCCGAGGAGGGTCTTTTCCGAGAGGAACTGCCGCCTATCCTCCTCCACGGGGAAGAGGGATGCAATGGTGTTCTCATCCGCAGCCGTGAAGGCCTCCTCCAGGGCAAGGTGGCAGGTGCGGAGCTTCTTTGCCCCCTCAAAAGAGGGGGTATCCTCCGCCAGCACCCTGGCATCCTGTTCCATGCACTGCTGCATTGCCTCTGTAAGGGTCATCCTGCCTCCTCTTCCCACAGCTGTCCGTTTCTTTTTCCATAAGGTGTCTTTTCTGTGTGATAGTTTCAGTTTCGATTATATATATTTCAAAAGTTTCAGGGGATGCCGCGAAATAATCAGCCGCGGTCCCTCTTCTCCCGCCTCTCAGAAAGATAGTTCCGGAGCCGGTCCATCGTCTCGCCGTAGTCCCGGTGGTGCATGTCCGGGAAGGCCCGGAACAGACGCTCTGCGCCAAAGGCGCGGTACGAGGAGAGCTGGGCAAGAATCGCATTCCGCTTCTCCAGCAGCAGCGCCCTTGTCTCCTCCACCTTCTGTCTCGCCTCCGCTGCGGCCTCCTGATAGAGGCGCTGCGTCTCCTCCCGCTTCTCCAGGCGCTCCGCCTTCTTCTCCCTGCGGCGGATCTGGCTCTTCTCATAGGCTTCGCCCGCGGCGTCCGCAAGCTGTGCCTTGGCAAGAGCGCCCTGGACTCTCGCCTCGCCGACCTTCTCCGAGGTCTTCAGCGTCGTCCCGCCGATCGCCTCGGAGAGGTGATCGGATACCGTCCGGAGGGACTTGTCGAGGCCATCCAGCTCCTTCAGCTTCCGGTTCAGGCCTGCCACAGTCAGCACCGTCGCGATCAGGTCGATGAAGTAGATGATGTAGAGGACCAGCATGATGGGCCAGCCGTATTTCTCCGGGATTCCCACATCCGAGGCGCTCTGCACCAGCGGATGGACGTACTTCACGACGATGACGCAGCCGATGCCCCAGAGCACCGAGTAGAGCGGACAGATGTAGCCGCCGATGTTCAGGGGCTTGTCGGAGTAGTCCCACCACCTTGCGTGGAACAGGTGGTAGAGCAGATACCCCGCCACAAACTCCACGGCGGTTGCGAGAATCATGCCGCCAAAGAACACGCCGAGGACATTGACCTCCCCGGTCGCGGCATTCTTCGGGATGAAGTGGATCATCGAACAGACGGCCAGCATGCCAAAGCCGTAGACCGGGCAGACGGGGCCGTTTAAAAAGCCCCGGTTTACGATCTTTCCCACGACCAGCGCGTGGTAGACGACTTCCACGCACCACCCGAGAAACGAGTACATGAGAAAGTACATGCAGATCTCATAATAAGTCATCCCCAGGATCATGACGCATCCCCCTGTTTTCCGTTCCAGGCATCACCCTGCTCCGAGAGCCAGGCCGCGAAGGCTCCAAAGCCTTCCCAGGTCTCTTGTTCAGGGCATGGATTTCCTCTGTCGCCTTCCCGTCATCAAAGTCGAAGAAGGCTCTCGTGTCGATCTTGTTGACAAGGACCGCCGACACCACGTGGAACATCAGCAGATACCGGAGGGGCTTGTCATCCCCCTCGGGGGCCGAGAGGATCTCCAGGTTCATCAAGGCGCCAACGAGGTTCCCGGCATTCTCAAGGATCTCGCAGGCAAGATTCTCTGTTCTGCAGACTGCAGGGCCCTGGCGGGATATCCCGTATCCAGCACGTTCTGGCATCCACGTCCGAGTCGATGTCCGCCTCCATGACGCCGCAGCGAAGGCTGCCCGTAAGCTCCCGGAGCCTCTTTGCATCCGCATCGCTGTTCTTCAGGATGGACTCCTTCCGTGCAATGATTCTGACATCTCCCGGCATCCGGCTTTCCTTCCGCAGAGCAGGACTTTCCCTGCACAGGTTTCCCCTCCGTTCTCCTCGTCCGGATTTTAATGCCCGCATTGTACCATAGGGCAGTTCAAGATTTCTACTTTTTTCAGTTTTTTAGGAATATTTTCCCGGCAGGGCACAGACAAGGGGGGGAAGCGGACAGAGGGTCCGTCTCCACCCCCGAAATTGAATCTGACACCGGCTGCCGTCCCGTTTCCTTTGCCCTCAGTAGAGGTGCAGGTAGTTGAGAAGGATCACAAGCCCCGCCGCAAGCCAGACTGCCGCCATGAGGACGGTGAAGATCATGTCGTGTTTGAGACGTTTGATCATCGAGTCCGTGCAGACAAAGTAGTAATTGTCCGGGTCAAACCAGAACTCCAGGGTATCGCCCCTCCGGAAGGGCTTTGACTGGATCGGAAAGACCGGCTTTACGATCTCCCCGTCCGGGGCACGGTAGGCAAAGCGTACGCCGCAGACCCTCGGGTGTTTTTCGGAGCCGCAGTACCGGTACTCCTCAAAAGTTCCGGTCGTCTTCCTGGTGCACCGGTTCTGATACCTCCTGATCTTCTTATGCTGCCCTCGAAGGTAGGGGATAAGAAGAACAACGGCAGCTGCTGCGATGATGCTGTACAGAATAATGGCGTTTCGAATCATTTGCTTTCTCTTGTGGGGATGGTGTCACGGCCCTTTGCTGCAAGCTGCCGGTCAAAGAAATCCAGCATCTCCCCGCTCCAGGAAAAGGCACTTGTTGCAAAGCCAAGGCCGCAGCCGTGACCGCCCTGCGGGAACAGGCGGAGACTGCAGGGGATGCCGCGATCGTCCAGCGCGCGCTTTAAGATCCTCGCATTCTCCGGAGGGACCGTTTCATCATCCTCACAGGCAAAGACATAGGCTGCCGGGAAGGCGCCGCCTTCCGGCAGCATGTTCTCGACAGAGAGGCGGCTTCGCAGGTATTCCTGGCCGCCTGTCAGGGCCTGAAAGCTTCCCTCATGGGTGCTGCCCGTTTCAAAGGTGATGACGGGATACCCCAGGGCAATCGCCCGCGGGGGATGGAGCGCTGCATCCTCGCTGATGCCCATCGCAAGGTGGGCATAGAGGCACATGGTGGAGGCGACAAGGTGTCCTCCTGCGGAGAAGCCGACAAGGCCGATCCGCTCCGGATCCACCCCGTACTCTGCGGCATGCCGCCGGATGTAGCAGATGGCCTCCACGAGGTCCACCTGGGGCTTGGGAAACCTTGCGGGTGCTGTGCTGTAGCGAAGGAGAAACGGGAGATACCCCCGCCTCTGCACCCGCTCCGCGATGGGGGTTCCCTCGTTTGCAAAGCTCACGAACTCATACCCGCCGCCGGGGCAGATGAGGAGGGCAGGCCTTGTCTTTGTGATCTTCTTCCGGACTTTCGGGGTGACGAGAAAGGCCTCCGCCGGCTCTGCTTCCTTCCGGACACCCTCCGGAAACCAGTCCCTGCCCGTTCCCGGGTCCACGCAGCGCCGCTTTCCCTTCTGGATCTGGCTGATCAGATTTGCGGCATCCACGAGCTGCTCTGACGCCTCGCAGAGATCTTTGGACCAGGGTGTCTTTCCGCGGTATCGGATCAGGGAGAGCGGTGCATCCGCCAGGTCTTTTGGAAAACAGGCGAGGGCTTCCTCCGAAAAGAAGTACGGGAGGTAGTCCCGCATGCCGGGGCAGGACAGGATCTCATTCAGTGTGCTGTACATGCTGTATCTCATGCTTTGCCTTCTTCCGGACTCAGGATTTTCTCTGCACTCCCGATTTTACCACCCGGAGGGGCGCATCCAACCGTTTTTCCTCTTCTCTTGAAATATTTATCACAGGATCCGGAACACCCGTACGCCGTGGGCGGGGACCATCGCTCCTATGCCCCCCGCAAAGACGGCAGGCGCTTCTCCCCAGAGCTCCCGGCAGGAGGTGCCGTCCGGAACAGCTTCGGCGTCCACATCCGCCTCGGCAAGATCCGAAAGATCTGTCCGGATCTGCGCATCGGAATCGCCGAGGTTAAAGAGGCCAAGGACAAGGCTTTTGTCCTCTCCCATGCTTGCCCATACGGCCTCTGTCCCGCTCCGCTTCACCTGCACGCCCCGGTGCTTTCCATCGTCCAGAGACAGGATCTCCCGGTTTGTCAGGAGGGAGAGGGTGTCCGGATCCAGGGAGAGGAGATCGGCGCCGATCATGAGCGGGGCCCCGAAGAGGCACCAGAGGCTCATCATGGTCTTCTGCTCCTCTTTCGAGAAGTTCGTCTGCCGCTCCGGGTGTCCAGGGAATCTCCCTCCAAGCTTCCCCACCGGCAGCATGTCGCAGTCCGGATAGCACCCGGGGCTTACGTGGTTCTGCCAGACCTCACACCGCTCGAACATCGGCTTTAAGAGGCTCCAGTCATCCCAGAAGTCGTCCGTGATGCGCCACATGTTGGCGTTGTGGGCGTACTCCCAGGCGCGGGGAAGCTGCGCCGGCCCCGGGGAAAGGGAGAGGACGATCGGGCGCCCGCACTTCATGATCGCCCGGTGGAGCATCCGCGTCTCCTCCCAGCCAAGGAACGGGTTGTGGTTGGAGGGCCGGTAGGTCCAGCTGTCGCAGATGTCGTCACACTTGATAAAGTCCACGCCCCAGTCCGCGTACATCTGGATCAGGGTGTCATAGTAGTGCTGGCCCTCAGGGGTGTTCCGCACCCCGTACATGTCCGGATTCCAGCCGCAGATCGAGGCGGGATCCGCGATGTCCGCCGCCGTGGCTGTCGAGTCATACAGCGGCAGATGCCGGTGCGCCGCCTCCCTGGGAATGCCCCGCAGGATGTGGATGCCGAACTTAAGGCCCTTTTCATGGACATAGGCTGCAAGCTTCGTGAAGCCGCTCCCGTCCGCGGAGGAAGGAAAGCGCTTCGGGGAGGGCTGAAAGCGCCCATAGGCGTCCATCTCGTTGTTCCCGAAGGGCAGGTACTGGTAGCGGTCATCGGTGTCCGCGTCATTTGCGTACCACTCGATGTCGATCACAACGTACTCATAGCCATAGGGGAGGAGGTGGGAAGCCATGTAGTCGGCAGTGCGCTTTACCTCCTCCTCCGTCACTGCGGTGTTGTAGTAGTCATAGCTGTTCCAGCCCCTCGGCGGGGTCTTTGCAAACTCGTTTTTGTTTCTCATGATCCGGCTCCTCCTGTTCCCGTTTTTCCCTTCGGATACCGCTTCATCATACACTCTTTTGCACCGCGTGAATACTGAAGATCCCGCTGCAGCAGGCAGAAAAAAGGACAGGCCGTCTCTTCCGGCAGCCTGTCCTCTCCCATTCTTCTATCTCACAGCCGGACTTCGTGCGGGGTGGATTCTCCCTTTGCAAAGGCCGCTGCCGCGTCGAAGTTGCTGCGGACCATGTTTCCGACGGCCTGCTTTGTGTAGAATGCGGTGTGGGGGCAGAGGATCACGTTCGGAAAGGAGCGCAGCAGCGCCATGTCCCGGTTTGCGATGATGTCTCCGATGCGGTTGTAGTAGTAGAGGCCGTCCTCCCTCTCGAGGACGTCCAGGGCAGCGCCGCCCACCTTGCCGGACTCCAGAGCCTCCACCAGGGCGTCGGTGTCGATGAGCTTTCCCCGCGCGGTGTTGACGATCTGCACGCCGGTCTTCATCCTGGCAAAGGCCGCCGCATCGAGCAGGTGATAGTTCTCCTCGGTCGCATTGGTGTGGAGGGTGATGACATCCGCACTCTCAAGCAGCTCCTCGAGGGACACATACCTTGCATACTTCTTTGCCGTGTCGTTCTCATAGGGATCGTAGCAGACAATCCTGCAGCCAAAGCCGGACAGGTGCTCGATGACGGTCGTCCCGATCCTGCCGGTGCCGATGACGCCAACGGTGCCGAAGGAGAGATCGTCTCCGATCTTGCCCTTTAAGCTGTAGTCCTGGAGCTCTGCCCGCTTCAAGATCGGAACGATCTTTCTCTGCAGCATGAGCATCAGCATGATCGCGTAGTTTGCCACCCCTGAGGGTGGATAGGACACGTTTGCAACCCGCATGCCGTACTCCCCGGCCCGGACCATGTCCACGTGGTCATAGCCGATGGAGCGGCAGAGGATGTATTTGACGCCAATCTCATGAAAGGCGTCGATCATCGGCGCCGACAGATCACAGGGCGTTGTCGAGATCGCATCCGCCCCTGCTGCCAGCGCCACGGTGTCCTTTGTCGGGTACTGGGCTGTCCAGCCAAAGGAGATTCCCATCTCCTTTGCGAACTCCTCCGCAAAGGGAACCTCATCGTACTCCCGCATTGCATAGAAAAAGATCTTCATTTCAACCTCTCAGCCTCCTTGCTGTCTGTATCTGTCGCCTCGTCAACTGCTCACGACCCTAAAGGGTCGGAGCTTGCAGCTGGTCCCGGAAGTGCAAACGTAACGCCGGAGCGTTCTCCTTCCTTCGATTTGCACCCTGCATGCAGGGCCTTACGCTTTGATTGCCTGATCATGCATTGCAAGTTTGACCGTTACGCAATGATGGATGATCAATTCCGGATACCCACAATGTTCCAAGAAGCCATATGTTCATAGCTCCGACACGATCATCATTGGTACGAAAACCGCATTTATCACAATGAAACATCCCTTAAAGGGGCGACGTTTCTTCATATAATTGATGAAGAATAGGCCGCCTCGATCTCCTGCACCTTTCGGTACATGTAGGCGTTGACCGGCGTCTCCACGCCAAGTTCCTTTCCGAGCTTTAACACGGTCCCGGCAAAGAGCTCCACCTCGGACCTTCTGTGCTGTCTTCTGTCCTGGCCCATGGAGGGCACCGCATCGGGGTCCAGCGTCCTCAGGATTGCGAGGTACTCTTCCACCTCTTTTTCTCCCACGGGGATGCCCTCTTTCTCCGCCAGCGCGCAGACTTCCCGCATAGCCCCCGTCATCAGCGCGAAGGGAAGAGACCCCTCCTCCATGCAGGGGCCATACCCCTGATCAAAGACCATGCAGACCTGGTTGCAGCCGACGTTCAGCATCCACTTGGACCACTGGCGGTACAGGATGTCCGCCTCCCTGGCATAGGGCACCTTCGCCCTGTCAAAGAAGGCGCAGACCTCTTCAAGGGCAGCATCCAGGGATTTCCCGGTTTGGGGATCTGCGTCCTTCGGAACTCCCAGAAGGATCCGGCCCCTCTTTGTGTAGGTCAGGGCCGTACCGTAGCGCTGGGCATCCATCTCCTGGGACACCTCGTACAGAACCTTCTCCCTCCCAAAGCGCGCTCCCAGGATCTCCTCGCTGGAGATGCCGTTCATCAGGGAGAGGAGGATCGTGTTCCTGCCCACGCAGGGCGCCATGGTCCGGACCGCGCTCTCCAGATCCGGGCCCTTCACGGCGACAAGGACAAGGTCCACGGGCTCCTTTACCTGGTCCGTGCTCCGTACCGGGAAGCGAACCGTTCTCCCGTTGATCGTGTAGACATCATCCTGGTGCCTGCGGCAGCGCGCGGGGTCCATCACAAAGGAAAAGCGGTCCGGACCGAGAAATTCTGCCATCGGCTCTCCGAACAGCAGTCCCAGCGCTCCCATGCCGATTATCGCTGCGCTCTCAATCATCTTTCCACCTCATGCCGTGCCTCTGGCGGCATTCTTCTTCTTTTTCTCCGCTCCCAACTGTACCGCAGAAGGGAACACCTTGCCAGCATCCCCGCTAAGGTTCGTGTTTCTGCCTTCTTTTTTGCTTCCCTGTCCGCTTCTTTTGGGTATTTTTCCGCTGCCGGATTTCTGATAAGATGATCCCATCAGCAAAATTTTCCTTGCCCCGGAGGCAGCAGCATGATTTCTTTCATTTCCTTTCTGGATCTCTTCCTGGAGGACGTGGTCTCCATCTTTACCGTCGTCCTGGAGTTGTTCGGCATCGTGGTACTCGTTTGTGTCGCCGTGAAGTGTTTTGTGCAGTGGATCCGGCAGGATCCCGTCAACATCCGCCTGAACCTCGCTCAGGGCATTGCCCTGGCCCTCGAGTTCAAGATGGGCGGAGAAGTGCTGCGCACCGTGGTCGTGCGGGAGTGGTCCGAGCTTGGAATCCTCGGCGCCATCATTGTGCTGCGGGCGGTCCTCACGTTCCTGATCCACTGGGAGATCCGGAATGAAAAGAAGGATCAGCAGGAGGAGATGGCACTGGAGACGAAAAAAAGCGCCGCAGGAAACCCTGCGGCCGGGAAACCATCGGAATGAGGATGCGCGTATACAGGGCGCAGAGACACTCTTTCCACATCGAAAAGGAGCTGTTTCCGGCCTCATGCCGGCAGCAGCTCCTTTTTGTTCTCCCGTCTTCTCCTGTCTCAAATCCGGTGTTGCTTCTCATCCCCTCTGCGGATTCGTTTCCTCCGGGCTGTCCGTCAGGATGCCGACAATGGCATCAAAGATGAAGAACAGGCCGCAGGCTGTGGTATACCACATGGATGTCAGCGGGCGCAGGCAGATCGTAAAGCCCAGCAGAATCGTGATGCCCCCGAGGATCAGAAGAATCGAGGACTTCTTTCTCTTCTGCACGCCGACGCGCACCAGATGGCGGAAGCCATCCCCGATCATCGCGACCCCAAGGACCACCTGAAGGACTGCCGTCACCGAGGCGAGGTTTGCGATAAGCAGGGCTCCGACGGCAAGGAGCGCAGCAGGGACGATAAAGTCTCTCGCACCGGCCTCCTTTTTCTTTGCGTCCGACGCCGCAAGAAACAGGCTGACAATTCCGGCTCCCAGGGAAACCACACCCATCAGCCGGGCAATAAAGAGAAGCGACGCCCTCGGGTGCACAAACAGCGCAACACCAAGGACAAAGGCTGCAATCGCCATCACAATTCCGCGTTTTTTCATGACATGCACCTCCACGTCTGCACAGGCTGTCGATATCTTTTGTGCAGTATTATTATAGTGCATTCCCCGGGCGGGCAGGTAAATTTTTTGTAAACTTTGTCAGATTTTGGTAAATTTATGATGATGTTTTGTGCAGTTTTTCAAAAGTCCTCCTTGCTACGCAAGGAGCAGCGCCACCGCACGGGGAAAGGAAAGCTCCGCCTGCGTCCTCTCAAGGGCAGTTCGCTCTGCATTCCAGGCAAGGGCAGTCACGGTTCCGCTCACCTGATGGGCGGCAAGAACGGTGTCCCCGGCGAGGATAACATCCCTCGGCATCACGCCGCCCGTCTTCTGCACAGAAAGGCGATGCAGAATTCCGCGCGCTCCCACGGCAAAGACGCTGATGCTGTCATCGCCCCGGTTTGAGGCAAGGACACGCTCCCCGTCCTCTGTCATCCGGATCGCAGCGCCGTAGGCATCAAAGTCTCCCACGGGGAGGGATCTCAGATCCACCTCTTCCGGGATCGAGCGAAGTCTCTGGAGGTTTCGCCCCGTCTCAGCATCGATCACCGTGACATTGGCGCCCATCTCCGTGATGCAGTAGATCCGCTTCCTGTCCCTGTCCAGGACAAGGTGCCTGGGTCCATCCCCCGCCGCCGTGTGGTACTGCGGCGCCTGTTCTGTGAGGATCCCCCTCTCCCCCAGGCGGTAGTGCCA
>Ga0256404_1006468_pt1 | contig 19365 bp, 16 predicted proteins | sample RumenRJG_01DNA_FD_185990 | JGI IMG/M metagenome (GOLD analysis project Ga0256404, IMG submission 185990) | Bovine rumen microbial communities from Lethbridge, Alberta, Canada - RJG_01 | ecosystem: Host-associated > Mammals > Digestive system > Stomach > Rumen | place: Canada: Alberta | collected...
AGTAGAATTTGCATAATGCTTGCACTGTGACTTCAAGTCGTCGAAATCTAGGAGTTACAGTGCGGCTCCTTTCTTAATTAAATCTCTAAAAATCTTCCTGTAAACAGAACTGTAAATGGTCATAATGGTACTTGTATTTACGTTTTTTTTCCATTTATTTTTGCTCAAAAGTGTAAATGTAGGAGCTAGGGGTGGGCGTTTTGTGATTTGACGGCGAGATCTTAGTGATTTTAGGTAGGGCAAATTATGCTCTTATTACAATAAAGGTATGGCGAATTCATGAAATCGTGAGAGATCACACTTTCAAAGATCGCCCCAAAAACAAATAAAAATCCTTAAGCCATGCGCTAAAGGTGCTCTTTAAAATGTTAATTTAGTACTGAATTTGGGCTGAATTACTGCGTTTTGTTGGTAGTTTTTGATGTAGGTGTAAATAGCTTTAACCAAACTTAATTGGCTAGCTTATTTAGAATAGGAAGCTTTTGAAGCTACCACCTGAGGAATTGTACTTTTCAATGATGGTCTCAAGCTTGAGCTTATTTGAAGTTGATGTCTTTAGTGGACTTTCATCTACAACATCAAGCCAATAGTCATAGAAGTACTCAAGCAACTCAAAGGTGGTTAAATCATTGAGCTTTTGCATGGTGATGTTATAAGAGTAAGGAGTCTTTTGTTTACCTTTGATAGACAGCTCTTGTCTTATGTATGACACAAAGTCTAAACACATCTTGTTTAGACCAGCATTGTTTGCAATGGTATTGTCATTACAAGCTTGTAAATCGTCTTGATTGAATACTCTTGGATTATCTAGTATTCCATGATGAGCTTCAATGAACCAGTAATCTAAGATGGAGTATTTAACTTGGAATACTACAGTTTCATCAAAAGGTAGTGAGCTTATGTAGTATCTTTCTGTGGTAGTATTTTCTAGTGCTTCACCATTACGCATAGGTGTTCTAATGTGAGTGTACTTAACTAGAGTCTTTAGATTTGCATGATCATTCTTGATACGCTTATCTAAGTATTTCTCAGCTGGTAACACTTCAAAATGCCACTCATCAATACGACCATGGTTAAGCTCTTGATATGACTCCTTAACCACATGCTTATGCTCACGGTTAAAGATTGCAGTAACATGATCTAAAAGCTCTTTGTTTCCGCCATTCTTTTTGATTGGCATTAGATAGAAACCTTGAGCTTTATTGATAGCATTAGTTACTGCTGCTACTGTATTTAAGGCGTCAGCCATAAATACTTTACCAACAGCTTTATCACCAAGTTGCTCTAGCATCTTTACAATGCATTCTTTTTCCTGGTTCTTTTTATCTACCACCATATAGGTAAGACATTGCAGGTTGGTGCTATCGTAGGTTGATACAATTTGACCACCTTTACAACGTCTATCCTCGCCTCTTCTAAAGGTAGATACTACCTCTTGTCCATCAAAGGTGTAGGTATCTTTAACATCAATACCTTTACTCTTTAATCTATCAGAGTGATAGGTAATTTGCTCAGTAATTCTTCTTCTAACCTTAGTAAAGTAGGTTACAAAGAAGTTGTTTAACTGCTTAGGATTGATACCTCTAAATACACGGTTGATGGTGCTTATTGAAAGCTCGTTATAACACTCTGTAAGTCCTGGGATTAGATAGACTAATTCAAGCAAACGTGCTCTGTAGAACTCTAAAATCTCCTTTGCCGTTACCTTTCCACAGCATCTTGCTAGAAAGATAATCATCAATAAAGATTCTAAAGGATAGACTACAAGCTCCCTACGTCTCCAATCCTTAAATTGTAGTGAGACTTGGTCGCAGAACTCTTGGATAATCCACATGACATTATCAGGACCTGTATCGTGAAGTAATACTTCTCCCATCTTAGTTGCCATGTAAATAACTCCAGCTTGTGCAATTGCTGCACCTCTTGAGTCTACAGGATTAAGTTCTTTATAGTCAGCTATGAGCTTATCCAGGAATTTCTTATCAGATAAATCCTTATAGTGGCTAATTTGACAGTGTAATGAGAATCTAGAGCGTGAACTTTCGATCACCCCTGATTCCTCAATAAAACTTACAAACTTGCCAGACATTAAGAATACCTATTAACTAACTGATGATAGGATATTACAGTAATCTCAAAACAATTAATAGATCTAATTTTTATACCAAGAAACAGCTCATTTTAAGCCTGTTTTCAGTATTAAACTAATATTTTAAAGAGCTCCCAAAGCGTTAAGCTTAGGGGGATTTTTTAACTAAAATGGCGGTCATGTCATTTTGTGATCTTGCACGGATTCATGAATTCGCCATACAATAAAGGTGATTATTGTAAACTTCTATATCAATAGGAAGGATTCTATTGGGACAATCTTTTTCATATAATAAAAACGGTGATAACTCTTTTTTAGATAAATATATTTCCTTTTTATTTTTATTTAGTTTATTAATTAGGTATTGTTTGAATTCTGAATCTTTAAACAAATAATTTAGATTTTGTTTATAAAGGTAATTTCCGTCAATCCACGTTAAATATGAAGCAAATAAATCAAAATTCATTTTTTTTGAATAGAAATTAACTAATCTTTGCCAATCAATACACATTATTGAGCAATTCATTGTCCATAAATACAGACGCCCTCTATAAATAAAACTATCCCAATAATCTCCTTCTATAGATATTTTGTAATTCATTCAACACCTCTTCCTTGAACGATATTACTACATTGCTTTTTTGATATGTATCCAGAATTACGCCATTCACGCAATATTCTTGTCGAGGGTATATCCTTTTTCTCCAGGAGATCCGCCGGATAACCATGCCAAATATTGGAATAAAGTGAAAACTTAGCAACTTTACTATTTTTCTTTTTCACTGTAGTTCCAAGTACTTCTAACTTATTATTCGTTACTTTAAGTCCAAATGTAATATCATTATCATGGTCATCAAACCATCTATTGTTGTAGGAATTTACAAAAACATTTACTTCATCTCGAGGGGAAACAATCCACTGACTTTTATTTGGATTTTTATCACGATGATGACCATTTACTTGATATAAGAAATCTCCGGATAAGTTAAGATTCTCGAAAGTATAAGTTATTTCTTTAAAAGACATAAAACATTTACTTCCTTGTAAAAAAAATCAACTCTTAGTAGTACCAAAAGATCAACTTAAAAGAAGAATGACCTACTGTTTAAGTATTAAAACGTATACTTAGTTAATTCAAATTCAAGAATATAAAATTGAGCTAATCTTCAAAGTAAATACAGGTAACAGTTTTCGTAATAAGATGAGAGAACCTCTCAAAAGAACCATCAAAACCACAGAGCCTGAACACACTGACTCAGGATGTAGATTTAGATTTCCTGCGATATGAACTGACTGATAAGCTCTCAAAAGATGCCGTTGAACTATTAGAAAAAATCATGCATATCTGGAAAAGACTGCTTTATCCTGCACCAGAAAAGATGACGAAATACAGCAAGACCATTCTAGACAGAAACTTTACAAACTTGTAAAGAACTAAGAAGCTCTTATTCAACTCAGGTAAAAGACTTTGATTTTACAGATAATAACAAACAAGAATTAAGAATAAATTTTTCAGAAAACTCCCTGCTTGATAATTGTCAAAAGGAAGATTTTCGAGGTAATTTATATAGTAATCCACGAAATGGCTAACGCCTCAAGAGCAAAAGATTCAAGAAAAACTTTTACTTGTTTTATTTAATATAATTACCTCAACTATGCAGAGCATTTTTTATCATATTGATGAAATCTGAATTAGATCTTTGATGACCAAATTCAAGATTAATGGTGACAATAAAAAAGATCGGTAAAGCAAAATCATCAGATCATCCACAGTGCTGCAGTTTTGCTCCAGGATGTTCTTCGATCAGTTGTTCATAACCACTAAAGCCATCAGTAACTAATGTTTTGAACTTGAAATCTGTGGTTATGATTTTTCTGATTGACTCGAAATTACGTTTCTCAAGATAACCATAAGCAGTAAACTGCACTTTTGAATGAGCAGGTGAAGCCATGCACAGAATGTAATTAGACTTGCTGACAGCTACATTATCAGAATTTCAATAGAGACAAGAATAAAAACGAAAGCACCAGATATCTTTAAATACAAAAATCAAAGATACTGGTGCCCAAGAGAATCTCTAAGACAATATAAAGAAAAAAACTATGACTAAGCCTTAAACTTATTTAAATACCACTCAACAGTCTTAACAATACCGGTATCAAAAGTCTCATCAGCCTTCCAGCCAAGCTCATTGACAATTTTCGTAGGATCAATAGCATAACGCAGATCGTGACCAGCTCTATCCTGAACAAAGGTAATCAGTTCTGAATATGACTTGCCATCCTTGCGAGGTGACTTCTCATCTAAGATTGAACAGATGGTGTTAACGATAGTGATATTGTTTCTCTCGTTGTGACCACCAATATTGTAGGTCTCACCAGACTTACCATTGTGGAAGATTAAATCGATTGCCTTGCAGTGATCCAGCACATACAGCCAGTCACGAACATTCAGGCCCTTTCCGTATACAGGCAGAGACTTAAGATTTAATGCATTCTCAATAATGTGAGGAATAAGCTTCTCGTGATTCTGCTTAGGACCGTAGTTATTTGAGCAGTTTGAGGTAGTTACATTCATTCCGTAGGTATGGTGATATGCTCTTACGATAAAGTCAGAACCAGCCTTTGATGATGAGTATGGACTGTTAGGAGCATAAGGTGTTGTTTCAGAGAAATAACCTGTCTCACCTAAGGTACCGTAAACCTCATCAGTTGAGATATGATGGAATCTTGCATCCTCGTAACCTGGCTTAAACTTTGAAGGAGCATCCATCCAGTGACGTCTAGCAGTCTCAATCAGGATAAAGGTTCCCATCAGATTGGTTTCCATAAATACCTTAGGACCTTTGATTGAGTTATCAACATGACTCTCAGCTGCAAAATGAATTACGCCTCTGATATCATACTTTTTAAACAATTCCTCAATCAGCTTTTCATCGCAGATATCGCCCTGTACAAAGGTATAGTTGGAGTCGTTCTCACACTCCTTTACATTGGATAAATCACCTGCATAGGTCAGCTTATCAAGATTGATTACATGATATTCAGGATACTTTTTGCAGAAATATGGAACAAAGTTTGAACCGATGAATCCGGCGCCACCGGTTACAAGAATTGATTTTGACATACTTATATTTCCAGATTTATATAATTGAAAACTTGTCTTTTTGCTTTATAAAGGACTACAGCGAAAATTCAGGAACATCCTTAAGTGAATGCTCAATTCTGTCTTTATCTGATGTGATGACTCTATCAGCAGGAATCTTCCAGTCAATATTGAATTCAGGAGCATCATATCTCATGCCCCACTCTGACTGCTTATTGTAGAAATTATCTACCTTATAAGAGAATACAGCTGTTTCTGACAGCACGCTGAATCCATGAAGAAAGCCTCGAGGAATAAACAGCTGACGATGGTTTTCATCTGAAAGCTCAACTGCAACATACTGACCAAAAGTCTTTGAGCCAGCTCTGACATCCACTGCAACATCCAGAACCTTTCCGGATAGAACACGCACAAGCTTTGCCTGACAGAAATCTCCAGTCTGACAGTGAAGACCTCTGATTACGCCATATGATGACTTTGACTGATTGTCCTGTACAAATCTGCAGTCAATGCCATTTGCCTTGAACTCGTTCTCATTGTAGCTTTCATAAAAATAACCTCTGGCATCATTAAATACCCTAGGCTCTACAATTACTACACCATCAATAGCAGTCTTAATAAAGTTCATGTTTTTCCTCTAAAACCTTTATTAAATAATCTTTATAATTACCTTTCTTTAATTCATCAATTAAAGACTGCATCTGCTTATCATCAATATATCCCATGTTGTAGGCTATCTCTTCTAAACATGCAATCTTAAGTCCCTGTCGCTGCTCGATAATCTGTACAAAGTTACCAGAATCCATCAGTGAATCAGGTGTACCGGCATCAAGCCAGGCATTACCACGTCGCATTGGAACCACACTTAGTCTATTCTCTTTTAAATACAGATTATTCAAGTCCGTAATCTCATATTCTCCACGGGCTGAAGGCTTAAGTGTTTTTGCCTTTGATACAACGTCACCAGGGTAGAAATATAAACCTACAGAGGCATAGTTTGATTTAGGTTTTAATGGCTTCTCCTCAATGGATAAAGCCTTGTAGTTTTCATCAAACTCAACCACGCCGAAGCGTTCAGGATCATTAACGTGGAAAGCGAATATTGTAGCATTCTTTCCCTGATTTGCCTTAACCTGCTCAGAGAATTCTCCGAACTGGGTTCCCATGTAAAAGATATTATCACCTAGGATAAGACATACATCCTCATTAGGATCATCCAGGAACTCCTCACCTAAGATAAAAGCCTGAGCAATACCGTTAGGTTCTTCCTGAATCTTATAACTTAAATTCAATCCAAGCTTATGACCATCCCCCAACAGGTTCTCAATATTAGGTATATCCCTTGGGGTTGATATGATAAGAATATCCTTTATACCAAACAGCATCAGAGTTGACAGTGGATAGTAAATCATTGGCTTGTCATATACAGGTAAAAGCTGTTTAGACATAGTTTTTGTCAATGGATACAGTCTGGTTCCACTTCCGCCGGCAAGTAATATTCCTTTCATAAACGATCCTTACTTTGATGATTCTTTATTATCTAATTGTAATGAAAATATATAAAGCTGACAGATATCTGCCAGCTATAATTCTGACTTATTCAGTTTTATACTTCAAAAAGCCTTTAACCACATTCTCAAAGCTGTATACCTCTGCAGCTTTGTTGATTTCTGAAAGATACTGAGGATAGTCATTCTTAAAGTTATTAATAAAATTAACTACCTTTTTCTTGGTTTCCTCATAATCCTTAAAATCAAGTTTAATACCAACCTTAAACTCATCTAAAAGCTGAGGATTTACACTGTCAGAAATGATAACTGGTCTCTTAAAGCCTAATGCATTAAAGCACATGGCACTATAGGTATATAAATACTGTTTTGAATTGTATGGAGCAAGAATAACATCTGAGTCATCCAGAGCCTTCTGCCAGCTCTCATCTCTGAGATATTCCTTTGTAAATTTAAATCTTGGATTATTTCCATACAGAGAAATCAGCTCATTACAGGACTCTTCATCCTTCTTATTATTGGTTACAGCCTGTACGATAAAACTGACTGGAACAGTAAATTCACCTTTTGCAAAAATATCAAAAAGCATTTTTACATTATCATCCCGACGATAAAAACCATACAAACTTAAAGTCAGAGGAGTATGACCATCGTAATCTCCTTTGGACTTTATAAGTGTTGGCTTATAAAAAGGAGGATTAATGTACTCGACATTAGGAAGATTTCTAAGAAAATGATTTGGACTGGTAATGGTTATATGGATATTCTTATATTTCTCAAGTTTCTTTGCCAGAGACAGAAACTGCTGCAATCTGCCCTTCTTTTCAAAAGAAAACACCTGAAGATTAACAACTACCGGAATCTTTGAGTTACGTAGTTTACTGTGCAGTATAGTTCTCAGATATCTTGGAGTTGCAGTTGGAATAACAATCATAGAAAAAGCTTTTTCCGCTGCAATTCTGCAGGCACTGTCAAACCAGCATTTTCTTCTGTATTCTCTGGTAAATGATAGAAACAGCTTCTTTATAAAGCCTGATTTACTATAGGAAACAGCTTCGCCACCATCAAGATACTCAACAGGAGTACCATAATCAGTCTTAAAAGGATAATTCTCTGGCACAAAAAAGACAGGAGAATGCCCCTTGGCATTAAATTCATTAACAAGCCCCCTGTCATATTCAACTTCATGACCAGAAGGAACAACTGTTTCTAAGATTGCTATTTTCATAAATAATAAAGAATAAATAAGACTGAGTTATTTTTTAATTTCTTTTAAATAATCATCATAGTTACGAATATACTCATTTCCATCATAATGAGTACTTGCCAGAACCATCAGAACTGCATCTGGTGAAAACTCATACATTTCCTTCCACATCATCTTTGGAATGTAAACACCATCACGAGGTCGGTTTAATGAAATAATCTCCTTGCGTTCTCCATCTGTAACCATAACTTTTGATGAACCGGAGACATTTATTAAAACGAATTCTGATAATCGATTTGCATGACAGCCTCTTACAACTGTTGCATCTGAGCCGTAAATAAAGAACGCTCTCTTGATTTCAAAAGGAATATCCAGTGCACCTTCAACTACAACCAGATTACCCCTTTCATCACCTAATTCAGGAAAGGTTAATTTTCTGCAAAGCTCATTTGTAGACATGTTATCTCCTAAGGTCATTTGACGAAATCAGCCCTGATACTCGTTTAGAGCTTTAACCACATAATCAACTTCATCATCAGTCAGAACAGGAGAAATAGGTACAGACAGAATAGTTGAGTGAATAGATTCACTAATAGGATATGACTGTGAATTCCACTCTCTGTAAGCGTCCTGTTTATGAGGAGGAATTGGGTAGTGAATCAGAGTCTGAATATCCTTACCCTTTAAATATTCTACAAGCTTATCTCTATTAGCTGTTCTAACCGCAAACACATGATAAACATGAGATAAATCAGAATAACTCTTTGGAAGAATTATAGATTCATTCTTAATATTATCCCGATAATACTTTGCTATATCTATACGTCTTGAATTGTCGGCATCGAGATATTTTAATTTAACATCTAAAACTGCGGCATGAAGCTCATCAAGGCGGCTGTTAATTCCCTTGTATATGAAATGATACTTATAATCAGAACCATAATTGGCAAGAGCCTTTACCTTATTATAAATATCTTCATTATCTGTTACAACGGCACCGCCATCACCAAAACAGCCAAGATTCTTGCCTGGATAAAATGAGAATGCAGCAGCATCTGATAAAGAGCCTACTCTTTTTCCATCATATATAGCACCATGAGCCTGGGCACAGTCCTCAAAAACCTTCAGATTATACTTTTTAGCCAGAGCCCAGACCTTTTTCATCTGAACAGCCTGTCCATACAGGTGAACAACCATAATGGCCTTTGTTTTAGAGGTGATCTTTTCTTCGATCTTTTCAATATCGATATTGTAGGTGTCTAAACTTGGTTCAACTAGAACAGGAGTACAGCCATTAGCAGAAATAGATAAAATAGTTGCAATATAGGTATTGGAAGGAACAATAATCTCATCACCAGGTCCCAAACCATGGGCTTTAATAATCAGTGTTAAAGCATCAAGTCCATTTGCAACGCCGACACAGAATTTTGTTCCACAGTATTCTGCAAAATTTTTACTGAAGATTTCATTTTCAGTCCCCTGCAGATACCATCCTTTATCAAGAACAGTTTTTATTCTTGCATCAATTTCGGTTCTAAAACGATTGTTGATTTTTTCTAAGTCTAAAAATTTAATCATATTCAATATCGGCTTCTTCTAATAAAATTCTTTAAACAGGTTATAAGATTTCATAACTTATATCTTACCACCATTACGATTTAAACTATCAAGTTTTAAATACTTCTCCATGGTGTATAAATAATGCAGCGTGCTGAAAATTAAACCTAGTTTTCCATCTAAAAATCCCAGATGAATAAAATAGACTTTAATGAAGGCCCAGATAGGTTTTATGACAATATCGATTAAAAAATTACATTTTTTACCTTTGCTGTGGTATTTCTCTGCAACCAGAGTTGAATAGAGATTTAATTTATTCATGTGAATTTCCCAGCTCTTATATGGGAAATGAATAAGTCTTCCCTTCAGTCTTTTTATAGGAGAAGTACTATGAAGTCTTTCATGAACATTGCCTTCATAATAAGACTTGTTTTTAAGGAAAAGTCTTTCAACATGGTCAGGTCTCAGATCACCGTGTAAAACCACTCCTGAAACAAAATGATTCTCTCTTGAAACCTGATAGCAGAAATCCTCATTGGAATTAACAGCAGATATTATTTCTTTCTGTAAGTCCTCTGTGATTCTCTCGTCAGCATCAAGCATAAAGATCCAGTCATGACTGGAGTTTTTAATTGCATAATTTCTTTGTGCAGAATAATCATTGTTCAGGTCTCGTTTAAGAACCTTTGCATTAGACTTAAGTGCATATTCTACTGTTCTGTCTGTTGAATTATTCTCGATTACTAAGATTTCATCTGCAAAAGAAGCACTTTTTATACAGTCTCTTATATTGTCTTCTTCATTTCTGGCTAGAATAACTACAGTTAATGGTAACTTAGAATTATTTATACTGGTCTGTAACATTACAATTCCATTAAACTTCAAAAAACTTCAAAATACAGACAATAATCTGCCTATCCTATATGGTGTCAGCTCAGATGACAATCTATATGTTCTATTGATTATGCTGATCTATATGAACATAGTCTGTTAAGTAGATTCATATAAGCATAGACTGTTAATAATACTATCCAAGTAGCAAAACACACCAAAGAGAACAGAAAAACAAGCTGTATCTTATAGAAGAAGTATCTTATATAACAGCAATATATCATACACGGGATCTTAAATACTATATGGGTAATTAGCTGATTAATTTAGAAAAGATATCGATCTAAAAAGATGAGGCTTCAAAGAAGCGGTTGTTCATTTTATTATTAAATAGCAATCAACAAAAACAAAATGGAGCAACCGCATGACCTCATTGTATCCTAGATCAGATCTTTCTTCAAATTCCCTAAGCTCATTACTGCAGTCTGTATTATCAGATCTCGAAATTTATAATCTGGCTCATGACACCAAACTTGTTGTCAGAAGTCGCCTGTTTGACCCTGCTGTATTTATTTACACGGTCATTGGAATTTTAAACAGAGACAAGGAATTTACTCTCAGGAATATTCACTACGAATACACCTGCAACATGCTTAAGAAAGGTAAAGAGTCTCTATCCTGGGAGCCTTTTTACGATTTTCTCGATAAAAAGCAAATGCCGGTATTCCTTAAGTCTCTTTGTGACAGACTCAATGAAATTAGTATCAAAGAGGTTCTGTCAGATACAAAAGAGCTTGTTGATGCATTAAGGTTAAAATTGCCTAACCTTACTGATATCCTGATTCAGGACGGCAGTGAAATTGCGTGCAACTGCAGAGAGTACAAAGGCAAATTTGAAGATGCCAATGAAGCCAAACTGCATCGCACCCTGTCTTTAAGTTCGTTTACAGAGCTGTGTTCTTCTATAACCTCAGGAGTTGCCTCTGAGAGAAAAGAAATCAGCCTGTATAAACTTGAAAACAGACTACTGCTGGCCGATGCCGGATATCCATCAAAAAAGCTGTTTCCTAAGATAGCCCTTGCAAAGGGATACTATCTGATTAAACTTAAATCTGGTTCTGCTCTGGAAGTTGTCAGTTACAATCAGTACAACGCCGATGGAACAGTTACCGAATTTAAAAATGTTAAAACAAGGTTTAATACCTACTACAAAATCAAAGATGAATTCTTTAACAAAAAATGCACCTTTGATTTTGAAGTATTAACTGCTGAAGGCTCAATACAGAGAATTGTTGCCGTATACAATGAAGCTTTGGATAAACATGTATACTTCGCAACAAATATCCAAAAGGATACTCTTGATGCCATTCAGATAGGAGAACTGTACCGAGCCAGATGGCAGGTCGAAATCTCCTTCAGAATACTTAAGGGATTCTGCTCACTCAAAAAGTGTAATACCCGTAAATCAGGTATTGTGCAGGCCCTTATTTACCTGAGCCAGATTGTTTATCTGCTCAAGCTGATTATTGGTCAGCAGCTGCAAAAGGCTGCTGATACAACCTTTTCACCAAAGAAACTGGTGAATCGTATAAAGTGCCACTTCATGGATATAATAGAATTGGCACTTGATAGCGCAGAACGCTTGAAGTCATACATTGAACGACATCTTGAACTGTTCAAAACGTATACCAAAAGCGCTCCTAGTTTTACTAACCGCATGAGAGGTAAAAGCATTAGACATATAATTGAGGTTGTATCTAAAACTCCAAGGATGCCTAAAAATGCTTAAGCAACCATGTATGGCAATATATTATAAATCTTATAAAAAAAGTATACGTCCAATATACGAGGTCTTCTACTTGGCGCCCTTTCCGAACAGAACTACCTTTATGGTTAAAAGCACAATCTTTATATCCAGAAGAATTGACCAGTTATCAATATACTTCATATCAAGCTTTACTACATCCTCAAAGTTCCTGATATCTGAACGACCGCTCACCTGCCATAGACCGGTAAGACCTGGCAGCATTGAAACTCTGGCCTTGTGCTTAGGTTCGTACTTGATGTATTCATCAACTGTTGGGGGTCTGGTACCCACAAGACTCATATCACCTTTGAGCACGTTAATAAACTGAGGCAGCTCGTCAATACTGGTCTTTCTGATGAAGCGACCAACTTTGGTAATACGAGGATCATCCTTCATTTTAAACATCAGTCCGTCAACTTCATTCTTTGACATCAGATCTTTTTTTCTTGCCTCAGCATCGGCACACATAGAACGAAACTTGTAGCATTTAAAGATACGACCGTTCTTACCTACACGGTCCTGAGAGAAAAGAATCGGACCTTTTGAATCCAGTTTAATGATAGGACCGATGATTACATAGAAGATGCAGAAGATAATGAAACCAACCAGACCACCGCAAAAGTCCATCAGATGCTTTGCAAAAAGATTCTTATGAGATATATAGTTTCTGCTTACGGATATGCACTGAACGTTACCGATTTTGTCAAACTTTACAAAGGAGGATGGAACATAGTCAAAAAGGCTCAGATTAACTCTGATATCCACCTTGATTCCCATCTCCTCGGCTTTAGACAACGTATATTTAAGCTCTTCATCAGAATCATAGTCCTCTGTCAGAACTACCAGCTCATCAACGGAATTTCTGGTCAGATAATTCAAAAGATCATCATTTGAGCAGATAACCTTTTTACCATGAGTACTTTTACCGATTAGAGAAACGTCTGAAGTTGAAATACCGATGATATTACGTGTCCAGTCAAGTTCTCTGTCAAATAATCTTACTGTTTTCCTGAAGGTCTCAGGTGCAGCAACAACCATTACTCTTGAAGAGAATTTCCCCTTTTTAAAATAAGCCAGCAGAACATACTTTATAAAAGACCGAGCTGCATAATCAAGAATAATAAAACTTATAAAGAAATAAGTCATTATAAGTCTTCTAGAATCCGTAAGAGCATGCAGCCAGAACAGAACAATAATCAGTCCAGAGATCATCAATAGAGAGATTTCAAAGGACACAACAGCTTCACGGTAAATACCTCTGTATATAAAGCTCCTGTTGAGACCTGTAAAGAAATTTATGAAGAAGAGTTCAGCACAGAGAATAAGAAGATACTTAATAGGTGTTGAGTAGAGAAAAATATTAAAAATTTCATCAAAATAAATGAAATGAGCTATCAGTAATGACAGTACAATACAGGTGACACCAGAGAAAGTCAGAATCCAGTTTAAAAGGCTTTCTCTTTTTGATTTTATATACATTAGATTCCGTACCTTATGTATTTACTTATGTATTTATTCTATTGGTATGTAATTAATATTTTTTTCAGTTCTGCAGTGACAAGTAAGACACTGCAGAAACTCTCTTTTGTTAAAAGCAACTCATACTATAGTAATGTAGTAAGAGGTTCTTGTTTTTACTCCTATTCTGAGGAATCTTCCCCTTCTGCAGAAGCTTTATTAGCAAACTGTGAATTATATAAAACAGAGTAAGCCCCCTGCTTTTCTAAAAGCTCAGCATGAGTTCCCTCTTCAACCAGTCTGCCGTCATTGATAACCAGAATCTTATCTGCATCCATGATTGTTGAAAGTCTATGGGCAATAACAATAGTGGTTCTGCCTTCCATAAGCTTATCAAGGGCTCTCTGTACCACCTTCTCAGATTTGTTATCAAGGGCCGAGGTTGCCTCATCAAGAATAACTACCGGAGCATTTTTTAAAATTGCACGGGCAATTGCAAGTCGCTGTTTCTGACCACCAGAAAGTAGCAGGCCTCTTTCACCAATTAAAGTATCCAGTCCCTGTGGAAGCTTATTTATAAAATCATCCAGGAATGCAGACTTAATAGCAAAATCAATCTGCTCCTCTGATGCGTTTTCATTTCCATACATCAGATTCTCGCGGACAGTTCCATCAAAGAGGAAGTTATCCTGAAAAACCATAGAGATATTTTCTCTTAAAGAGTTAATTGAATACTCTTTAATATCAGTATCATCAACAAGAACCTTTCCAGAATCAATCTCATAAAGTCTTGGTATAAGGGAAGTAATTGTTGACTTGCCGCCGCCAGAGTTACCTACCAGAGCAACCTTTGAACCAACAGGAACTTCAAAAGAGATATCCTTTAAAATTTTTCTATGTCCATCATATGAAAAATCAACATGATCAAAGCGGATGGATTTATTGACACCATCCAGTTTTCTTGAGTTATCATTTTCCTTCTCTTCCACACTGTAAAGATCTAAAACAGCGTAGATACGTTCTAGAGCCAGCATTGAAGTCTGAAGACCGACATAGTTGTTACCGATACTCTTGATTGGGGTATAAAGCATGATAAGAGCTGCAATGAAGGCCACAAAGGTACCGGAAGTGATTACTCCTGTAGTGATAAGATGCAGCCCATAATAAAGCACACCGGCAACACCAACAGCTGTAACAATATGCATGATAGGTCCAAGCCAGTTGGTATCACGTGTCATCTTCATGGTGATCTTGAAAAGCTCTTCCACATTGACATTGAATTTATCAAACAGAGTTTTCTGAAGATTAAAGGATTTAATGATCTTGATGCCAGAGTAAGTCTCAACATAACGGGTAGAAAGTTGAGTTCCAGATTTAACTGATTTGGCAATACTCTTTGAAACCTTCTTTCTGACGATACTGATTGGAATAAAGAGAAATACCAGTACACCTACAGCAATAAAGGAAAGTTGCCATGAATTGTAAAGAAGAACACAGACTAAGCCCACTGATGACCAGAACTTAGACAGAAAAAGCTTGGCATTTGAAACAAGACCATTGGTTGCAGTATCAGCATCTGTTGCAAAACGGTTTATGACAATACCTGAGGTGTTCTTGTCAAAGAAAGAAATATCAGCATTAAGAAGCTTCTTATATAAAGTCTTCTTAAGATTTGTGGAGATTCTGGTACCAACATAGGTATTAACCAGATTTGAGGCATAAATACATATTCCCTGTACAATGGTAAAACCAACAATTATATATGGCACCTGCATTGCAAACGCGGTATCCTTCTCTACCATTACATTATCCATAAATGGTTTTAGAAAGGAGGCAACCGCTGCATCAAGTCCACCGACAGGAATTGTCAGAAGAACACCTAATACAAGCCAGAAAAAAACAGGTTTTAGAAAAGGCCAGAATCTTTTAAAGCCTTCTATTGAGGAATAATTTGGTTTTGAGGAAACGATATCAAGACGTTGTGATTCTTTTTTACTCATATTTCTAGTAAGTTAATGATTTCAAATTCATGGGTATTATATCTAAACTTAAGACATTTTGACAGTTGAAACTATGGACAAATTGCATCACAGCAACTTTAGTTAAGACTTAGGGAAGATTATTGTGTAGGATGATAAGTATAATCACATATATAGAGTGTATAGAGCCCCTTAGGAAAACAATAAAAAAGTAATCTTTGTACATTATTTTCATAGCATTCCGTTATCAATCAGGTGAATAATAACGGAATTCAAAGTAAGAGCATACAGAATTTATTTAACTCTCGCTGTTACTTTTCTCGATCTGCTTTATAGTTTCTACAACATGATAGGCTTCTGTGCTAGGAGAAAAATCAACAGTATGTTTGGTTTTTCCTAGTTTTATAAGCTCCTCTTCCAGTCTTTTTGCATTATTTATTGCCTTATCCAATCTAGGAAGCAGCTTATCGTATAAGCCAATACAATTCTTTTTATAATCAGAAAAATCTTTATTCTTCATCAAATCAGCTATAAGCTCATCATTAGAACCATATTGTTTCAAAGAAAAAGAATAATGACATAAAAACCAGATCTCAAAACACGGAGCAGAAACAATTAAGTCAATACCTTTCTGTCGTGCAATTGTATCAGCCTCCGCTATTTCCTGATTTTTTGAAGGAGAAACATCAGCATCAATTAAACAGAAAGCCTTATCTCCAAGCTTACTATCAAAGCCAAGATTTTTCATAGCACCTGATAGCTTTTTTACCATATTAACTGGGTCAGTAAATCTTCCTGGAGCAAAATAAATATGAACCTTCCTATTAGAAAAACCATTAAAATAATTTGTTTCAGTCTGATTTTTTCCTTCTGTACTGATTAGGATAATAGCTTGTCGTTTTCTTGTGCCAGAATTTCGTTTCTTAGGAGTATATCCTGGAACTTTCAATGTCATAAAGCCTCGCTATTTTTTATCACAGGAATAGCTCCATATCGACCAATAAGATAAGCTTTTCTTATGTTCTCACTTGTCCTTGGAGAGAAATCATCAAGTGAATATAACTCTGTAACACCAGAACTCTGATCTTTATCCACAAAGTAAATCTGGTCTCTTCTCAAAGTCTTTAAATCAAGTAATGACATTGTGTGAGATGAAATAATAAGTTGAGCATTTTTCTTATTTACATTTGGATTATGGAACAAACCTAATAAATACACCACAAGCATAGGGTGTAAGCTTGTGTCAAATTCATCAACACAAACAGTTTCACCCGTTTCAAATGCCCTTTTTATTATTGGACTCAGAAAGAACAGATTCTTTGTTCCTAATGATTCGCTTTGCATTTCCAATGGATAGACCTGAGTATTTCCAGTATCATCAGTAATTGTATGCAAAGCTGTAATTCGATATTCCTTTCCTTTTACTTCCGGTCTGGTTCCAACTCTGACAGGGATTTGAACAGGAGCAAACTGTTCAACAGGAATATCTTTACTCTCGAATTCATAATCAGAAATATTAATATCAGCTTCTTTTAATACTCCTTTAACAAAGGCTCGTAATGATTGGTCATCATCATGTTCAAATAAATCTCCTGTAATAGGTAATAAATTTACATATTGGTTAGGAGCATATGTATTGATGGAATGCATAAACCACAACATTGGAACTCGGGTTTCTTCAAAATTCCACGCAGTAGCCGTTGCTAAAAAGAGTTTATTTGCAGTATTACGTTCAACTAATGGCTTGAGTTTAGTTCTTAATGTAGGAATTGTGAATTTATATTTTTCATTGCTTCTATTTCCTTGTTCATCTTCAATTCCATTCTCATCTCTTTCAAAAATAGTTGAAGCCTTAGAACTGTTGAACACATAAAGATATTCAGTAACAATCTGCTTTACAGTTGCAGAGAATCCATATACGTATTTTTTTCCTTCCGCCCAAAAAACAAATTCAAATTCAGTTGGCTGAGCCGAAGTATGTTTATCAAATCTAAAAGGAACAATAAGACTTAAAGGTTCACCTATTTGTCTTTCATTGGATTTGCGAATTAAAAGAATTGCTGCAGTCAGAGCTAAAAAAATATTACTTTTGCCAGAAGCATTTGCACCAAAGATTGCAGCAGACTTTAAAAGAGACTCTTTTTCAATTTCTGCATAATTATTTGAATGCTCTTTTTTTCCTGAAGCCTCTAGTGACAATACAACTCGATCTTTAATGGATCTAAAGTTCTTTACAGAAAATTGTAACAGCATATTTATAGCCTTTATCTCTGAATGTATCTTTTATATATTGTTTATATATATTATAAACGATATTCAATATTTTGTTTATTTTTGTAAATTTTATTCAAAATTTTAAATTTTATTGTCATCTTTAAGCAATTTAATTTATAAATATAAACTAACTTTTATAAATTTATATCTTATAGTTTAAAGACAGTGCTAGTGTAAACCGAAACTTTGCGAGAATAGATAAATAACAAATTGAAGTGATCTAGGAAAAAGCAAAGAGATAGCAGAGGAATGCGATTTTACAGTTGCATTCCTATTTTTATGTATTTTGTACTAGATATGTTGCTATATTATCTATTAGATGTATTTTATGTTAGTTCAGTCTCCTGATTTACCTCGTATGCTTTGCATGAAAGGAACCAAGTATTATGGTCTTTACACTTATAAGAATGCATGGGATGCAGAAAAAAAACGTTCCTATCGTGTAAAGGGAAGCACTAAATGCGTGGGTATTATGATTTCAGGGGAAAAGACGGGAAGAATCAAATGGAGCGAGGACTTTATCAGCGAATATCCTGCTTTGGATTCTTTAATTTCAAATAGAGATGAGAAAGGAAATATAACCTTTTCTCCAATGGATGAAGAGTCCATGACCATTACGGTAAAAGATGCCTTAGCTGCCAAGAGATATAATGCAGGAGCTACCTGGCTTTTAGATCATATCCTTGCAGATACTCCTCTGGTTAAGGCATTAAACCGCACATTTGGCAGATATAATCTCAACAAGAAAATTCTCTCCCTAAGTTATTTTCTGAACCTAACTGAAGGCAATGCCATGACAAGATATGAGAACTTTGCGGCCACTCATCGTCTTCCATGGCAGCATACCTTAACCCCATCAGCTATAAGCAGAATTTTTCAGAATATTACTCCGGAGCAGATTGATAAATTTGTATCCCGTCTGAATATGCTGTCAGTTGATGAGGAAAACAGCAGGACTAGATACTTGGCTCTGGACTCAACATCTATTTCAACTTATTCCACAGGTCTTTCTAAATCCGCCTATGGTCATAACAAGGATGGAGATGCTCTGCCTCAGGTTAATGTTTTAATGGTGGTGAACCAGCTAACCGGAGAGCCTGTATATTACAGAACCTACAGCGGTAATGTACCTGATATTGTTACTGTAAAACATCTGCTGCAGGAGCATGCGAGAATCAGACTGGATTCTGATGCTGTTATTGTTGCTGACAAAGGCTATGGCTATGTTTCCAATATTCATCGCTTCTATCAGAATAAAACCTCTTTCCTTATCAACCTTAAGACCTCTTTCTCTGTATGCAGACATATCTTTGATGAGGTAAAGCTTGACCTCCTTGACCCTATCAATTTCAATGAAGAGATTAATAACAGCCATGTCACCCGAGAAATTAACTGGTCCTACTGTAATAAGAGCATAATTTGCCCTACCCAAAATCACTAAGATCTCGCCGTCAAATCACAAAACGCCCACCCCTAGCTCCTACATTTACACTTTTGAGCAAAATTTATTGGCAAAAAATCGTAAATACAAGTACCATTACGACCATTT
>Ga0256404_1006469_pt1 | contig 19360 bp, 16 predicted proteins | sample RumenRJG_01DNA_FD_185990 | JGI IMG/M metagenome (GOLD analysis project Ga0256404, IMG submission 185990) | Bovine rumen microbial communities from Lethbridge, Alberta, Canada - RJG_01 | ecosystem: Host-associated > Mammals > Digestive system > Stomach > Rumen | place: Canada: Alberta | collected...
GCAGGCTGCCGTAAAGGAGAAGTGTCTGAAAATAAAAAAGTTGTACAATTTCATAATAGAGAGTGACAATATAATAAAAAAGTTGTACAATAGGCATGTAAGAGAGGATTTATAAAAAGGTATGACAATTAAGACGTAGATGATTATAATATGGTTTGACAACAAGGTGGTGAGCCATGTCAAAGCGGTCAAGAACATGGAATGAAGCGAAGTATCGCAAATATCTTACCGAGGGCAGAGGCCAGGGAACACTTGCGGACTATAAACCGTGGGTACAGATCCAGGACTTCCCATCCAAGGGGGTGGTTTCGCGAGTCAGGGGCCGCACAACAGGCCGGGTTCATCACCTGATGTCAAATCTGGAACTGAGGTATTTTTATCTTCTTGACTGGTCGGATAAATCGGCCGACATAAGGGAGCAGTTTCCCCTGATTGAAATATCTGATGCAATAGAGATCGCTGACAGATGCGGGATCCGTTATCCCTACGACAATGTCAGCGGTTTTCCATATGTATTGACAACCGATTTCCTGATAACGACAGAGGATGGGTATGCCGCCCGGTCTGTAAAGCCAAGCACGGAATTATCCCGTCCCCGTGTCAGGGAAAAGCTTGAAATAGAGCGGCGGTACTGGCGGGCACGAGGGGTTGACTGGCGTATTGTCACAGAGAATGAAATTTCCGGGACAAAGAGCAGGAATATTGAATGGCTGTTGTCCGGCAGCGATTTCGTTGAACTCGTCCCTGACAGGGAAAAGATTCGTGATTGTGAAGACTTTTTCATCAGCCTTTATGGCGACGGGGACTATACAGTCATAGCAGCGATCCGCAATGTGGAAAAGGCGTACGGGCTGGCAGATGGTGCCGGGATGGCGCTTTTCAAGATGCTGATCCGCCAGAAGCGGATAGCGGTGGATTTAAACAGACAGATCTGCCTGACAGAAAGAGGAAGCGGGGACGGGAAATGGAGCGGAACTTATTCGTAAATGAAGTCCTGAAGATGGATGAACAGTTGTACCGGATACTCTGGATCTCCTCGGACCGGCAATATGGCTACTGGATTTCTTTGGGCAGACAGAGCCGTCTCCCGGAATGTTTTGAATATGACCGGCTTTCACAGGCCATACAGGACGGGAAGGCAGAAACGGCAGATGACCCGATGAAGGCATTTGACGGCGAGGCGCCGGAAAGTGCGAAACAGAAACGTGACGAATGGTGGAAAATGCTGAAGCCCGTCCTGGAATGTGAACCGGATATCTATGACCGGAAAAAGCGGGGCCGGATGCTGTCGGAACTCTCAGCACAGCATAACAGGGACAAGGCAAATCTTTACCGTTATCTCCAGAAGTACTGGAAACGCGGCAAGACGCCAAATGCGTTCCTGCAGGATTACCGGAACTGTGGCAAAGGACAAAGAACCCGGAAAGGGCATAAGCTTGGCCGGCCGGTTGTTCATGAAGGCGGGTTCGGGAAGATCCTGACAGATGAAGACTTCAGACACTTCGAGGCGGCGGTTGGCAAGTATTACCTGAACCGGTCCGGCGCAACCCTCGCAGAAACGTATTCAAAGATGCTGGGGGATTATTATTCAGTTCCGGCTGAAGACAGTGAAGGACTGATGAGCTACCGGTTGCTGCCGGAGGATCAGATCCCATCTATTACGCAGTTAAGGTACTGGTACCGGAAAAACCGGGATCAGAAGAAAGAAGTCAGCAAACGTACCGGCGAAGCGAAGTTCGAACTGACCGGCAGGGCGATCACCGGCCGGTCCGACTACCAGCTGATGGGCCCGGGCGCGAAGTACCAGATCGATGCCACGGTCGGGGATATTTACCTGGTCTCCCAGTTTGACCGGAAGGACATCATCGGCCGCCCGGTCATGTATTTCGTTGTAGACAGCTACAGCCGTATCGTGACAGGAATGTATGTAGGCCTTGAAGGGCCATCCTGGGCCGGGGCCATGATGGCAATCGAGAATGCGGCCAGTGACAAGGTTTCCTACTGCGCGGCGTATGGCATTACGATCACGGAAGATGAATGGCCCTGCCACCATGTCCCGACAGCGATCCTTGGGGACCGCGGGGAAATGGAGAGCCGCTTTGCGGACAATCTTGTAAAAGTGCTCGGGGTCCGCATCGAAAACGCGCCGCCATACAGGGCGGATATGAAAGGCATCATAGAGCAGCATTTCCGTACCATCAATACGAATGCGACGCCGTTCCTTCCGGGAAAGGTACTTCCGGACATGAGCGAACGCGGCGGGCACGACTACCGTCTCGATGCGAAGCTGGATATCCGGCAGTTCACACAGATCATCATCCGGTGTGTTCTTTATTATAATAACAGCCACTACATGGATTATTATGAAAAGAATGAGCAGATGATGGAGCTTGGCGTAGACGCGATCCCCCTGGAGCTGTGGAACTTCGGCATCCGCTACTGTTCCGGGAGCCTCCGGACGGTTCCCCGGGATGTGCTCCGCCAGGCACTGATGCCGTCTGATAAGGCAAGCATCACCGACCGGGGCGTGAAATACAAGGGACTGTATTATTCCAGTGAAGAGGCGCTGGCCGGGCTCTGGTTTGAGAAGGCAAGGGCCAAAGGAACCTATAAAGCCAGGATCTCCTATGACCCGAGGGACATGGGCGCGATCCTTGTGGAAGACCCTGCCAGTAAAGAAATGATCCGGTGCGGGCTGGTTGACTGGGAATCCAAGTATGCCGGGAAACAGCAGGAAGAAGTCTGGTATGAGCAGGAAAAGGAGAAATCACGCCGGAAGAAGCATACGGTGAAGGAAACAGAAGCCAAAGTGAACCTCGGAAAGCAGATCGAATCGATCGTCGAATCCGCAGAGAAGATGGCAGAGACGGACAGGCAGGTGTCAAAAGCGGAACGTGTCCGTAACATCCGGGGAAACCGTAAAAGCGAGCGCGATGAGATCCGAAAACAGGAGGCATTTATTGCGGAACGATCAGACGGAGGCAGGAAAAAGCAGCCGGTAAGTTCGCAGGAAGAAGAATTGTCCCCCATCATGAGGATGATCCAGGAACAGGTGGAGGAAGAAATCAAAGATGACGCCCTTTACAGTAAACGCACAGTACCGGGAACAGGTGATCCCGGAATACCAGGGGAATCCGCTGATTGAGGCGCTTCCGGATATATGGTCCAGCGGAGAAGTTATAAACCTTCTCTCCCAGAAAGCGGCTTATAACAACGGGGAACGGGAGCTTGACGCGCAGTACCGGCTGCACTGCATCCACCGGTTATTCCGTTATTTCCAGCCGCTTGAGCAGCACATCGATATCGAACAGAGGATCTCCCGGAGCATCCGCCAGGGGTACCTTGAACGAAATCCCATCCTGCCTGCGTTTGCCGCAGGAATGGCCGATGGCTATGCTGTCATGAAAGACAGAGGTTCTTATCAGATGCTGCAGGGGAGTAAGACGGCAGCGTTCGGATTCACGATTATCGGCGTCTCCGGGGTTGGGAAAAGCACGGCCGTTGAAAAAATCCTGGCAATGTATCCGCAGAGAATCCTTCACACCAGCTATCACGGGAAAATGCTGGCCATGACACAGCTGGCGTGGCTGAAGCTGGACTGCCCGCACGACGGTTCCCTGAAACAACTCTGCTATCAGTTTTTCCATGCAGTGGATGTGGCCGCCGGGACGGACTATTTCGCGCAATACACGAGGGGGAAGTATTCCCTCGAAATGCTCCTGATCATCATGACACAACTGGTTCGGCAGTTCCAGATCGGCATCCTTGTAATTGATGAGATCCAACACCTGAGCGAGGCGAAGGGCGGCGGATCCGATAAGATGCTCAACTTCTTCGTGACCCTGGTCAATACCATAGGGCTGCCGGTTGTCCTGATCGGAACCATCAAGGCCATGTCGATCCTGCAGGGAGAATTCCGCCAGGCGAGGCGGGGAAGCGGCCAGGGAGACCTGGTCTGGGACAGGATGAAGAACGACGCAGCCTGGCGGGTCTTTGTAAAATCCATGTGGCGGTATCAATGGACCAGGGCCAGCGTCCCTTATACAGACGAGATGGTTGATGCTCTCTATGATGAAAGCCAGGGTATCATTGATATCGCGGTAAAACTGTATGCGATTGTACAGATCGATGCGATCACCAAAGGGACGGAAGCGTTCACGGCTGCAGATATCCACCGCGCGGCAGACAGGAAGCTTGCGCTGGTGAAACCGATGCTGGATGCACTCCGGAGCGGTGACCGGAAAAAGATCCTGAAGTATGAGGACATCGCGACCGTAAGCATTGAGGATTACCTGTCGGCATACAAAGCCGTAAAGCCAGAAGTCCCGGAAAAAACGCCGGAGCAGAGACTTACGGTCCTCGAACAGACTGTGATCCGGCTGATGGAGATGGAGGTGGAACCGGCGACGGCAAAGCGGCTGGCAGGGAAAGTGATTGCAGGACATAAGAATCCGGTTTCAGTCGGGACAGCCTGCAAGGAAGCATACCGGCTTTATGTCATGGAAACCCCGGAGCCGGTCCCTTCGGAGATGGATGATGATGTGAGGACGGCCGCCGGGTATGATACGATTAGGCAGAAAGGACTTGTCGATGAAACGGAGTGGTAGGTATGGAGAGACTTCCCTTCTTTCCTGCCCCGTATCCTGATGAGTGCTTTTACAGCATTTTTGCCCGGTTTTATGTAAGAAGCGGCATCAGCTCCCCGAAAGAAGCGTCCATGAAGTTCTTTGGCAGTGAACGGTCCCTGCTCGCCTCCACTGTGCTTCTGCCGCGCAGACTGGAACGGATGGAGTACTGGATTGACCCTGCGTGCGGGCTGACCGGCGGGGAACTGATCTGCTCCCACACCTCGTATCCTTACCAGTCGGTTGCCTATACGGACGATATTTATCTGGAAATGGAGAAGATCCTGCGGGAAGGAATCCCGTCTTCAGGTATGTATCAACTGGAACGGCGTATGATCGCGAAGAACGGGTGGCCGGGATCCTGGAAATACCTGAGGTACTGCCCGGAATGTGTCCGGGAGGACATCCGTGAGTACGGGGAAACCTTCTGGCACCGTCTGCCGCAGCTGCCGGGGGTGCAGTATTGCCCGAAACACGGCTGCCGGATTCGGGACAGTGAAGCACCCGTTGAAGAAATGCGGGTGAGAATCTACCCTGCGTCATATATGCTCAGGGACATAAAAGGAGCATGTGAGGATTCAAAACGACCGATACGGGACAGATATCTCAGGATTGCACAGGATTCACAGTGGCTGCTGGAGTATGGCCGGAGGTTCGGAGGGCATCCGGGGATCAGCCGGAAATACCGGCTGTTTCTGCAGGAACTGGGTTATGCGAACTTCTATGGTATATGTGACAGGGATGCAGTCAGGCGTGATTTCCAGGAGTATTTCGGGGAAGGCCTGCTGAAAGACCTGTTTTATTTTGCAGAAGATCCTCTTTACTGGCTGCGATACCTGCAGGAAAGCATCGGATTTAACCTGAAGCCAATCCACCACGTGCTTCTTATGGAATTCTTTTCCGGATCCGCCCGTGCTTTCCTGCAAACAGATCCTAAGACAGAGATCCCCTATGGATCAGAAGACGGGCCGTGTATCAATAAGCTCTGCAGGCATTATCTGCGGAATACCGCGAAGCGGATCCGTTTAAGGACAATGGGCGATGAGATATGGGCATGGTTTGAGTGCCCGTACTGCGGACTGCGTTACCGCAGAAGTGATCCTGCACAGGACTTTAATGATTATCTGGCGCATCCCTGCATAACGGACAGGGGATTTCTGTACAGGGAAAAGCTTCATCAATATCTGGCGGAGACGGATCTGTCCAAAAGAGCGATTGCCCAAACGCTTGGCGTGAGTGAAAGCTCGGTTGCAAAGTATGTGAGGGATCATGGCATTGACATGAGCAGCCGGTATAAGGCGAGTTACTATTCCAGAGAGCCGGGGAACGAAGAAGACCGCGATACTTACTACCGAAGACGTGTCCTGGAAGAATTGGAAAAGAACCCGGTCATGTCCTGCAGGGATCTGAAGGAACGAGTACCCGGAGCATACGAGTGGCTGATCAGGAACGACCCTGCATGGATTCGTGCCAGACTGACCCATGAGTTTGACAAACCGCGATGGGATGAATGGGGTGAGGCGGCGCTGGTCGAATTAAAAGCAGCGTATCAGGAAATCCGTATCCGGGGCGATCCAAGGAAACGGATAAATATCAGCTGGCTTGCCCGTGCTGCGGGAATCAAGCGGGATGAAATCTATGGCAGGCTCCCATACCTGCCGGAAATGCAGAAGTTTTTTGATGGGGTCTGTGAATCACAGGAAGCATGGATCCGACGGCGCTATACAGAGGTCGCGATGGAAAAGAAAGCGGCCGGAGGGAAGGAGTTCACCTACGATGATGTAAAGAGAAAAGTACAGATCCGACGGGGATCCTATGACCGGAACAGACCCCTGATAGAAAGCCTGATAGAAGAATTGAATACTTCCTTGTTTCACAACGAGGATTAACAAGATGCAAAAGCCGTAAAGCCGATGCATCTTTTTTTGCGCCCAAAATGAAGGGAGGTGGGGCCTTTGATTGTTTCAAAAAACTAATTGTACAACTTTATTATCAAAAACAGGAGTTCTGATTGTACAACTTTTTTATGAAAGGACAAGAAGAAAAATGGACGAAGCAAGGCTTTCCCGCCTGCGGGAAGAACTCGAAAAAGCCCGCAGGAAACGGGACGAATGGGAAGCAAAGGTCAAGGACCTGGAGCGCCGATACAAGGAAGCGGAGAATACCTGCATCCACGAGATGGTGCATGCCGCGAGCCTGTCGCCGGAGCAGCTCTCGGAGCTGATCCGCGCTGCTGCCGCCGGGATGATCCCCGGCGTGCCTGCGCTGCAGAAAATGGTGGGGGACGGATCGTCCGGATCCGATGGCGCCATGAACACGGCAATCGAAGAAGATTAAATGGACCAGCCTGTTTGCATGTTCTCACATAGATTGACATGCAATAATTGCACTTATCTATTGAACAATAGGTGCAAATATTGCATAATACTATCTGAAGGGAAGGTGCAAAACATGACTGAACTCAAGTCCCTTAGAATACAAAAGAAGTTAACACAGCATGATGTTTCAAAAAGAATCGGTATATCTCTGCGTTCATATATCACGTACGAAAATGATGAAAGCAAAGAAGGAACAGCAAAGTACCGATTTCTTCTGCAAGAACTGGAAAAGCTGGATCCATTGGATGAATCCCATGGAATACTGACAATTGATGATATAAGGCGGATCTGCTCAGATGTCTTTGCGTCGTATAAAGTTGATTTTTGTTATCTTTTTGGTTCCTATGCAAAAGGAAGCGCCGCTGAAGAAAGTGATGTAGATCTTCTGGTTTCCACTGAAACGACAGGTTTGCGTTATTTTGAAATGGTTGAGCGTCTGCGGCAGGAACTTCATAAAAAGGTGGATCTTCTTGACCTGAAACAACTGGTGAATAACGAGGAACTTCTTCGGGAAGTCCTGAAGGGAGGGGTAAAGATCTATGGATAATGTTAAAAATGATCTTTACTACGCAAATAAAATTCAGGAGGATTTGGCATTCATCATAAAGCATATGAAGGACGTTGACGAAGACGAACTGGCCCATAATGAACTTCTTCAAGATTCCATGATGTTTCGTCTGATTCAGATATCTGAGAACGCTAAAAAGCTGAGTGATGACTTCAGGATGAGGGAACACCCGACTATCCCCTGGTTTGCTATGTTTGGACTCAGAAATCGTATTGTCCATGATTACGGAAGCGTAGACCTTGGCATAGTTTTTGAGACACTAAAAATAAGTATCCCTGAGCTGTTTGATCAGCTAAACAAAGAATTGAATTAAACCTGCTCGATTCATGAGTACTATAAACGCCTTTGAGAATTTCTCATGGGCGTTTTTCTTTTTTACAGTGACCCAATTCATTTTCAAAAGGAGATTAAAAGGAATGATGAAAATGAGACTTGCCGCCGTTATGGGCGCAGCAATGATCGTAATGATGTCCTGTTCCGGTACCCCTGCCTATGCGGAAGAAAAGGGCAATGCCGTGACTGTGGAAACAGTAACAGAAGGAACAGAAACTAAAACTGAAAATGAAACAGAAGCAGAGGAGAAAAACAGTCGGGAGGAAGAGGGGATCCTCACCTCAGTCCCGCTGGATCCCTCAATCGTGACACGCCTGACCGCCGGCATGGATCCCGAAATCGTGGAGGTGCTCCTGGAAAACCCGAAGCTGATGGCGCTGCTTATGCCGACGCTCCACGTCACCGTGACGGACAGCGCGGTAAAGATCGCCTTTAAGGAGCAGGAACCGGCGGAAACCGTTACAGTCGGCACTGTCCGCACCAATGGCGGAAACTTAAACGTCCGCGCCGGTGCTAGCATCAGCAGCGCTATCATTTCCCAGCTGAAGAACGGGACAGAGGTGAAGGTCCTGGGGGAAAAGGACGGATGGTATGAGATCGAGATCCCCTCGGAATATGCCTGGGTCTGCGGTAAATACCTGCAGATCAGCCGCATCACGCCGAAGGAAACAGAGGAGGGATATACCTTTGATATCGACGGTGAGATGATGCTCGGATTTTTAAAGCTCTTCGAGGACTGTATCCGGCCTGAACCGGAGCCTGTTCCCGCCGATCCGGAGAGCCTGACCCCGGACGGGAACCTCTCCCTGGTGGATGATCTCGGCCCGGCCACCGGCGTCGGCCAGCAGTTCCTCACCATGGTCTCAAAGAACGGGAACTATTTCTATATGGTGATCGACCGGAACGACAAGGGTGAGGAAAATGTCCATCTTTTGAACCTGGTGGACGAACGCGACCTCATGGACCTCATGGCGAAGGACGACAAAGGGACCTACGAAGCCATCACGGAAGCAGAGAAAGCTGCTGCAGAAGCTGCTGCACAGGCGGAAAAGGAGGCTGCGGAGAAAGCTGCAGCCGAGGCAAAGGAAAAGGAGAAAGCTGAAAAAGAGAGCAAAAAGCCCGGCAACTTGGCTTCTCTCCTGCTGGTCCCTGTGATCCTCGCAGCGACCGGCGGCGCCTGGTTCTTCCTGCAGGCTAAGAAGAAAAAGAAGGAATCGGCATCCCCCGACCCGGATGCAGGCTATGAGGAAGAGGAAGGCGATGAAGAAGAGGATTATGCCGCGGGCGAAGAAGAGCCGGACAGCGCGGAGGATGAAACGGACAGCACAGAGGAAGGACCGGAAACCGCGGAGGATGAAACGGATAGAGGTGATGAGTCCTTTGATGAGGAAGACTCCGGGGACGATGCCGACGGGGATGAGGAGGAACTGTGATGGCAGTCACGATGACCCTGGAGGAACTCCGGGAGCACATCCGTACCATGCCTGAGGACGAGATCCTCCGGATCACGTTTGAAGTGCCTGGAGGGAAGGAGGGGGATCATGCCGGAGAAGAAGGAAGCTGCAAGGCCGAAACAGTATAAGTTGAAAGAAGCCGTGATCCGCCTGGAAGAGGGGCATCCGCTTTATTCGGATGTCCCGCTCTCCTCTCCCGCCGCCGCCCTGGACGTAATGCGGCGGGAAATGTCCGGACTGGACCGGGAAATGCTGTGCGTAGTCAACCAGAATACCAGGCTTCAAGCCATCAACTTTAACATCGTAAGCATCGGCGATATCAGCCAGTCCATCGCATCGATCCCGAACATCCTGAAGTCGGGCATCCTCTCCAACGCGAGTTCCTTTTTGCTCCTGCATTCGCATCCGTCAGGAGACCCGACGCCCTGTAACCAAAATTACTCAGCAAGTGAGTTTTGTTCAAAATGCGAATAACCGATTTTTGCTAATGAGAATAGTATTGTTCATACGGCGGGAGAATTCCCGCCGTAATCAGTTTAAATCAGTCGGGAGACATAGCGTCCCTTTTTGCTGCAATAAGGGCAACCAGTTCCAGCATAACGAACTATCACCGGACTCGACCAGGAATGCCCACGATGACATTTCCACCAGGCAACGTAGCCGGAGTTAGGCCCTACTGTTTCCGGGGTTATGGATCCATTTTTTTCATAATCCCATTCTTTAGCAAGACTGGGATAGGTTGATGCGAGGTCGTTTACTCCGGTAAGTACTTTTTGGTTTGTGCAGAATGGGCAGCCTTCATTCTGGGAAATACGGGCCGAGATGCGGGCCTTCCAGGAATGACCGTTTTTACAGATCCACCACGCATTCTTACTTGATCCCGGTAGAAACTGACCAGGTATAAAGGGATGGTTCTTCGCATAATCCCACTGTACAGAAATGTCAGGGTACAAGGTTTCCAGGTCATTAACACCAGGGATGGGCTTTTTATGGTGACAGTATGGGCAGCCACTGCTTCTTGCACAACGGCTTGAACGATTGGATACCGACGCCTGGTAGTGATGCCCTTCCGCACAAACCCACCACACAACTTTGAGGGAGCATTTTGCGACATCTGATGGTTTCAGGCTGCCGTTTCTTTCATAATCCCATTCTTTGGATAGTTCCGGATCCTGTGAAGCAAGATCGTTATACCCTGTGAGTACTTTATGATGACTGCAGTAAGGACATCCCCTTTTATTGGTACTTGTCCGGCTTGCCGGGGTGGCCATGTAAGAGTGGCCTTCAGGGCAGATCCACCAGACCTTTTTTTCAGAGCCGGGTGTTATTTCATACGGAGATAAGTTTTGGTTCCTGACGTGATCCCACTCCTTTAACAACCCTGGATATTTCGTGGCCAGATCATTAAAGCCCGGCCATACTTTTTTATTTTGACAGTATGGGCACCGTGACTTGTTGCGGGTATTAAAATATATGGCGCTTTTCCACGAATGTCCCTTTTCACAAAGCCACCAGACAGTTTTTGGGGAGAAAGGCATGACGTCTTCAGGGGTCAATGGCGCATTTTTCTTATAGTCCCACAGGCTGGCGATGTCAGGATTTGTCGAACCTAAGTCGTTGAACCCTTTGAGTAACCGTCTGTGGCCGCAGAATGGACATGATGTATTATGCAGAGTACGGTTTGCAATTGAAACACACCAACTATGCCCGGCAGTACATTTCCACCAGATTTTCCGGCCTGAGTGGGCTGCAACACTGTCAGGCGTCGTGCTCCCGTTTTTGCTGTAGTCCCAGTCTTCCGCGATCTTAGGATACAAAGATGCAAGATCATTGAATCCGGAAAGGACCCTCTGGCCCGAGCAATAAGGACATCCGGCTCCTTGCCTGCGACTGTTAATTACAGCGTCATAAGAATGGCCCCTGGGGCAGATCCACCATGCTTTTTTATTGCAGCCGGCTTTGACTTCGTCAGGTTTTAAAAGGTTTTTGCTATAATCCCATTCTGCCGCTATTTCGGGATGCGTTGTAAGCAGGTCTGTCTCTCCGCGTATTACATACCTGCCTGAACAGTAAGGACAGTTACTCCCCCTGAAACGGTTGGCGGCTATTGCCTGCCAGGAGTGGCCTTCCCTGCAGATCCACCAGTATCGTTTGCATGACTGCGATGGAACAACCATGGGGGATATTTCATTCCTGGAGTAATCCCACTCTGCGAGCAGCCTTGGGATATCTGATATTAATCGGTTATTCATGAGTTTCTCCGCCAACCATGCCGGACATCTTCTTCAGGAGGGCTTCTTCTTTGGCGCGTATTGCGCGGTCTGCGCGGACAGACTCGGAAAGGGACCTGGGGAAGCGGCCGTCAACGAGGCCGGGGACTGCGTCTCTGGTGACCTGTTCAGTCCCACCCCGTGAAACATGCTCTTCCTCCAGGATACTGTTTGCCAGTGCGGGATACAGGTATGTACGGAGCATGGACCGGAGATACCGGTTTTCCTTAGCCAGCCGGTTATTGTCGGAAGCGAGTTCCCTGTTTCTGGCGGAAAGCCCTTCGATGGAGGCTTCTTTTTCTCCAAGGGCCTCCCGGCATGATGAGAGTTCCCTGCGGCATCTGCGGTAAGCGGTATCGGCATTACAGGAAGCTTCATAAATGGACTTCCAGTGGGCGTCTATTTCCAGCAGGGCTTTGGTAAGGGAATCCGGATCATGGTACTTTTTCAGAAGGGCTGCCGTATCCAGTGTCTTGTAAGCGCTGCCGTTTATGACCCGTATACCGTTTTCGTCGGACACCAGTTTTTTCAGGTATTCGATATGGCCTGTTACAGCAGGATCCCTCCGGAAATCATAAGATTTGGCAGTGGATCCGCGGCGCGCTGCATAGGACTCCAGGAGGGACCCCTTCAGTTTTGCGGGATTCCCGCAGGCTTCGCTGGTAAAGAATTCATCCACCAGCCGGATCAGTTCATCCGAATCATTTTTCCGTGGACGCGGCATTGGTTAAAGCCTCCTTTTGTTTCAGGTTGTGAAGTATGGATTCCCGGTAATCATGGCAGCTGTTCTGAAGACGCAGGAAGGCGCTGTACAGGTCAGAGGAAGTGCCGCCGCCTTTCCTCACAGTTTCGGTCATGAACATCAGGAACCAGCAGTCCGCCTTTACACGTTCCCGGTTATAGGCAGTATCTTCAAAGTGGAACAGCATTCCTTGCCTGTCGGGGCAGAAATACCGGCAGTTTTCGCAGATGCCTATTTCCCCATGGTCCCCGACGCTGCAGATGCAATCAGTTACCAAGTGGTTCATGAACTGTTCGGAGCCGCACCAGCCGCCTTCAACCCTGGTGCGCTTTGGCGGCAGGTCAAGGGCGTATGCAGGGGAACGCGAAGCTTCTGCGGCGGCAGCCCCCCGTTTTTTTGATGCCTTCCTGTAGAATTCATACGTGGCGCATTCAACCAGGGAAGCCATGTTTGAATAATAGTGGGAACTTATATCTATGCTGTCATGCCCGGCGAGCTCACGGCAAATGACAGGGGATCCCCCGGAAATGATAAGGCTGATCATGGCAAGGTGCCTGGTATCCCCAAGATGGAGGGGGTCCGACTCTGACACGGCAGCAGGGGCAAAACGGCGGTAATAATGCCGCAGGGTATCTTTCAGGTGTCGGTAGAGGTAATTGTTATGCCGACGGGTCGTTGCCGGTACTCTCAGATAATCATAGTGGAAGCCGACACTGAAAAGGTATTCGCCCCTTCCGTATCCTTGCTGCTTTACGGCATCCCGGTACCATTGGATGGCGGCCGTAAGTTCGGATGTTACCGGGTATTCATAAAGGTCAAAATCACCTTTTACCGAATAAGAAATCTTTTTGCCGCCGCCTTTCAGGTTTGTCCGCCTGATCCTGATCCGGTTCTGCCCATTCCTTTTAATAAGGCAGTCGTAGGGAGTCAGAACGAATTCGGTCGGCCGTACCGGGAGAATGGTTGTCAGGTTCCACCATAGCCAGAGGGGGAACAGGAAAATCCTGTCCTCCCTGGAAGCGGCATGCCATACCGTTTGAAGGGAATCGTGGAAGCACAGGTATGCTGTAAAATCAGACAGCAAACGCCGGCTGCTGTTATAACCCGGGGCAGGATGGTCATCCAGGTGGGAAGCGACTTCTTCCCTGGATAAAGATGTACCGGGAAGGAGGCGCAGGAACTCGGCAGCATAGGCAGCATTGGATAATGAACAGGCAAGGGGGTCCGGGGATTCTGCCAGGGAACGTATGTCCTGGCAGACATTCCGGAGGGAACCAAGCTCCAGATCGCCCATCTTCATCAGGATGTAAGCTTTCAGGCAGGTGGTAAATAAACCGGGCGGACAGTCAAGCCACCTGGAAGCGTTCCGGAGGTATGCCGGGCTGCTGATCCGGAAATGGAGGTGCGCCCGGAAACGTTCATTCGTAAGGACCCAGGTGTCATCCAGCATGGATGCGGAAAGGATTGTGCCGCGTTCCCGGTAAGAATCAAAAATCTCGGCCGCCTTCTTTATGGTTTCCGCGTCCAATGTATCGGAAATGACCTGACGGTAGCAGGCGCCTTCAGCTGTCAGGGCTGATGAAAGGATCATAATGGTTCATGCCTCCCTGAAGGATTTCGTGGTATGGGGCAAGGTCAGCGTCCGGGTATAACAGGCGCATGGTGGACAGAAACTCCTGAATTACGGGGAGTATCGCGGCGCGTGCGATCTCGCGGGCGCGCCATCCGTCCTTGCCGGAAGAAAGCGACTGCAGCCGTTCGAACTCTGATACCAGTTGGTGGAGCGCGGCTTTCGTACAGATTTCATAAGGGCAGCCTACGCAGCCGCGGCGCTCCGGAAAAGAACAGGGAAAACCGGCTGCGATAAGCGCGCAGAGGAACTTTTCCTGCTTTGCAGCCGCCTCTCCGGAAGCGACTTTTGAAAGGACCGTACGCATGTCAGCATTGCGGGACAGCAGGCTTTGGATTACAAGCTGGGCCTGCCCGAGGGCGCGTTCTCCGGCGCGGGCAAGGGCTTCTATGCCGGACGGGGAGATCCCGGCCTGTTGTATCAGGCTTGTCTGTGAATGGATATCCAGCTGCTGGTAACGGTTTCCGAAGCAGATCCCCATGAGAAGGTGCGGTATAAACCCGAATACTCCGCGCTGGAACATTTCAAAAAGGACAAATGCCGGATCCATGCCGGAAAATACGGCATCTTTTAAGTAGATATCCGTCGTTTCGGGAAGGGCCCCGAGGCTGCCTTTATGGCTGCGGGCCAGTGCCGCGAGGATATATCCACGCGGCGCCCCGGCGGTTCCCGCGGCTGCAGAGCTTTCGATGCCCTGAAGGTAGGCCTTGTTTGCCCGCCTGACATTGAAACCTTTTAGTCCAAGTATGTCAGCAAAGGGCTGGCCGAAGAACCTGCGGATATCCCTGAAGCTTGTATTGCAGCAAAGGAAAGGTTTACCGGCTTCAGATTCCGGGTAATAGCTGGCAGCGATGGAAAGGATAATCCCGGCAGGCTGTTCCAGGACCACTGGGATGGAAAGCTTCAACTGCGGCACATCCCTGGACTGTGAAGTTTTATGGGGAAAGAATACCCGGTATTTCATTTGGAACTGTATATCCCTGGCAAAGCTTCCTGGATCTTTCACTTTGTTTTGAAGGATCTTCTCCCTGAATTCAGCGTCTGCATACGGCAGGGAAGGCCTTGGGATGCGGATAACATCTGATGCCCTCAGCCCGCAGATAAAGAAAAGGGACAGGAAAGCCCATAAGTTTGCCATCCTTCTGGAATGGCAGGCTTTTTCCAGAAGCCCATGGTCTTTCCAGTACCGTTCATTAAAGATACAGTACGCCATGGCTGCGAACTCGGAGAGGGGATATGCATCTTCGGCACAGCTTTCGCTGCGTTCAGGAACTCTGTAATAAACACGTGTGCCGGAAGAATTCTCACTGAGGAAGCCCAGATATTCCGTGAACAATGAAAGGTGCCGCCGCGGGAGGTCTGTTTTCATGTCGGCAAGAAGCTGTTCAGTCTGGGAAAGCTCCATATCCGGCACCTCTGCTGCCAGCACTGATAAGAGATAATCCAGAAGCTGCCAGGAATCTTTTACAGAAATATCCCGCCCAGAACCGATGAACCGTTCATAGGTACAGCATGTTTTGGGGAGGAAGTCCAGACCATATGCGACCAGGATGGAAAGACGTTCGCTGTCGGGGCGTTTATAAGCAGACAGCCAAAGCCGCACGCGGTTCAGAAGGAACTCCCCGGTTCCGGGATCCGGGTACCAGGCGGAATGACGGGAAACGATGGTTTCTTTTTGATCCCTCGGAAATCCCGCCTGGTCTAAAAGACCGTTCTGATCCAGGAAAAGGGCCAGAGCCCGGCGGTCTTTCAGTGTACCTGTATAGAGGGACCCTGAGGTTTTGGCTGTTTCAAGGACAAGGTCAAAAAAATCATGCTTCAAAAATGTTTTCGCCTTCTTTCATGAGGGCCCTGGCCAGAAGTTCGTTGGTTGCTTCCAGCTCGCGGATCAGGTCGCCTTTGTTCTGGAGGTAGCGAAAAGCGCTTTCAGGATTCTTGTCCCCGCGCCAGAACTGGAGCTGCGCGACATCTTCCCCCCGGAGGGCAAGCTGGACAGAAAACCAGTGGCGGAGTGAGTGCGGGCCAAGGCTGTTCTCATAAAGCAGCTGGCCATATATCCGGCATTCCGGATCCTCGTGGGCAAGAAGAACGGGGCGGAGCCTGTCTGTAACCAATGAAACAAAACGGTTGTAATAAATCTCATAGGTCATGGCCATTCCCCTGCTGTTCACAAACATCGGACAGAAATCTTTTTCATAGGCAGCGCGGGACAGGCGTTCCTTATGCAGGGAATACATACGCTGAAAAGCATCCAGAAATGGCGGGTAGACATGTGCTGTCCGCTCTTTTTTGATTGAGCCGCAGGAAACGGCATCACTGCGCATGGCGTATTCATGGGTCAGGTCGATATCTGCCCTGACCAGCTTCTTCCCGCGCCACGTCAGCCTTATTCCGGGACCTTTGGGGCTTGATTCCTGCCGGACATTCATCACTTCCCCGGGACGAAGGCCTGCAAAAGCCTGCAGTGCCATGGCAAAGGCGATGTCAGGATCATAACGTACGGCAAGGTTCATCAGGATCTGGAACACCTTTGTCGGGATATCGCGGAATATTTCCTTTGGCTCCGGTATGACCGGGACCTGGAAATCCGGGACGGAAACAAGGCGCTGCCTTCCATATCTGGTAAGGACCTTTTTGTCGCTGTACAGCTCGTTTCTGCTGACAGCAGTATATCCGGGGTACTTGCGGCATAGCCTGCTGAAAAACCCGGTAACAGCGATGATGCACTTTTCTACATCCTGACATCCCCGATGTCCACCGGCCTTCTTTTCTTTCAGGGCATAATCCATGAAGAATGCGAGGAGCATGTCCTTTGTGATCCGGAAGACATGGTCAATCCGGTAAACAGGTTTATGGTCGATGATGATGTAGTTCAGCATCTGTGTGATATAAATCATTCTTTCCCGGGCATCGGAACTCAGCGGACGGTAGACGCTGCCTTCATACACGCCAACAAACTGATGGAGCTTTGTGAAATACACAATGACGTTGTATGCGCTCTTAATTACGATGAAGCATCTTGGGTAAGCTATTCCATCAGGGGAGACGAGCTGGTGCGTATAGACCGCATAGCGGTATCCGTCCGCCCTGCCGGCATTCTTTAAGTCCATTATTTCTGCCATTCCCGCACCTCCCTTACGGGGGACAATCATAGTGGAAATAATCTATAAGTGCCAGTCTGTTTTTGCGGGAAAATAAGAGTTTTACTTGAAGTTTAAGATTCAGAGAAAGGAGGAAATGAACAAAACGCCGCACTTGAAGCAGCCAGGAAATGGACAAAACAGATTTGTTCATTTGAACAGTTTTGTCTTTCATATAAGCAGTCCGAACAAAACCGGTCAAGCCTTTAATAGCAAGGCTTCATTAGAAACCTGTGGGAGGTGATGGATTTGTCGGAGAAATTTAGGTTATCACCGTCACAGGAGGATATCACGACCACCCGGAGGGTGATCGAAGCAGGGAAGATCCTGGGGATCCCCTGTCTGGACCACATCATCATCGGCGGGGGAAATGGGGAATACTTCAGCATGCGGGAAGAAAAAACGGTGGACTTTACCAGCCAGACCATCTCCATGACGGCGGAGGACATCCTCCGCGTCAGGGAAACAAAAACATCTAGTACAAAAGGAGGAACAGAAAAAATGGCAGAGAATTCCATGAGAGAACCTTTACCGGTACCGGACTTCGTAAGAGAAGCGGAGGAACAGATGGCAAAGGAAGCACAGGAAGGGAAAACAGCAGCATCCGGGCAGAGGGAGGAAGTGAGCATCAAGTTCGGGAAAGGACTGGCGGAACCGTTCACTTCAAAGGACGGCCGGGAGTTCATCAGGATCCGGATCCCGAACCAGGACCCGAAGGACAAGACGCCCTGGGCCAGCTTCGTGCTCCCCTCGAAATCTGTCCACGAGAACCAGTACGGCAAGGGCCTCTGGGCCAAGATCCCGGCGGGCGGGACCACGGTCGTGACGAAACCGACCCTGAAAGGCCAGGATGATAAAGGCAGGAACATCTGGGATAATGTGAAGACAAACGTTCCGAACCGGGAGCTGAAGAGCATGGTCGAAGCTTACAAGACCAGGGCCCCGCAGGCAAGGGAACCGAAGACAGACTCTCCCCGGGAATCCGCCAGGGAGAAGCTTGATGCCCTGGTAAAGGATACTGCAGACAAACTCTCCCCTGACAAACAGCCGAAAAACAGGGGAAAAACGAAGGCCAAAGGACCGGAGCTGTGACCCAAAAGAGGCGGTAAAAGCCGCCTCGGTACATAATTTACGCGGATAGATTGCTAATGTAATTCTAAGCGTAAAGAATATGCAAACAAATAAACAAAGTTTACTGCAGATGTTTGCTTATTAATTAGTAAAACAATGAATAACCAAAGAGCAAGCAAATATCGGGCGATGAATTTGCAAATCAATCAGGATTCACTTTGCTTAACTTTGCTTAATTTGATATTAAGCCTCCGAAAGCTAAGTCCAAAGCGAAGAATGGGCCAGAGCCGTGAGTCAAAGAGGCGATGGAAGCCGCCTCGATACATAAAGGCCTCTATTTTCCTTTCCGTTTAGTAAAGATCGTATGGTATGATGCAACAGATAGAAATCTGATATTCAATATTTGCACATAACGCATTCGGTAACGACTCCGGATGCGTTTTTTTTGTGTTCAAAATCAGAAAAAGGAGGATGTGTCACATGAAACTTGTGATAACAGAAAAGCCATCGGTTTCAATAGCTTTGTCAAGGATCATCGGCGCCACAAAGCACCATGATGGGTATCTCGAAGGTAACGGTTACCTGGTTAGCTGGTGTGTCGGTCACCTGGTGGAGCTCTCCGCCCCGGAGCGTTATGATGAGCGCTTTGCCAAATGGCGGTTGGAGGACCTGCCGATCCTGCCGGAGCGGTTCCTGTATGAGGTATCCACCGAAACCAGGAAGCAGTACCAGATTCTGAAAGGCCTGATGGAACGGCCGGATGTAACGAGCCTTGTCTGTGCGACCGATGCCGGGCGCGAAGGCGAGCTGATCTTCCGACTGGTCTACAACCAGTGCCGATGTAAGAAACCCTTTGAGCGCCTGTGGATCTCCAGTATGGAGGACGCGGCCATCCGGGAAGGCTTCGCCCATCTGAAGCCGGGAACTGAATATGACCTCTTGTACGAGGCAGCCCTTTGCCGGGAGCGTGCCGACTGGATCGTCGGAATGAACGCTACCCGGCTTTTTTCATTATCCGAACCTTTGAAAAATCCGAACCTTTTCATTTGGAGTACAGTAGTACGGTCTGTCTCTCCAGAAAAAGGTTCGGATTTATTATTACTGTCTGGTAACCAAAGACTTAAGACTGCCGTTATTGTTTTTCCATTT
>Ga0256404_1006470_pt1 | contig 19359 bp, 26 predicted proteins | sample RumenRJG_01DNA_FD_185990 | JGI IMG/M metagenome (GOLD analysis project Ga0256404, IMG submission 185990) | Bovine rumen microbial communities from Lethbridge, Alberta, Canada - RJG_01 | ecosystem: Host-associated > Mammals > Digestive system > Stomach > Rumen | place: Canada: Alberta | collected...
GACAATAGTCGCAGAGGGAGTGGAGACTGAGCAGCAGTACGATTTCCTGAGGGAAAACGACTGCGACCTGATCCAGGGCTATCTCTTCTATAAGCCAATGCCTGAGGGCGAGCTGGTAAAACTTATATAATAAAAAGGGGCCCATGGCCCCTCTTTTAGTATGCATTCCTGAAGATAGCAAGTATATCAGAACGGTCAAGTGGCTTTGGCCCGTCAAGGATACGATTCCCATTTTCGGATACCATATCTAAAAAACTAAGAAAACTCACTAGTTTTTTGGAGGTATAACATTATAAAAAAGGAGCTGTGAGGAAATATATCATTTCATCACAGCTCCTGAGGCGGTCTTTATCCGCCGTATCTGTCGTAATGTTTTCCTCCCCAGTACACCCTGTCATTTACCTCGGCCTTCGGCCCCAGCTCGACTCCTTCAAAAAGCCACTTTTTGAATTCATCAAATCCGGTGCGGTCCACTATATAGCCGATATGCTCCTTGTGCTCCACTGCGTCGGGATCTATGTACTCCTCGATATAAGCATAGGTATTTTTAACCATTTTCAGGATGCTCTCCTCATCGGCCCACTTGATGAAGTCCTCGGCCAGACGAGGATTTTTCTTGCCCGTACGTCCGAGAAGAACCAGCCTGAAGTAGTGCTCGCGGCTTCTGGTCCATGCTCTTGTCGGGCAGTAGGTCACACAGACTCCGCAGCCTATGCACTTGTCTGCGTCTCTTACTACCTTGCCGTTAACAAGCTTTAAAGCACCCACAGACCGCCTCTTGCAGTAATTCACACAAGCGCCGCAGGCTACACAGCGGTCCTTGTCATACTGCGGTTCCGTCATTCCTATGACGCCGAAATCAGCAAGCCTTACCTTCGCGCAGTCATTCGAGCATCCTGTGAAGGCTACCTTCACATGACGGTCATTCGGATAGATCACATCCTCCATCTTCTGCGCGAACGCTGTAGTATCATAACATCCGAACGGGCACAGACGTGCTCCCGGGCAGGCTATCACATTTCTGGTGCCCGAAGCCGGATAACCCTTGCCCTTTTCAGGCTGGTTGATCCTTAGCGAATCGATGATCTGCTGGACCTCTTCGTTTACCTTGTCCACATCGTTAAGGCTTATCCCCGGTATCTCGATACCCTGCCTGTTGGTGATGTCGATCACTCCGGTACCGTATTTTTCCGCGATCTCAACCACCTTCGCCAGAGACGCTGCGTCAATGACGCCTCCCGGTATCCTGATCCTCGATGCTGTCTCACCGCGGACCTTGGAGTAACGAAAAGCATTTTTCTTAAGCTTTGGTACATTCACATCCAGATTGCCCATCTCTTATTCCTCCTTAGTCCACAAAATTCCTGGCTTCAGCATAGTTAAATACCGGCCCATCCAGGCAGATATAGGTGTCGTTTACCCTGCAGTGTCCGCACTTGCCGAGGCCGCAGCACATCTTTCTCTCGTGGGAAACTGTGATGTTGCTGTCCGCAAATCCCTTTTTCTGAAGCTCTATGATGGTAAACTTCATCATCGGAGGCGGTCCTACCACGACTGCCTTCGCAGCCGAAGGATCCCTGAGCGGAAGCCCTTCTATGTACTTCGTTACGAGTCCGACTTTTCCCGTGTATCCTTCCGGTGCTCCGTCGACAGTGAGGCAGAGGTTTAACTTTTTGTCCCATTCAGCGAGATCATCCTTAAAAAGCATGTCCTCAGGAGATTTGAATCCCGCTATCACATACTTATCCCTGGCATCAGGCATGGCGCTTAACGCGGAGATCACTCCCCTGACAGGAGAGACTCCTGTACCTCCTGCCACGACTACGACCTCGCAATCCCTGTAGAGATCCACATCGAATCCGTTGCCATAAGGTCCGCGCAAAAAAAGGCTCTGTCCCTTGTATTTTTCAAAAACCTCGTTTGTCACCCTTCCAACTTTTCTGATGGTAAGGTCCACGAAACCGTCCCCTATTCCGCTTATCGAGATAGGTGCCTCGCCGTACTTCGGCATCGATACCTCAAAGAACTGTCCAGGCCTTACCTCACCAGTATAAGCCATCCTGAATGTGTATTCCTTCGCCGTATGCTTTATCACATCGAGAATGGTCGATGAAAAAGGAAGATATGGATTATTTCCGCTCATGACTCCGCCTCCCTGCAGGCTTCGCCTGTCTTTTTAATTATGTTCGTAAAAGAAATATACTCCGGGCAGACGTCGTCACATCTTCCGCAGCCTACGCACATCTGATATCCGAATCTCTTCTTGAAGTCAGAGATTTTGTGCAGCACTTTAAATCTCATCCTCTCACCGTTCTTTTTGCGGTAAGAGCCGCCTCCGGCCACATCGGTGTATCCGTCCACCATGCACGAAGCTGCCACCCGGCGTCTCTCACCTGCCCTGCCGTTATCCGTATAATACGCATCCTGCATCGAAAAGCAGGTGCAGGTAGGACAGACAAAGTTACATCTGCCACAGCCTATGCAGCGGGTCGTATACTCATCCCAGAAATCACTCTTAATGACTGACATCGGGATCTTATCAGGGATATCGACTTTTACCTCGTTCTCAGTAACGAACCGCGGCACAACTTCAGCCTTCACCGCTCCGATTATCCCTTTGAAAAATTCATCGAAGCTCTGATCCCGGACATCCGAGTGGATCTCGTCCCCATAAGCATCCACTGAAAAAACGTATCCGTCTTCGCATCTGTTGGAATCCATTGAAACACAGAAACAGTTGTCGTAGGAATGACTGCATCCGATCAGAACGCAGCTGATCAGATCTCTTCTCCTCTGATAGAAAGGATCCTTCTGTCTGCCGTTATTCAGATAGATCTGGTCGAGTCTCTTCAGTGAATGGATATCACAGCTTCTCGCAAAGACGAGGACCGGCTTCGTGTCGAGATCTGCTTCCTTCACCTCTTCCTCAGTGAAGTAAAAAAGCGTCTCAGAAAGCGGCGTAAGAAACTCCTTCGGCGCATAATCTGACTTGGCCGAAAGCTCGATCTCATCTCCGCTTTTAACAAAGTCATAGATCACCGCATCGACGTCGGTAAACCTTCCCGCCCCCTTCTTTCTTACCGGCGCAAATATCCGGTAGGAATCGAGGAGTCTGCCTATCAGCTCGCTAAAAGCTTCCTCTTTTAAAATATACCCCATCTGCACACCTTCTCTCATAAAAATACAGTATTTTTTTCTATATTAACAGAATAATTTTTTATTGTATGTTGTATAGACAACCGACTTTTATTTTTCAGGCATATTATTTTTCAGATCGATTATTGGTGAATACTCTTGTAAAGTCTATGCCTTTAGTGCTACTATCTCTATAAGCAGTGCTAAGCGTGAAATTGAATAAAGTAAGGAGTCAGAATGAAGTTCATATCATGGAATATAGATTCGCTAAATGCGGCTCTGACATCGGATTCACCGAGAGCTGAGCTGTCAAGACAGGTGCTTGCTGCTATAGCTACTGAAGATCCTGATGTCATTGCCATTCAGGAGACCAAGCTTTCCGCGGCTGGTCCGAATAAGAAGCAGGATGCAGCCCTGAAGGAATTTTTCCCGGGATATCAGGTGGAATGGGTCTCTTCACAGCCGCCGGCCAGGAAGGGCTATGCCGGGACCATGGTACTTTTCAGGGAAGGCATGGAGGCAAAGACCACGGCTCCAAGGATCGGAGCACCGGATACAATGGACTATGAAGGCAGGATCCTGACAGTTGATTTCGGAGATTATTTTTTTGTAAATGTTTATACTCCAAATGCAGGGAGCGAGCTGAAGCGACTTGCAGACAGACAGATCTGGGATAAGCTCTATGCTGATTATCTGGCTTCTCTGGATAGTAAGAAACCAGTGATTGCCTGTGGCGATTTCAACTGTGCGCATGAAGAGATAGATCTGGCTCATCCGGAGAATAACCATTTTTCCGCAGGGTTTACAGACGAGGAGCGAGAGGGCTTTACCAACCTTCTGAACAGAGGCTTTGTCGATACATTCCGCTTGCTTCATGGAGACCTGCCGTCGGTTTATTCCTGGTGGGCTCAGCGTATCAGGACATCGAAGATCAATAATTCGGGCTGGAGGATCGATTATTTCCTTGTGAGCGATCGTATAAAGGAGCGGGTAAGGCGGTCCGAAATGCTTGATTCCGGTCCGAGGCAGGATCATACACCGCTGGTCCTGGAAATAGTATGAAAAAAGCATCAGGCAGAAAATCCATGGCATTACTTCAGCGTCTGGCCGCAAGGTAGAGGCGAAAGGCCTGCTCTGCGGTGGCTGTCAGATTCCGGCGTGCATTTGCCGGATCCATGGCCTGGGCGCTAGTGGCTATGCCTTGTAAGATAGGAAAATAGGCATCTATGCCGTGCTGGTTGCAGACCCTGGCGTCAGGAGTTACGCAGCCGGCGAAGGCGATGACAGTTTTTCTGTATTTCTTTGCGAGGGAGGCAACGCCGATCGGAGCCTTTCCCATGACGGTCTGATGATCGAGGCGGCCTTCACCTGTTATTACCAGATCGGCGTCTTTTATATAATCCGCGAGCTTCGTCTCCTCGAGAACGATCTGGATTCCGGATTCAAGAACCGCGTTGGTAAAGGTGAGAAAGGCAAATCCGAGGCCGCCTGCGGCGCCTGCGCCTGCCGCCTGTGCGTCGGCCTTCGGATATTTGTCTCTGGAGAGGAGAGCAAAATCAGAAAGCCATTTGTCCATCTGCATGATCATGGCAGAGTTGGCACCTTTCTGAGGGCCAAAGACCGCGGAACATCCCTGCCTGCCGCAGAGCGTATTGGTGACGTCGCAGGCAATCCTGAAGGAGCATTCGGACAGCTCCGGGAGAACCTCATCATCTGTGATGGATTCCAGGACCTCCAGTCCTTTCGCACCGAATGGAACCTGCCTGCCTTCTTTGTCAAGACAGCCGAAGCCTAGAGCCTGAAGCATGCCGACGCCGCCATCATTGGTTGCACTGCCGCCTATGCCGATAATGAAATGCCGGCAGCCTTTTTTTACAGCGTCACGAATCATCTCGCCGACGCCGTAGGTGGTGGTGTACAGCGGATTGCGCTTCTGCTCTGGAACGAGGGTGATGCCGGCAGCGGCGGACATCTCTATGACAGCGGTCCGGCCGTCGCCTGTGATACCGTACTGCGCCGTTACTTTCTCCCCCAGGGGTCCGGTGACTTCTACACTTTGAAGTGTACCGCCCATGCCGAGAGTCAGGGCTTCTACAGTGCCTTCGCCTCCGTCTGCCAGTGGACGGACGATGATCCGCGCATGCGGATCGGCCTCGCGAATGCCGGCACGGATGGCGTCTCCGGCTTCAAGGGATGAGAGACTCCCCTTCAGAGAGTCAGTGGCAATTACAATTTTCAAAGCGCTATCCTCCTTGATCATAGGGAAGAAATAAAACATTACATTATCATTCAATGCACATAGACTATACCTGTATTATAGCAATTTTTCAAGATGATCAGCTGCTTTTTGTAAATCAGGCTGTTTTCTGGACAGTTAACGCCCTTTTTTCCTATAAAAGAGACGAAAACTTTTCTGAAATCACATGTAATGGAGAAATGGCGGAGATGAAATCGTAGGAGTGCGGATTATACAATGTAACGAACGGGGACTAGCGTAGAAATTGGCATATAACGAACGGGGATTAGCGTATGATTTGGCTTTACCTGAACGGGGATTTGCGCTATAATGAGGCTGGAGGGATGCCACAGGCAGTTGATACCTACATACAGAAGAATAATCTTCAGCTTGTAGATGAGACAAAGAGAAGGATAATCGAACTATATGAAGATGATTTCTTTAAGATAGATGAATCTGGTCTGGCCAGTGAGGTATATGATTCGATTCCTGCCAGTCTTACAAGTAATGCATCGAGGTATATTTTTTCAAATGCAAAGCATGGAATCAGAGGAGCTCAGATTGAAAAAATACTGCCAGATCTGCTCAGCTCATACACTGTGAATATCGCCTATCATTCAAATGATCCGGGTGCAGGCATGTCTCTTTCCAGGAATCCTGACAGATATAAGCTTTTTACCTCCGATACAGGGCTGTTTGTCACTCTTGTATTTAAGGACAAGAAATACACTGAGAATGTCATCTATAATAAGCTTCTTTCTGATAAAATCGAAGCAAATCTTGGCTATATCTACGAAAATATTGTCGCCCAGATGCTTACGGCAAATGGAAATCAGTTGTTTTATTATACGATGAGAAGTGAGACCTCGAATCATCTATATGAGATTGATTTTCTGATCCCGTCAGGAGATAAAATATGCCCGATTGAGGTCAAATCGGGCAATTACAGGAACCACAGGTCTCTGGATGTATTCTGTGACAAATTCAGCCAACGAATCAAGGCTAAGTATGTGGTTCATACAAAGGATTATAAATGGGAGAATGGCATCAATTATATACCAGTATATATGGTGCCGTTTTTATAATGCAGTGCGAAAGGATTTCTGTTATTTGAAAATCCCCAAGAGTTGACTATAATAGGGAAAAGAAGGCTATATATGAGCGCTCTGGTTCTTTATTATTCAAGATCTGGAAACACCAAGGCTTTAGCGGAGACGATTGCCGAGGCAGCAGGCGTTAAGGCGGATACACTTCCTGTAAAATTCTTAAATACTATACTCGCACTTTAATTTTTTCCAGAAAAAGATGATGAAAGGACACTGGGTTGTGCATATCCAGGATAAAGAGAGAGTTCAACTGCTTTCCCTGATATCTTCAAGATGAAAAATATCATTTACCGGCCGGCCATAATACTCTGATAAGCGCAGGGCTGTGGCCAGGGTCGGAGTGCGGACTCCATTCTCATATCTGATAATGGAACGCCGGTCTACCTTTATCGCATCAGCCACATCACGCTGTGAGACGCCCTTTTCCTTACGGCATTCCTTCAGATGATTTTCTACTTCAACACTCATTTCAGGACACTTCCTTTACAGCAGAGCCTTACTGCTTTGCAACGACTCTTCCGAAAATACGGAACACATCATTATCGACATCAATCTTCTTCGGTGCATACTCAGGCTTCGAATCATTGAGAGATATGAGATATGTGCCGGTCTCATCACTTCTGTATTTCTTGATGTAGGCATCTCCATTCCAGTCGAAGATTCCGATCTGCCCGTTCTCAAGGGTATTCTGCTGTCTGATATACACCAGGTCATGGTCGTGAAAATCTGGCTCCATACTGTCTCCGTGTACTGTCACGGCGAAGTCGAATTTATCAGCGATGCTCTTGTCCACTTCAATCCAGGTGTACTCATCAGAATCGAGAAAGTCTCCGGTGCCTGCTGATACGCGGGCATAGAAGGCTTTTTTCCTGACTTTTTCTGCCTCTGCAGAGAAGTCTGCTATATTGTCAGTTGACAGTTCTTTCCTATAGCTGATGGGATTGGCAAGCTGGTAGATGTAGTCCTGAACCTTTGACTTTCCTTCATCATTCAGTACAGACAGTGGATTTGCAGGATTGTCACCGAAATAGGCTTCCATGAAGTCCGGGATCTGCAGGATACGGCAGACATAAAGAAACGTAGTAGCAGGCGGTTCTGTAGTGCCGGATTCCCAGGCTGATATGGCCTTATTCGTGATACTGATGCCTGCGGCTTTTTCAATTTCTTCTGCAAGCCTGGACTGTTTCAGACCTGCCTTCTTTCGATAGAACTTTATCAGCTGACCTAATTCTTTCATTGTGTGAACCTCTTTCCAGTATTTCTTATGTCATAGTATATCACGGATATATCATGAAATCAACAGTAAATCCATTTTAAAACGAAAATGTGACACATGTGGCACTTTTATTCTCTTTTAAAAAGAATTATACTTTTGCTTACAAGGATATTGAACCAGATGGAGATGAGTGCGATGAATGACAGGATAATACTGCATGTGGACTGCAACTGCTTCTATGCTTCGGTTGAGATGCTGCACCATCCGGAGCTTAGTGGAAGGCCTCTTGCTGTAGGCGGTGATCCTGAGGCCAGGCATGGAATCGTGATGACTGCGAACTATGCAGCCAAGAGACAGGGTGTAAAGACCGGACAGGCGCTGTGGGAAGCAAGACAGGCATGCCCTGACGTGGTATTTGTACCGCCGAGGATGGATCTGTATATCAGGTATTCGAGGATGGCAAGGGATATCTATCATGAGTATTCTGACAAGGTCGAGAGCTTCGGTCTCGATGAGTGCTGGATAGATATCACGGACACATGCGGGATAATAGGAGACCATACGAGGACTATAAGGAATGGCTTCATCGTTGCGCAGGAGATCAGCAACAGAGTGAAGTCAGAGCTGGGGATCACGGTGTCAATCGGAGTCTCATGGAATAAGATCTATGCGAAGCTTGGCTCGGATTACAAGAAGCCGGATGCGATTACAGTCTTTGACCATGAGAATTATAAGAAGATGATCTGGCCGCTGCCGGTCTCTGATCTGCTGTACGTCGGGAGAAGAACTGAAAAGAAGCTTTACAACTACGGCATCAGGACTATTGGCGAGCTGGCGGAGTGTGATCCACGGCTGCTTCATTCATGGCTTGGAAAGATGGGACTGGTTCTCTCAATGTTTGCAAGAGGCGAAGATCAGACGCCGGTGTCAGAAGTAGGTCTTGAATCACCAATCAGGAGTATCGGGAACAGCACGACCACGCCAAGGGATCTTGAGAATGACGAGGATGTGAAGCTGGTTCTGTATCTGCTTGCCGAGAGTGTAGCGACGAGACTTCGTGAGAATCATTTCGAAGGACTGGTAGTTGAGGTCTGCGTGAGGGATTCTGATCTGATGTACTGGCATCAGCAGAGGAAGCTTCCTGCACCGACCAATATTTCTGAGGAGATAGAGAAGACAGCGATGGAGATTTTTACAGGACTTTATCCGTGGTATAAGCCAATCAGAAGTCTTGGCATAAGGGTAGGGACTCTCCGGCAGGAAGGACAGCCGAGGCAGCTGAGTCTTTTCATAGATGAAGACAGACGGAGACGGATGCTTGCAGCCGACAGGATGGTGGACTGGATCAGGGAAAGGTTCGGGTTCCAGGCGATACAGCGTGGAGTGATGTACGAGGACAGGTATCTGTCATCGCTCGATGCGACAGCCGATGACCATATGGTGCATCCGCACTCGTATTTTGAGAAAGGAAACCGGACAGGAGTAGAGAATTTTGCATGAAAAATTGAGGAGGCAATGCAATGGGTGTATATGATTATCATCACGATTCAGGCAGGTCAGACAGACCGCAGCAGCCGACACTGTATGAAAAGCGGCCGGAGATCACGCCGGAAAATCCGAACAAGGTCTATGTGGAAGTCTGGGCGGACTTCAAGGACGGTGTGATGAAGCCGCTTATGATCATCTGGACTGACGGCAGGAAATATCCTATAGACAGAGTAATAAGCTGTGACCGGAAGTCGAGTCTCAAGGCAGGAGGTACGGGCATGAGATATGTCTGCAGGATCATGGGACAGCAGACTGAGCTCTATTATGAAGAAAATGGAATGTGGTTTGTGCGCAGGAAGTAGGTGGAAAAATGGCAGTGTCGGTTCCGATGGTGTATCCTCAAATTGTAGACAATATACGATGGATGCGGGAAGGATGAATTCTATATCACACATTCTCTTCAGGAAAACGGACATGTTGCATATACAACGGAATGATTTCTGCACTGGTGATATACTGAGTCTGTTGGAAAGGACAGAAAGGAGGCAGAAATGAAGGAAGAAAGCGGCTGGGTATTTGACCTGGCAGAGGAAAATAAAGAGATACCGGGATGTACTGTTTCAGAGCTTCTGTCTGATACAGGCGGGTTTTATATAAGTGTATTTTCGCTCGGCGCAGGGACAGACATCAGTCCGGAAATATATGGATATCATAAGATATGGTATCTACTGAAAGGCGATATGAAGGCAATTCTGCCTGATAAAAACAGTATGGAAATTACTGAAGGCAGCGGCTTTGTGACACCTGTCGGGACTCCGATAGGAAGTAGTACAGATAATGGCGCAGTATATCTTGAGATCTCACTTAAGGAGGATACAGACATGAACAGCATATTAAAGTCATCGGAGGTTTTTTCGTTAAAGGATCTTGTTCCATATCAGGAAGGAAAGATCGTGAATATGGATCTGGTGAATGATCAGGGTCTCAAGTTCGTAGTGATGAGTTTTACCAAGGGATGTGCGCTGCCGGAGCATGCAGCACCGGGAGAGGCTCTTATATTTGCTCTCGATGGTGAAGGAACCATAGGATATGAGGGCAGGGAATATCAGATAAAGGCAGGACAGAATTTCAAGTTTGATAAAGGTGGAGCGCATTATGTAAAGGCTGATGGCAATTTCAAGATGGCTCTGCTGCTGACACTTTCATGAAAAGTAAGTGCCTGCGACATTGACCTGACTCTTGAAGAGTGGTATCATCTGTATCTGTCAGTCGGACACCCGTTACCATAAAATACAATTAACTGCTGGAATTAACAATCCATAACGTATATGACATTAAAAGATCTTAAAATCGGTGAGAGCGCCGTGATCACCAATGTAGGTGGAGAGGGAGAACTCAGGCAGCATTTCCTCGACATGGGTGTGATCCCTGGTGCAGAAGTGACTTTCGTGAAATACGCTCCTATGGGTGATCCTATGGAGCTTCGTATCCATGGATATGAGCTGACTCTGCGACTTGATGATGCAGAGCAGATTGGCATAGATAAGGAAGCGTATAAAAAGAGAAAAGAAGAGGCAAGCACTGGCAGTATTGAAGCTGCAAAGCCTGATCATGTGGAGAGCCCTTACCTGGATGCCACGAATCATCGTCATGATGCGCATCCAGGACTAGGTGAGGGTGGACGTTTTCACGACAGAAAGAGTGAGCATCCGCTCCCGAAGGGGTCGAAACTGACATTTGCTCTTGCAGGTAACCAGAATTCCGGGAAGACTACACTTTTCAACCAGCTGACCGGCTCTAACCAGCATGTAGGCAATTTCCCTGGCGTGACTGTCGACAGGAAGAGTGGCGTGATCAAAGGACACCCGGAGACAGAAGTCACTGATCTGCCAGGTATATATTCGATGTCCCCGTATTCAGAAGAGGAGATCGTATCGCGGCAGTATATCCTGAATGAGAGGCCGACCGGTATTATAAATATCGTCGATGCTACAAATATTGAGCGTAATCTGTATCTGACGATGCAGCTTATAGAGCTTGACGTCCCAATGGTTGTGGCTCTCAATATGATGGATGAGGTGCAGGGAAACGGAGGCTCTGTTAAGGTGAACCGTATGGAGTCTCTGCTGGGAGTCCCTGTCATCCCGATTTCTGCGGCAAAGGGCGAAGGAATAGAAGAGCTCATTGACCATGCAATTCATGTGGCAAAGTATCAGGAGAAGCCTAAGAGGCTTGATTTCTGTGATGAAAATGATCACGGCGGCGCTGTCCACAGATGCCTTCACGGGATCATGCATCTGATACAGGATCATGCCAACAGAGCAGAGATCCCGCTTCGTTTCGCAGCGACAAAGCTTGTAGAGGGTGATGAAAGAATCACACAGGCTCTCAATCTCGAACAGAATGAGAAGGATATGATAGAGCATATCATAGTGCAGATGGAAGAGGAGAGAGGCCTCGACCGCTCTGCCGCCATTGCTGATATGCGATTTGCCTTCATTGAAAAACTTGTCTCACAGACCGTCATCAAGCCGAAGGAATCTAAGGAACATGAGAGAAGCCGGAAAATCGATAAGATTCTGACTGGCAAATACACGGCCATTCCGGCATTTGTCGGTATCATGGCACTTGTATTCTGGCTTACCTTCAATGTGATCGGCGCTTTTTTCCAGAATCTGATACAAATGGGAATAGATGCGCTTGCGGGTGCGCTTGATAAAGGAATGACAGCATGGAATGTGAGTCCTGCTCTGCATTCTCTTGTAATAGACGGCGTGTTTGCAGGAGTTGGATCCGTCATCAGTTTCCTGCCTATTATCGTTGTACTTTTCTTCTTCCTGTCATTGCTTGAAGATACAGGATATATGGCGCGAATCGCCTTTGTGATGGACAAGCCTCTAAGGAAAATAGGTCTGTCTGGACGATCAATCGTTCCGATGCTTGTCGGATTTGGATGCTCGGTACCGGCTGTGATGTCGTCGAGAACGCTTCCTTCTGATCGTGACAGGAAGATGACTATCATGCTGATACCGTTCATGAGCTGTACTGCGAAGCTGCCTATATATGGATTCTTCGTGGCAGCATTTTTCCCTGGAAAAGGCGGACTCATCATGGTACTTCTGTATCTTCTGGGAATTGCTGTCGGGATACTTACGGCTGTTATCTCGAAAAGTACGTATTTCAAGGGCGAGGCGGTTCCGTTCGTCATGGAGCTTCCGAACTACAGGATGCCTTCAGCAAAGAATGTACTACAGCTCATGTGGGACAAGGCGAAGGACTTCCTGCAGAGAGCATTTACGATCATATTCATCGCTTCAATAGTAGTATGGTTCCTTGAGACGTTCAGCCCACATTTCTCTATGGTCGCAGACTCATCGGAATCAATCCTTGCTATTGTCGCAGGATTTATAGCACCTATATTCAGGCCGCTTGGCTTCGGCAACTGGAGGGTGACAACCGCTCTGATCAGCGGCTTCATGGCAAAGGAATCCGTTGTAGCTACACTTAACGTGCTCTATGGCACAATGGCTGCTCTCAGATCCTCAATTACGACAGGTGCTGCCGCAGCCCTTATGGTATTCTGCCTGCTATACACTCCGTGTGTCGCCGCAATTGCATCAATCCGTCGTGAGCTCGGTGGCAGGTGGGCAGCATTCATTGTAGTATTCCAGTGCGTGGTAGCGTGGGTATGCGCATTCGTCGTGCACGGGATATCGCTATTATTATAAAATACAGAAAATGGTCAGGCTCGGACAGGGGATTCGTTCCCCTGTTTTTTGTGGGCTGGCGTAAATTTTTTGTAGGATTAATCAAATCTAAAGCTAAACATCATCAGCTCATTCGCAGGAACAAGGTATATGGTAGAAATCGCCCCATATATTATGCGATAAATCCCCTAATCCTTGACTTATCCCATAAAATATGATACAAATTATGGGATAAGAAAAGGAGCTAAGGGATAATGAGAGAATTTGATTATTCACATATAAAGGAAATGACATGGGACTCTGAAATTCTGAGTCTCGTTGCCGGGATCTATAAATACGAGGGCAAGCAGGAATTATATCTGAAGCAGAGCCCACAGGAGCTTGACAGGCTCATAGAGATTGCAAAGGTGCAGAGCACCGAAGCGTCCAACGAGATAGAGGGTATTGTCACAACAGATACGAGAGTTCGGCAGCTGGTGGAAGAGAAGACGACGCCCAGGAACCGCAATGAGCAGGAAATTGCCGGATACAGAGATGTGTTGAATGTGATTCATGAGAGCTTTGATGCGATACCGATCACGCAGAATTATATCCTGCAGCTGCACAAGATACTATACGGGCATATGACCAACCCGATGGCCGGACGCACGAAGTCTGTCCAGAACTATATCAGTGCGACGTACCCGGATGGACACACTGAGGTGATTTTCACGCCGCCTGCGCCGTATGAGACGCCCGGGGCATTGGACAGAATCTGTGCCGAATATAATAAGGTGATTGGGAATTATGAGGTCGAGCCATTGCTCGTCATTCCGATCTTCATACATGATTTTTTATGCATCCATCCTTTTAACGATGGAAATGGCCGAATGAGCAGGCTCCTGACAACGCTGCTGCTGTACAGGAGCGGCTTCTATGTAGGAAAATATATTTCCCTGGAAGCAAAGATTTCGAAAAACAAGGATCTGTATTACAGCGCTCTGAGACGGTCCCGGGACGGATGGCTGGAAGGAACTGAAGACGCGACGCCCTTCATCAAGTATCTTCTTGGAACGATTCTTGCAGCATACAAGGATTTTGAGGACAGATTCGAGTTGCTGGAGGAAAAGCTTCCGGCATTGGAAATGGTACGAAAGGCTACCGGCTATAAGATTGGAAAATTTACAAAACAGGATATCATGAAATTGTGCCCGTCAATCAGTATCAGCTCTGTTGAGAACTCTCTCAGGAAAATGGTTGAAAACGGAGAGCTTATCAGAGGCGGCTCAGGCCGGGCTACATATTATATCAGGATGAGTTGAATATTGGAGAAAAGAGACCAGCTTACGGCACTTAAGAAAATGCATATCGATCATTGAAGTAAAGGCAGTTCCTTTGGGCGATTGTGACAGTATCTGATGATGGTATGGAATCTCGAGCTGGCAGTATTGACTGGTGATCTCGCATCTGAGAAAAATCTCTGATATGTCCGGTATAAAGGAAAGAAACGAGCAGTTTAGTGATAATCTTTTCGGCCGAGAAGGGAATGAGCCATGCACATAGTTACATTATCTGATTATCTGAAGAAAATTTACGGTCAGAAAATCTATAAGCTTACCTTATCATCCGGGTATACCTGCCCTAACAGGGACGGGACGCTTGGATATGGCGGATGCACCTTCTGCTCGGCTGGCGGATCCGGAGAGTTTGCCTGTAATATTTTTTCTGAAGAGGATATAGACGATCAGATAGCGAAGGCAAAGAAGAGGGTGATATCTAAGCTGCCTTCCGATGTCAGGCCGGAGGATCAGCGATTTATTGCATATTTCCAATCATATACCAACACCTATGGAGATACGGAGAGGCTTCGCCGTATCTATGAAAGGGTGATCCGTCGTGATGATATTGTGATTTTATCAGTAGGAACAAGACCCGACTGCATAGATGATGAGAAGCTAAAAATGCTCTCTGACCTGAATCGTATAAAGCCTGTATGGACTGAGCTGGGACTGCAGACCGCAGACGATGCCACCGCGAGACTGATCCACAGAGGCTATCCGACTTCTGTTTTTGACGAGTGCAATAAGAGACTTGGGGCCGCAGGGATCAGCGTGATTACTCATGTGATATTCGGACTTCCCGGAGAGAGCAGGGAGGATATGCTTGATACCATAAGGCATCTGGCAGGCCTTTCGCCAAAGCCTGCCGGGATCAAGATCCAGATGTTAAATATTCTTAAGGGTTCGCGGATGGCTGAGGAATATCTGCGCGATCCATTCCCGCAGATGACTATGGAAGAGTACACAGATCTGGTCGTTCTGGCACTTAGGATCCTGCCGGAGAATACCGTGATCCACCGCATGACGGGTGATGGCCCGAGACGGCTTCTGATATCACCGGAATGGGTTACCGACAAGAAACGGGTCATGAATATGCTCCGTAAAAAGATTCTTTATGCAGAGTGATATTATGTGGGAAGACCATATCCTGATTGTTTTTCAGCCATTTTAATGTAATATGGGGACATCGGGAAGAAGATCATGATTTTTCTTCAAGAACACGGTGTTTCTGAAGATGTTTTTGCGCTGTTCATAATTATTATTGCAGCAAGTATATGAGCAAGTTCCTTACCGCGGCTGCTTTAGTGCATCCTGCTCCTGCTTCAGTTTCTCCTTTATATCGGAGATCGTCTCGGAGAGATACTTCTGTTTCTGGACGAGGAGATTAGCGTTGCTTGGATCAAGCTTTAAGAGCTTGTTTACATCCCGAAGCTGATCCTGCGTCTTTCGGATGGACTTGTTTACATTCTTTAAGGCGTCGGACAGCTTCGTGGTGTCGCCGCCGATTTCTACTGTGATTCCTTTAATACGATTAGCCTGTCTGTCCTCCTTCCTGAAATATGGCATCAAAAAACCGGAGCACCACGATGGGGTGGTGTTCCGGTAATAGAACCGCTATGTTTATACAAATTGAGATTGTGGAAATGTCTCTTAAAGTGTCCTAAGCTTATGGATGATTTCTTCGAGAACCAAAGCAACCCCCATGTAGATAGCACATATAATTCCCATATTTACTCCAAGAGAAGTCCCAATATATTTTTCGCCTTCAAGAGTCAGCCTGTATATCTTTAATCCAAACAGATACACATACCTTATGTTCTCTTCACTTGAATATGCATGTACATAACCAAAATATATTGCTATCGCCATTGATAATATGGCAAGCCCGAAACCTATCCCTAATGCCAGGGGCACTCTGAATCTTTTTTTCATATCTTGTCCTTTCCAACTTATGATTTAGCCATAATGAAATCGGAGTGCCACAGTAGATTGGCATCCGAGTATGATTTCATTGATTTGTAAAGACCTTCTTTGCCAGCACATCTTCGTCTGCTGTCGGAGTGCAGACACGGACTTCGACTTCTGAATCATCGGCGAGCTTAAATACATAACTTCCATTCACAGAAGCGCCGTCCTTTACTTCTTTGATGTTCTGGGCTGAATCTCCGACATCTGCCGTTTCATTTATATCAGTGATATCATCTAGCTCCTTATCATTCTGAAAAGCTTTGATGGCAAAGCTCTCCGACAGATACATACCGTCTGAGGAGTCGTTTGTATACTTTAGATGAACGCGGATTGCTTTCGAATCATCATATGTTTGAAAGACATCGCCATTCAAAATCTGAACAGAGGTATCTTCATATTTTGCAGTATCTGTTGCAGATTTCTCAGACTTCTGAGTTGCTTTTTCTGATGAAACAGTCGGCTGATGTCCGCAGCCAGCAAGAAGCAGAACTGCCAGAGTCAAAGGGATGATCAGCGTCCGGAATCTTTTAATAGGAAACCTCCGTATCGAAGTATTCAGTAAAGTCAAATAATATAATCTGACTTTATCACTATGAGAAGGTTAATTCAATGAAACTTCTGTTCTGTTTCTGCACGATTACCACTGGTCAAAATCCTCCTGTGTCGCTACCTAGCAGTAGTCGCCATTCTTGTCATTGTCGGATTCAGATAGCACATCAAAGACCATGCCTTCCTCGATCCATGCAGCCGCAGGCTTGCCTCTAGATTTAAAAAGCTTTGAAAATACGCTCATCCTATTCCTCCTGTATGATGACATAAGAAAAGCAGCGATCCGTGATATGGATTGGTGCTGATAAAAGTATTTATTCGTTATCGTTTGTGGCATTCAGGATAACATCGAGCATTTGCCTTGGAGTTACTACATATGGCTTTATAGGAAAATGCTTGATATTTCCGGTTACCAGATAGGCATCTTCCTCTTTTCTGGCTTCCATCGTAACTTCGTAGAACACTCTGTCTTTCGGATCTGGAAGATCAACATCCAGGTGTTCTTCAGAAATATCCAGTGCATGAGAAACAAATTCATCGATGATATCCTGGACGATTTCCTCTGTAAGGTGAAACTTCGGTCGTAAAAGAACGGAACGGTATTCTTCAAGGATTTCTTTATTCACCAGAGGAACAATTACGTCATTGAATGCCAGGTTTACTATGCTGCCGGGGACGGATTTCCATTTTAGTGCTGCGGACACCAGAACGTTCGTATCAATCACTGCAAAATATTTCACAGGCGCCTCACTTTCTGGCTTCTGCGATTTCGGCATTGATTTCTTCAAGCGTCATATCAGAGATGCCATTTTCTTCTGCAATCCGGCTGGCACGCTTCATAGCAGAGACGCCATTGTTTTCAGGTGCCTCATCAATTTTCATGCTGAAAGGAATGCCCCGATCCCTGACCAGTCTGTAGACACACATTCTCAGGTAGGATGGCATATCCAGTCCCAGCTGATCTAAGATCTGAGCAGCTTCGGCACGTTCGGTTTCGTCTGTACGGAATTGAACAAGTGTGTTTGCCATAAGAACACCTCCTTTTCTGATTCCATTTTAGCATAAAATAAATACAAATGCAATCAAATGATTACAAAAATAGAATCCCTCGGTCGTCATAGACCGATTCACCGCTGTCATTTCCGCACCGGATTGCCCGGTCGAGTCCAATGATCATGGCAACCGCGCCATCGATCTTCTCAGTGGATTTTTCCTTATCAGCTGATTGTCAGCAAGGATATAGGCACGCTTCTTAGCATCGGTCAGGCTTTCGGCAAAGACGCAGGGGACAGTCTTGTATCCTTCCTCACGCGCCGCAGTAATCCTCCCGTGACCCACAAGTATGTTGTACATGCTGTCGATCACAGCAGGGGAGACGAACCCACCTGTCGTCGGATGCTTCCCGAGAAGCCCGTAGGTACTGGTTCCGTCTTTTGCCACGGTTTACACTTCCTTTCTGTGCAGGTGGCGGGGTTAATCCCCTGTTTGAACCGGAAAAAACGCACGCGAGAGGGGGCGGCGGTATTCTGACCTGTTGGTTTCAGGGATTCAGACCGCCCCTCCCGGTCAGTTACTCCGATATGTATTGCAATCTGCAAAACAATGCATTACAATCTTGTTAAAGGAGGTGCTCACCATGAAAGATTCAACAGTCAGCGCTCGCGTTGAAACGAATATCAAGATTGAAGCAGAAGACATTCTGCAGAAGCTGGGGATTCCATCGTCAGTCGTTATTAATTCGCTGTATCGCCAGATCATCTATCACAGAGGCGTCCCGTTTTCTTTGACAGTGCCTGCTGAACCGGAAACGATGGACAGCATGTCGGCAGACCGGCTTGATGCGAAATTATCCCATAGCTATGCTCAAACCGTTGCCGGTGAGGGCAGACCTATGAACGATGTATTTGATGATCTGGAAAGGAGTCTGAAGTAAGTGGATTCCTTTGATATTATCATCACTCCTGATGCTGAAGCGGATCTTCTGGAGATCAGAGATTACATCGCTTATACACTTCTGGTACCTGATGTTGCATTGGATTACATCCGGGCAATACGCAAAGAGATAGAGAAGCTGTCTTATATGGCGGTTAGTATCGCTCCGGTAGATAAGGAGCCTTGGCATAGCCGAGGCATACGGAAGATCATTGCCAAAAATTTTTATGTTTACTTCCGACCGGATGAATCATCAGGCAGAGTCTATGTCATGAATGTCATTTACGCGAGAAGAGACCAGCTTAAGGCACTTAAGAAAATGCATATCGATAATTGAAGTAAAGGCAGTTCCTTCTGAAAGATGGGAACTGCCTCTATCTGTCGCCACGCTTCCCGTGAATTTTTTCATGACAGCTCCGGCGCAAACTCCCAATCAATTTAAAAAGCGATATAATAATGACTTTTTATACGTGACTCGTGTAGGCCTCGTAAAATAAGCATTTAAGTGTCATAGAATCATGACTTAAGGAAAAGTCATACTATACATACGTTTGCATTGAGCGGGGACATCCTTTCTGGTATAATAATCTAGGCATGTATCATATTCAGAGCAAACAAAAAAGCAGATTATTTAAAACTCTAATCTGCTCTGAATGTGATACTGCCGGATTGTACCAGGTCGCGTAAATGTAGACGTCCACAC